>Ga0307379_10002183_pt1 | contig 29432 bp, 17 predicted proteins | sample UN2MG_FD_202237 | JGI IMG/M metagenome (GOLD analysis project Ga0307379, IMG submission 202237) | Soil microbial communities from Risofladan, Vaasa, Finland - UN-2 | ecosystem: Environmental > Terrestrial > Soil > Coastal area > Acid sulfate soil | place: Finland: Risofladan, Vaasa | collected...
CTCTCGGTGCCCCACTTGTTGACCTCGACGTCGAACTCATCCTCCCCCGCCAGCACCAGGCTCATGCTTACAGCTATCAAGAGCACCGGCACCAGCACGGCTGCCGTCAGCAAAGCCAACTTCGTTCGAGAAACCATTCTTCCCTCCCTAATCTAGTTCTTCAACTGTGATTTGACCGCGCCCGTCCTCGGGCGATGTATGACGTCTCTTGCCTCCGGCCGACGCTGTCGCGCAGACGAGGAACCGGGGACCGAACCCCCGGAGGTGCGGCCGGCCAGGCAGGGGTGTACGAACGAGGGGATATGATGGCAGTGGAACGATGGAAAAAACACCGGGGAATGGCTGTAAGCAAGCACATCGGGCGGGACCGCGACCTCGCGTCCCGAAGGCGTGCTCATCTTCGCCATTGTCAGACTCGCCGTGTGCAAAGTGGGTCACCTTAACCCTTGCGTCGGGGGACACCGCCGCACGAGCCCGCACGGTTACAGCAAGTATACGCGATTGTCCACCGCCTGTCAAGCACAGCGACCCTTCCGAAGGTTCTCAACCTTCGGAAGGGTGTGGAGGCGGGGCTACCGGCCGTACCGGTTGGCCACCCGTTTCAGCGGAAGACTTGCTTGCCTTCGGGGAGAGGCTGGGCAATCCCAGGCGACGATGGACTGGTGCCGGGGCGAGAAAGAGAAGCGGGGCGACCCAATGGGCCGCCCCCTCTTCATCGGTCGCTGCTAGTCCGCGACTCAGCGCACCCTAAGGCGGCGAGTCGGGGCCAGGATAGGCCTTAAGCACCAGCGGGACGAAGTTGCACTCGGGATCGCTCACTGTGTAGGCGAAGTCCTGGCCATCGCATTCTTCGCAGTCGCAGGGGTCGATGTCGTCGAACCCCGGAGCAAAGCCCACTTGGGCGGTGTTGGTGATCGGCTCACATGGCACCCACTCGGGGATGGCAGTGAGGGTGTAGATCACGTACTCGCCAGCGGGGATATCGGCCTGGGCCACGAAATCGACGTCCGGCCACTGGCACTCGCCGGCGGGGCAGGTGGGCACCTCGCAGGGCACGTCGCACTGGCCGCCGTCCGAGGCACAACCCTCCACGGTGAGACTGGTGGCGTTGAACGGCAGGGTGTCCGAGATCAAGACCCCGTGGGCGTCGCTGGGCCCGGTGTTGGTGACCACGATGGTGTATACGACCTCCAGGCCGGGAAGGGTTATCTCCGGCTCCTGGCTCTTCTCCACGCCCAGGTCCGCCCTGACGGTGACGTAGGTCCAGTTGCCGGCCAGGTTGTCGCCGTTGTCGTCGTCGAAGACGTCGCTATAGACCCTGGCGTCGTTGACCAGCCTGGTCCCTTCAGGCACATCGGAAGGTATGCGGGCCCTGATGGTGATCACGTCTTCATCGTCGTCGTCTATCTCGCCCAGGTAACAGACCAGGTGGCGGTTGATGTCGCCCAACTCGCCGAGCCCGCTAAGGTTGCAGGAACATTGACGCCACGAGTCGTCTTTCTCACACTCCACGTCCACGATGTCCAGGAACGGCGAGAGCCCCCAGTCCTCCACGACCACGTTCTCCGCCTGGGAGGGACCCTCGTTGTAGATCTCCAGCGTGTATGTCAGCGTGCCGCCGGCCGCGACCTCATTCGACGCGAGATCGGTTTCGCCGTCGCAGCCGATCAAGATCTCGCCCGAGGCCTCCTTCTTCAGGTCCAGGTCGGCCACCGCCGTGACCTCGTGCTCGACGATGGCGAGGTTGTTGGACTTATCGGGATCCTCGTCGCTGCCAACCACCTGGGCCACGTTGTTGACGCTCTGCTCCTCGAAGACGTCGAAATAGAATTTGAGGACCCAGCGGCCCGGGGACTCTTCTGGTGACATCACCTCCAGGGGATACTCCAGTTCGCAGAAGATGCTAGTGTCCCGGCCGTGCCGGTCGATATAGCAGTCGGCAGGAAGGTCCGTGCGCCAGTCGTCTAAGTGGTACGCCCAACTGCTGGAGCTGAACAGATCAGACAGTACCACATTGTGCGCGTAGCCCGGACCCAAATTGTCCACGATCACGGTGTAGGTCAACTCGTCGCCCGCCTCGACTACGCCGTCGGGCTTGCCGTACTTCAGGACCCTCAGGTCGGCCTTGCCCTGGATGAGGATGGGGGCGCTCGCGTAGTCGTTGTAGTCGATGGGATCATAGGTTTCGTCGACCGTCACCGAGTTGCTGACCGTCCCCGGCTCCGCATCCGGCCGCACGCGGGCGAAGATGTAGAAGGTCCTGGTCTCGCCTACGCCCAGCATGTCCCAATCGCACTGTATCTCCCCAAGTCCTTCATCATATTCACAATCGCGATCGGTGAACAGCTCGAAGTCGACGTCTTCGGGAAGGAGGTCAACGACATCTACGTCGTAGGCGTTGCCCGGGCCGTTGTTGGTGACCCTGATGGTGTACATCACCTGTTCGCCAGCGTACACCTTCCAGGGGTCGGCCTCCTTCCACACGGAGAGGTCGGCCTGGTTCTCAATCTGCTTCCCTATCGAGTCCTCGGCGCCATCAGGATCCCACGTGTCGGTGATCAAGTCGGCGTCGTTACGGATCGTGGTTCCATTCTCCACATCTGGCTTGATATGCACGTCCACCAGTACCGTCACGCCTGGCGGATCCGTCGGCGGGATGTCGCCCAGCGGGCAAATGAGCACGTTGGCGGCACTCGCATTGCAGGGCAGCGGTATCCCACCTGTAGATCCTTCCTTGAAGGCATAGGCACTCACGAACTCGGCCTCGTCCGGCAAGAAGTCGCGCAGCCTTACGTCACGCGACACCGAAGGGCCGTCGTTGGTGATGTTGTAGCGGTAGGTGTGGATCTCCCCAGCACTCCATGGGCCCGGGGGAGGGGCTTGCTTGACCAGACTCAAGTCGGCCTCCGTGTAAACACGGACAATGACGGACGCGCGGTTGTTGCCGTTGTTCGGGTCGAAGAGGTCGCTGGAGACTACGGCGTCGTTCTCCAGGTATCCCATGTAGTCAGGGTCGATCACAGTGAATATGTTCACCTGGACTTGGTCGCCCACCGCCACGTCGCCCAGGCCGCAGGTGAACGGCGCGTCGGGGTCGCCAGGGATGCCGGTGTTGCAGTCTACCTCAGTCAGAGGAGAGGTATTCCGATAGACTTGGTAGTCGGTGACTGTGACCCCCTCGGGCAGCAGGTCCTCCAGGACCACATTCTGCGCGGTCAAGGGGCCGTAGTTGTTGACGTACAGGACGAAGGTGACGTCATTCCCTGCCAGGCATGTCCCACTGCACGAGGCGAACTTGTACAAGTCGAGATCCGCGGCGTTGGGCGGGAGGATTAGGTTGGTGGTCCAGTCGGAGTTGTTTCCCGGAATGGTATCGGAAACGACCTGGGTGTCCATCCACACCTCAGCGATGTTGGTGATCTCCACCGACTGCATGACCGGGTAGTCCGGCTCGACCAGCGCATGGATGTCGAACTGCGCGCTCTGGCCCGCCGGGATGGTCCCCAGGTCGCACCTGAGCAGGTCTGGCGGCCCGCCGATCACATCACAGTTGTCGGTGTCTATCTGATACCTCAACTCCATGGGCAGCGTGTCCGAGACCACGACATTCGGGGCGTCAGACGGCCCGTTGTTGGTGACCGTGATGTGGTACACCTTCTGCTCACCAGGGAAGACCTTGGGTGGCTCGCTGGTCTTCTCGATGGACAGGTCCGCCGTAGCTGTGACGGTGGCGGACGAGTCCGGAAGCTCCGGGTTAGCGTCGGAGTCGGAGAAAAACCCGCCTATCCTGTTCAGGATTACGGTTCCAGGCGTCACATTAGGTTTGACCGCCACCCTGAGTTGTACGTGACTCTCCGCACCCGGCGGCATGTCATCCAGATAGCACACCACAATGTGCTGGCCGGACCATGGGTAGACACAGCTGCCCCGGCCCGGCCCAAACTCGTAGGCAAGATACTGCGCTTCTGGGGGCAGGTTGTCGTAGAAGAGGAAGCCGCGCAGTGTGGACGGTCCGGAGTTTGCCACGCCGATGTTGTAGATGATCTCTTCGCCAGCCTTCGCCAACTCCGGCCCTGACTTCGACATCACAACGTCGGACCAGGTACCGACCTGCAGAATGACGTGGGCGCGGTTGTCACTATTGTCGGGGTCGAAGATGTCGCTGTATGCCCAGAGGTCGTTTTGGAGCTCTCGCGTGTCCGAAGGCTGCCCAGGATCGACATAGTCCGGGTCGATGCGGAGATGGACGAAGACCCTGTTGCCTTGATCGGGTCCCAGGTAGCCGAGGTTGCATACCAGCGGGGCAAAGGGATCGCCAGGGATGCCGGTGGTGCAGGACCCTGGCCCCTCAGGAATGACCCCCACAACGGTGACTCCCGCGGGCAACAGGTCCTCAAGGACCACGTTCTCAGCGGTGGAGGGCCCGTTGTTGTGTACGTGGAGTGCGAACGTGTATTCGGAGCCCGCCACCAGTGTGGTCGGTGGGATCTCTTGACCACCCGCATCCACCATGTACTTGCGAGCCCAGAGATTGGCCACGGCTTCGACGGAGATGAAGTCCTGGGCGGTGTTGTTGAGCAGGTCGGGGTCAGGCGTGGGTATACTTGGTAGACCTGTTGGGTCTACATCCCCGCTGAAGACGTTGACCAGGTTGTTGACGTCCTGGGCCTGGTTGGCCTGCACCACAACCTGGATGATCCAGCGGCCTTCGCCGTAGATGTCTTTGGGTTCTAGAGGCTCGTTGAGGTTGCACTCGATGGTCTCTCCAGGTCCCTCCGGGATCCCCCCGCCCGGCGCAACCCAGCAAGCGTCGGAATCACGATTGGGGTCGTCCCGTACGCCCCCCACCAATGTGAAGGCGCCGCTGGAGAGAATCTCGTCTCGGATGGAGACGTTGCGAGCGTAGGACGGGCCCAGGTTCTCCACGAAGATGGTGTAGGTGAAGAGCTCTCCGGCCCCTACCTCGATGTCCGGCTTGCTCATCTTCACCACCGAGAGATCGGCCGAGTCCTCTACGAAGATGCTGAACTCTACCGCATTGTCCGAGAGGTCGGTCTCGGTGTCGTCGGGGGCGTCGACCCTAGCCGAGTTGACGAGTACGGCCGTACCGTCAGGCTCGTCCTCCACCGCATCAGGGTTGACGAGTACCTTGACCTCGATGATCCTGTTGTATTCCCCGTCCGCCATCTGCCCGAGATTGCAGGTCAAGGTGTCGTCTTCCAGCTCGCAGGCGGCGGTGGCACCCAGGTAGGTAACCTCCGAGGGAAGCGTGTCTGAAACGATCACGTTGCCGTCTGTCCCGTTGGCGGGGTAATTGTCGATACGTATCTCGTAGATCAGTTCCTCGCCGGCGATGGCGAATCCCCGGAGATGCGGCAGGCCGATCACCTGTTTTTCGATTGACAGGTTTACGCTCGCAGCTGAGACGGTGGCCAAACCCAGTGCCAGAAGCGCCGTGAGCAGCACAATGCTCCCCACCAGAACAGTCAACTTCGTTCGAGAAACCATTTCTCCCTCCCTAATCTACTTCTTCTACTTTGATTTGGTTGCGCCCCTCGTCGGGCGATGTATGATGTCGCTTGCCCATGGCCGGGCCTCCCGCATGGACGAAGACCCGGGGACCGCCCCGGTGGGGGGACGGCCGGCCAGGTAGGGGTACACAAAGAAGGGGATATGATGGCAGTGGAACGAGGGTGAGAACACCAAGGGAAAGCTAGGGGTACGCAGAACGGTCCGGACTGCAACTTCGCGCCCAATAGTCGTGCTCATCTTCGCCATCGCAAGACTCGCCGTGAGCAAAGTGGAGTTACCTAGACCCTTGCGTCGGGGGACACCGACTGACAAACTCGCAGGGTTGTCCACATTATACATGATTTTCTACCACCTGTCAAGTACAGCCACCCTCCCGAAGGATCACCACCTTGGGGGGGTTTGGTGGGTGATGCTTGACAGAACCGCCGAATTGTGCTAAAATGTCCTTATGTAACGTGCCTCCGGCTCTGATTTGGGTTGCCTGGAGGCGGACGGCGCCTCAAACCTGCGCCGCAAGGCGACACGGAGGGCACGGCGTCCGCACGAAAAGGGGGAAGGGGAGCTCAAGGGAGATGTCAACAAAGAGTGCTTGGAGAAATCTGACCTTGATCTTGGCCGTGGCGGCCGCTTTGGTGCTCGCCCTGGGCGCTTTGCCGGCCTGGGCCCAGGGGGTCATCGGCTACTCCATCGACTCCGACGCCACTGGCTACCTGTGGAGGATCAACCTCAATACGGGCGTGGCTACACGCATCGGCTACACCGGCTATGGTGACGTAGAGTCCCTCAGCTTCTCCCCCGCCGGTGTGCTGTACGGCGTGGACCAGTTCAGCGGGCGACTGGTGACTTGCAGTCTGTCCACCGGCGCTTGCGCGGGGGTGGGTTCCCTGATGGTGGGCTACTTCGAAGACACAGGGCTTTCCTTCGACAGCAGCGGTGGGCTGTGGATGTCCACCGACGAGCCACCGCCCTTCAATTTCTACAGCCTGAACCCCATCAGCGGCGCGGCCACCCTCATCGGCCCTCAGGGCCAAGAAGTCACCGGCCTGGCCTTTCGAAATGGGGTCCTCTATGGCCTGGGTGGCGATTACAGGGACAATCTGGTGGTCATGAACCGCACCACGGGGGCCGCCACGCCGGTGGGCCCGCTGGGGCTTCCGCCTCTCGACCCCGAAGGCTTTCTCATCGACGGTGGCATCGACTTCGATGGAGAGGGCGTGTTGTGGGGCATCGGCGATCCCGACGACCGACCTGATACCCTCCCCAGCCGGGTCTTCACTATCAACCCGGCGACGGGCGCGGCCACGCTCGTGGCTACGGTGACCAACTCCAACGGCACGCCCCTACTGGGGTTCGAGAGCCTGGCCATCTGGCCCGCCGAGCAGCCGCCGGAAGAGCCTGTTGTGCCGGAGCCGGGCACGCTGGTGCTTCTGGGCAGCGGGCTGGCCGGTCTGGCGGGATACGCCAGGATGCGCTCGCGCAAAGGGGACTGATCGTTTTCTTACTGCTCGGTAGGCGACGGGCCGTCCGGAAGGATGGCCCGTTTTTCGTTGGCGCTGAAGCCCTGCCTTGGGGCGAACAACCGCTATTCCAGCGTAGGGGAGCCCCTTCCGTCTTGCTACTTAACGACGTATGGGCACGGCATGCTGTGCCCATACGACGATTGTCCGCCCAGGTTGCTTTCGTCCGGCCACGAAGGCCGTGAACAGGATACGGTCACGCGCCTGGGCTGGCGTCCCTTGCGCCCGACTCGCTCTGTAACCGCACGGCATGCCGTGCGGCTACGATTGTCCCGCTGCATAGCCTCTGTAGGGCGAATCGCCGATTCGCCCCTACGCGTCCGGCGAAAAGCAGCTTGCTCCCGAGGGGCCAGTGGCTCTGCGCGGACCCTGCGGCCGGGTAGCGCTGCTCTTTGAGCCAGGCCCCTGCTCGGCAGGACCGTGCATAAGGACGTAGGGGCACGGCATGCTGTGCCCCTACGACGATTGTCCGCCCAAGTTGCTCTCGTCCGGCCACGAAGGCCGTGAACAGGATACGGTCACGCGCCTGGGCTGGCGTCCCTTGCGCCCGACTCGCTCTGTAACCGCACGGCATGCCGTGCGGCTACGATTGCGGCGCCGCGTAGCGTTCGGACCTGCTGGGTGGCCGCCCCATGCTTTTCGGACAGCCCTAGTGGCAGGCCTGGTGGCGTGTTCGTTACCCCGGCCTCCAAGCTCCCAGGCGCCGGTGAGGGTTGTCTACTCCGTGGGTTCCAGGTCGAGGGGCGCGAACTTCAGAATGCGGTGGTTGTTGGAGTCGGAAACGTAGACGTTGCCCGCTTCGTCCAGAGCGATGCCCGTGGGCAGGTCGAAGGAGGCGTCGTCGGTGCCATACTTGCCCCATGCGGCCAGCAACTGGCCTTCGTTGTCGAAGACCAGCACCCGCGATCCCTCGGGGTCGGTGGCGTAGACGCGCCCCTGTCCATCTATGGCTAAGTAGGGCTTGTTGACGACGGACTCGCCCATCCAGCCCTGCACTGCCCACTGCCGAAGGAACTGGAAGTCCTCGTCGAAGACCTGGATACGCTGGTTCCAGGTATCGGCGACGTAGATCTGTCCCTCCCCGTCGATGGCGATGCCCACCGGCTCGAGGAACTGCCCTGCTGCTGGGCCGGAGCCGCCCCACTGGCCGAGGGGATTGCCTTCCCCGTCGAACTTCTGGATGCGCTTGTTTCCAGTGTCCGTCACGTAGAGGTTGCCCTCGGCATCGAAGGCCATGTCCCTGGGGCCGTAGAGCATGCCTTGAGGCTCCAACAGTTGCCCGCCGGTGTCCTGGAACATGCCCCAGTAGCCCAGGAGTTCGCCATCTGAGGTGAAGCGCTGCACGCGGTGGTTCCAGGTGTCGGCCACGTAGACATTGCCCTCCTCGTCGACGGCGATGCCCCACGGTTCGCTGAACTGGCCGAGTTCCTGACCGAACGACCCCCAGGCCGTGATGAACTCGCCCTGGGCGTCGAACTTCTCAACACGATGATTCTGGCTATCCACGACGTAGATGTGGCCCTCCGCATCAAGGGCCAGGTCCTTGGGGAAGCTGAGCTGGCCTTCCAGCGCGCCGGGCTCACCCCAGGAGGCGACGCTGTGAAGCTCTTGGAAGACTTCCGCGTATTGGCTGGCGGCTTCCACCTGGTGGGCCACGGTGATGGCGCCGGATTGCCAGATCTGGGCGGCTACGTCCCTGCGGATGTAGAAGGCGAAATCGGAGGATCCCAGGGGGTTCTCCAACTCGCGGTAGAGCAGGAAATTGATGGCGCTGCGACGCGTGTCGGGGTTGCGCAGGTTCTCCCAGATCACGGGCGGGGTCAGTGAGCGATAGTCCTCCGGGAACCACCACCGGAGTTTGTACTGGTAGCGAACATAGTCCCCGAGATAGGGTCTAACAGCGTTTTCATTCTCCAGCCCCACGAAGACCACTGGGGCGTCGAGAGGGCCCACAGGTTCCTTGCCGAAGAACACCTTGTTGGGGTAGTCACGCAGGTACCACCACAGCGGCCAGCTGGTGAACTCGTCAAAGGCCACCCTCATCTCCTTGCCACCCGCGAGCCGCTCTGATAGTTGTTCTACCTCGTCCATAAGCATGGTGACGTCGGGGGTGGTCTGTGTGTAGATGAGCATGTCCTCGGCGACGTCACTGTGAACGTAGGTGGCTATCCAGGCGTAGCGGATGGTGAGGATGGTCAACACCAGGACCGCCGCGAACAGGAACGCTCTGACAAGGGCGGACGGGCGCAGACGCCTGGCCACGAGGAAGGTGAGGTAGATAAACGCACCCGAGAGCACGAGGCCGGCCAGCCAGCGCATCAGGGTATTCAGTTCCCCCAGGTTGAAGCCTGCAGCGGGCAGGCCCTGAGAGAGGAGACGCGCCACACCTAGAGATGAGGAGAGGAAGGCGGCGAACACCAAAGCGGCCGTGGGCGACAGGATCAGGAGATAAGCGCCTCTGCGCTGGCGGAACTCGTCCCAATCAGTGCGTTCCAGCACCTCGCCGATGAACCTGGCAGCCAGCAGGATCATGGGCAGGGTGAGATGCACGATCAACCAGGGCATCTTCTCGCCGGCCCAACTGTAGATGATCAGGGCCACGAGGCCCCAGTAGGCCACCAAGACCCAGAAGATGTCGGACCGCGGCCAGACGGCCTTCTTGTCGGCCGAACCACGCACCTTTCCTGCCTGCCTGAAAGAGAGGTAACCCACGCCCAGAGCGGCCAGCAAGAGAGGAAGGAAGTCATACAGCGGGATGAGCACCAGGTAGTAGAACCACGGTTGCCCACCTCGCTGTACGCCTTGCTGCGCCAGCCAGTAGCCCAGGGCGCCGATAGGGCCGGTCAGAACTCCTCCCATGTTGGTCAGCAGAGTCGTGTGCAGCAGGACGTAGATGGCCCAGAAGACGCCGGCGGCGGTCAGCCAGCGTCGCCGGTTCCAGGCCAGGCCCAGGGCGGCGAACACCGCTGTCACCAGCAGAATGACCAGGAGGTCGTGTTGGCCGTAGTTGACGTAGTCGAGCGGGTCCCACAGCCCGAGCAGCTTGATGATCACGGTAGAGAAATAGAGGGGCGCACACAGGCTGCCGATGAGGATCACCAGGTCGAAGGAGGCGAGGTCGGGTGGGAACTTGCGGTCCCGCAGCCATTCCCAGGCTAGGAGGAGCACCAGGAAGGTGCCGAAGATGAAGGTGGTAATGTACGATACCTCCTTGGTGGAGAAGAGCAGGGACAGAGCAGCGGCCAGTATATACAGGTAGAGCTTCCTTCGCTCGTCCAGGTACTTGATGATGGCGATCAACGCCAGGATCTCGAAGGCAGCGGCAAAGATGTCCATGCGAATGAAGCGGGAGTAGTACAGGAACCCCGGCGAGATGGCGAACATGGCAGCCGCGGCCAGAGCGCCGTACCTCCCCAGCCACTTACGCAGGAAGAGGGGCGCGATGACTACGCCCAACCCGAAGAGGGCGGGCGCCACCCGAGAAGTGTAGTCGCTGGTGCCGAAGAGGAAGTAGATGAGGGCGCTGGCGTGGTACACGAAAGGCCCGTGCAGCAGAGGGTTGTGGACGAACCCCTTGCCCCGATAGAGTTCCCAGGAATAGAAGGAGTGCATACTCTCATCGTGGTGCTGGGCGCGGCTCCCCAGGTCCCAGAAGCGAGTGCCAATGGTCACCAGGATGATGGCCAGCCAGCAGACCAACTCCCAGTTGATGGTGATCTGGGCCAGCAGGGGCCGATCCAGAAGGGAGAACCGCTTTTGCATCGTGCCAATACCTCGCTATTCCTCGGAGCCCGGGGCGACCCACATCACCACGTCACGGTGTACGGGCGGCTGAAGGGACTCCCGAAAGAGGAACCAGTTGACCAGATCGTGCCCCGGCAGGCTCGCCGCCTTCCAGGAACTCTGGAGACGAAACCGTGCCCCCCTGTAGCCGGGCAGGTACCCTGTCTCTTCTTCAGGCATGACCACTACTGGGGCGGCAGACGTCATGGGCCCGGAGACGAAGCTCAGGTGAGGGAAGGACCTCAGGTACCAGGCCAACAGGGGGTCCTCTTCGCCTGTCACGGCGATGCTCACGCTGTGCCTCTGGCGCTGCTGCTGGTTGGAGAAATCCTCGATGGCTTGCGCCAGGTTGCGGACGTCGGAAGACGTGGGCTTCTCGATGAGGATCTCCAGAGGGTCTCCAGGGCGCTGGTAGTTGAGCCTCCACGCGGTGTGCACCGAGAGGCTGGCCAGCCCGACCAGTAAGACCAGAGCACCTGAGCGTAGAGAGGTTCTCCAGTCCAGAGACAGCACGCCAACGATGGAGACCACGCAGAGGACGAAGAAGACTGACAGCAACACCAGGGCCAGATGTCTGGGGTCGCCGGGATTGTCGGGGTTGCCGAAGGCGGCAGCCTGAACCAGCAGATGGAACAGGGCTGGCACAGAGACGACCAGGGTCAGCATCACCCACAGCCATTGTTCACGCCTCTCCAGCTGGCTCAGCAGGTCGCCCACGCACCTGCCAGCCAGCAGGGTGAGAGGTAAAACCATCTGGAGGATGCCTACAGGGGGCTTGGATCCCATGAGTGAGTACAGTACCAGGCTGAAGACGAACCAGCAGACCAGGAAGACAGCGAAGGGGTCCCGTCGGGTCAGGTAGCACGCCCCAGCGAGGCCGAAGACGAGGACGGGCAACTCGTAGGCCAACAAGAGTGACAGGTAGTAGGACCAGGGCTGACCGTCGGCTACCGGCTGGAACTGGCTGAGCCAGAGAGAGGGCAAGTCCAGGGCGGCCTGGAGGCCGTGGAGGTTTACCAGAAGCCCTGTGGACAGCAGCGCCACGAGCGCAGCAAAGACTCCCAGGGCTGTTAGCAGGATGTCCGAACGTGGCTTCTCAGCGAAGAACACGGTCCAGGGGGAGGGTTCGACTGAGCTGCCGGAACGGGAGCGAGCGATGGCGACCAGGAAGAACCCTGCCAGGACGACCAAGGTGGCATACGTAGCCCCACTGGCGAGAAGGGCCACGGCGAGGGCTGCCGCCGCCAGGTAGAGTTGCCACGATCTTCCCTGACTGGCGTAGCCAAAGACTCCCGCCACCAGGGCCAGACAGGCTGCTGCTGCGATGATCTCTCCGTTGAGCTGTCTGGAGAAGAAGATCAGGGAAGGGGAGAAGGCCAGGAAGGCCGAAGCGAAGAGCGCCCCCTTCCTGCCCAGGCGAGGGCGCAACAGGTAGGGTACTCCCACCATCAGTGTGCCTGCCAGGGCGGGCACCACGCGCGCCACGTAGTCGCTGGCTTCGAACAGCAGGTACAGCAAGGCGTTGCCGTGGAAGAGCAGAGGACTGTACCCTCTGATAGAGGCCGCGCCCCCCGAGTAGAAACGCCAAGCGTCCAACGCCAGCCGAGCTTCCTGCTCTTGAAGCGGCTGTCTGCCCAGGGCGGCAAACCTGAGGGCGGCTGCCACCAGCAACAGCAAGACGTACAGGCCGGTCTCCACCGTCAACCAGGGAGGGCCGAACTGCTGCAACTCTGGCTCTGGGATGCTCTCGCTGGTTTCTTCCTGCATGGTGGTTTCAGTCCCCACAGAAGAGGAATATCCTCCTCGCGCTGTCCGTGCTGGAGCAGGAATTGGCCATTGCCGGTCCTTCGGACAGCACGGGCAATTATAGCAGCCTTGGAGACAAAGGCAAACGGTTGAGTGGCCTCGTGTGTCCCGCGGGGAAGTGTGCCTTCGTCGCGCGGCTCACACACGTGTGGCCGGATTCAGAGGCCATTGGTCGCCAAGTGGTGCTGGGAACACTCTGCGTCCATCGCGGGGTGTGTGGAACCGTGGGGCGCATCGCCAATCCGGCGTGGCTCCCAAGTCATCCTGCACCAGCTGACCGGCATGTTGACGACAGTAGATGGCTATGATGGTATTGAATTCTGCATCTGGCTGCTGTATACTTGAAGTGAGGTAGGTTACAGATGGCAAAACACTCGGCCACTGACAAGCTGCCCACCACTCTGGAGGACCTGCTCCAGCGTGGGGAAGACTCCATTGCCGCGCAGGACGTCCCCCTCATCAAACGTGCGTATCAGGTAGCAGCAGAGGCCCATGACGGCCAAAGCCGGATGTCAGGGGAGCCCTTCATCCAGCACTCCCTGGCGACCGCGGCCACCCTGGTGGACCTGCGGATGGACGCCGCCACCGTCGCGGCTGGCCTCCTCCACGATGTCCCCGAGGACACTGCCGTCACCGTAGAGGACATCGAGGAGACCTTCGGCGAGGAGATAGCCCGGCTGGTGGAGGGCGTGACCAAGCTGAAGAAGATCACCTGGACGAGCCTGGAGGAGGAGCAGGCGGAGGGTCTGCGGAAGATCTTCCTGGCCATGGTCGATGACATACGGGTCATCCTCATCAGGCTGGCGGATCGTTTGCACAACATGCATACCCTGGAGGCGCTGCCCGCGGACAGGGGCACGGTGATCGCCCGGGAGACCATGGAGATCTTTGCGCCCCTCGCCCATCGGCTGGGCATGTGGCAGATCAAGGAGGAACTGGAAGATCTGGCCCTGGCCTATCTGGAGCCTGATGGGTACCGAGAGGTAGAAGAACTGCTGAGAGAACACCGCGCGGATCGCGAGCGATACGTCGAGGGTGTGGTCCAGACCCTGAGAGGGAGTCTGGTGGAAGAGGGAGTCGGGGCCGAGGTCACAGGGCGCAGGAAGCACATCTCCAGCATCTACCAGAAGATGAAGAAGAAGGGCAGGGACTTCGATCGCATCTACGATGTGCACGGGGCGCGGATCATCGTGGAGGACATCAAGGACTGCTATGCTGCGCTGGGGATTGTGCACTCGTTATGGCGCCCCATCGCGGGGGAGTTCGACGACTACATCGCTATGCCCAAGGACAACATGTACCAGTCGCTTCACACAGCGGTGGTAGGACCTCAGGGGCGCCCTCTGGAGGTGCAGATCCGAACCTGGGACATGCACTGGACTGCCGAGTATGGCGTGGCTGCCCATTGGCGATATAAGGAGCAGGTGGAGCGGGATGCGGTGCTGGAGGCCAAGATGGCCTGGCTCCGCCAGTTGACGGATTGGCGCCGCGAATTGGTTGATGCCCAGGAATTCGTGGACTCCCTGAAGACGGACCTCTTCCCTGAAGAGGTCTATGTCTTTACGCCCAAGGGGGATGTGGTAGAACTGCCGAGAGGGTCAACCCCTGTGGATTTCGCCTATCACGTGCACACAGAGATCGGCAATCTCTGCCAGGGCGCCAAGGTGAATGGGCGCATAGTCCCTCTGAACTACCAGCTTGGGGACGGCGATCAGGTGCAGATACTGACGGCCAAGAGGGGCGGACCCAGTCGAGACTGGCTGAACTCTCACCTGGGATATGTCCACACCACACGCGCCAGGCAGAAGATCCGCCAGTTCTTCCGGAGGCAGGAGCGTGACGAGAATGTCACGCGTGGTCGATCGCTGCTGGAGAAGGAGTTGAAGCGCCTGGGTATCGAGCGCGAGAGCTACGAGGAGATCGCCAGACTCTTCCGCTTCAAGAAGCTAGAGGATTTCCTGGTAGCCATAGGTTACGGGGATATCACTGTTCACCAGGTCTCCACCAGAATCATGGAAGTGGAGAAGGAGGGACAAGAAGAGCTGGAGGATTCACCGCCGGTGGTGGCTCCTCGCCACGAGGCTCCAGGCATCAGGGTTACAGGAGTGGGTGATCTGCTGACCCGACTGGGAGGCTGCTGCAATCCCCTCCCGGGCGACAACATCATCGGCTACGTCACTCGGGGGCGTGGCGTGACCATCCATCGGCAGGATTGCCCCAGTGTCCTGCGCGCGGTAAGGGATGGAGATAGGGAGCGGCTGATTGAGGTTGACTGGGGTGGCGATCTGAGCACAGTGTATCCGGTGATGGTGGAGGTTACGGCCTATGACCGCAAGGGACTGCTGAAGGACATCGCCGCTGTCCTGGATGCGGAGAACGTGAACATGACCTCGGCTTCCATCAACACGAGAAAGAAGGACCAGACCGCCACTATCGTCGCCACCCTGGAGATCTCCGGCATGGATCAACTGAGCCGGGTGCTGGCCAAGATAGAGAGCCTCACCAACGTCCTGGAGGCGGTGCGCCAGACTGGTTGACAGAGGACTGCCGTCATGGCAGTCGTCCCACGGCGAAGTCCGAGTCAAGAAAACGCAGGCCCACGGTTTGCCGTGGGCCTGCGGCTGTGTAAGCTCCCTTGAGCGATCAAGCTATCTCTTTCGAATCCGCAGTCCAGCGTATCCGGCCAAGCCCATCAGACCGCCAGCCAGCAGCAGCACACTCCCCGGCTCAGGCACGAACTCCGGCTCCTCCACCTCCAGGAAGCACCAATCAACGCCGAACTCTATGAAGTCGTTCGGCGGATCGACTCCGGGGAAGTTCAGGTCCCACTGCAAGCCACAACCGGTGTTGTGGAAGGGGGTGGCTACAATGGTGTCGTTGAAGCCCGGCCCTGGTCCGGTGACATCGCCGATGTTGTTCCAGATTAGCTGGTAGCCTGCCTCCTGGTAGTGGCTGGCGGGCGGCATGGGATATCCCAGGTCCTCCAGCACCGGCATGAGGTATTCGAGGAAGGTCTTTTCCTGATTCCAGGCCCCCACTGCGCCGGTGGAGGCATCGTAGAATCCATAACCATCATTGGAGTCGTCTGGCCACAGGTCGGCAGCGTGGAAGAAAGTGAAGCCTTCAGTCACCCCGGGCGAGGGCTGCAGGTTGTTGACCGTGTACATCACCCTGAAGCAGCTATCACCATCTACATATCGGATCCACTGGAATACGTCCAAACCCGCCGCCCATACCTTGGTGGTCACCTCCCAGGGGTCGGCGGCCGTGCCGCTCCCGCTGACGGTACTCTGAGTGACGGGTGACCACGCAACTACGGGGTTGCCGGACGACACATCATGAGACGCCCAAACGGGTCCGTATACCGTGGGGGCTGCGACCGGCGGTCCCCACCACATGAACGCGCCGCTGTCGGCCTCGTCGTAGCCGGGTGGATAGACCTGCCCGTCCGGCTTCCCCGCGTAGAAGACCTGGATACTGGTATCCTGCGCCACGTGGATGGTTAGCGGATTGCCGGTGATCGTCACGTGCCCTACGGCCTGGGGCCCGGGGCCACCTTGCGCGGCGTGCCTCTCGGCCAGGGCCAGCGTAGGCAACAGCGCCACCAGCAGGGCCAGAGCCATGGCCAACATCAGCCCTCTCAGGATCCTTCTCTCGAACATCTCCCTTGAACCTCCTCCTTCGCTTTAGCACTGATCGCAAGACTCAAGCGCAACTGAAGCCATTATACCACAGGACGTATTGCGTGTCAAGGACAAATTCCTCTCTCCGGTGACCTGGATGGACAGCCCATTTGTTTGGGAGAGGGAGCTCTCTCACAGAGCGCCGGGTATCGTCCCCGCGCCGCCCCCAACCGGGTGGAGGGAAGAGGTCAGACATTGGCGCGCCGCTGAGGCGATGCCTGGAGACGACGCGCGGCGCGAGTTCAGGTGGTCGATTCGCGGCGGGTTGGGAGGACGAGGCCCCCGTCCAACACACGATGAGCCTCGCTCTGGGACAACGAAGAATGGCTGCTTGACGCCGCAGCCATGTGGTGAAGGTGCTATGATGTTGTCGAGGGAGCAGCCGCCGGCAAGGTCGGCGCTGCCGAGTTGGAAGCGACGTGGAGCCCATGACCCCAGAAGCCGCGCGGCGCGCCTTGGGGAACGTTATTGCGGGCTACCTGCCTCTGCGCGACGGTAGTCCTTGGGCATGTACTTCTCGCGCCGTCTCATGTGCTCGGCTAGCGACTGCCTACTGAAGTGCCAGCGGCCCGCCGCCTTGTGCGCCACGAGCTTACCCTCCAGGGCCAGCTTGGAAAGGCGGGCTCTCGTCAAGCCTGTGGCTCTACGCGCCTCGGCGGTGGTTGCCCAGCCGTCAGGTGCCATCTTGGTGAAGTGCACGAGCTGGGTAGGCTCCAGGAACCAGCAGTTGGACCGTCTCTCGGCTCTAACCAGGCCTTCCCGGCACCAGCGACCGATGGCATCCTTCCCCCAGCCGGTCACCTCCACCGCTTCTCGCATGGTTAGCCAGTGCTTGGGGATGTCTCGCGGCCAGACCCGCATCTGAAGTCCGTGACGCTTGGCCCCCTCCTTCCTTGCCTGGTAATAGTCCAGCAATCCTTGCTGGGAGATGGCCCATTTCATCTTCGTGCCGCCGCCCATGGACTCCTTGTAGGCATGTACCAGGCCCTTCTGGCAGAGGCGATGGATGGTGGAACGCGAGCACTCAAAAATGGCCGTGGCCTCGTTGATGTCCAAGAACTCCTTGCCCTTGACGCGGTCCAAAGCTTCTTGGTTCATGGTCTCCATGACGAACTCCTTTCAAGTCTCCGGGATGGATCGTGCCCTGCCGTGAGCTAGGAGTTGGCAGAGTAGCACGCGTGTCGCAGTCCCTGGTGGGTTGGCGACAACAGACTTCTGCTCTAATATTATCAAACTCTACTTGCTCTGTCAAGCGGCCAGGCACATGATAGGCAATGCGGTGTGCCGACGGGGTTGGCCAGCAGGTCTTCGCTGGACCGTTGCAGGGACCTGTTCTGCGGACTGGCATAGGATGAGCAACGGAGGCTGGGCCGTCGTGCGCCTCTCGAACCCTGGACTGTGCACTCTGACCGGAGATGGAGGCACGGGCGTGAGAAGGCTGCTGGTCTGGGGTCCGAGCGCCGTGGGTGGAGGTTGTCGCAGGGAATCGATCCTTCAAGAGCGGCACGGGGCAGGCGCATTCGCCCGTGCAATCCGGGGGCTAGGCTGGCCCGCGCTGGGGGGAGCTTTTTGATGCGCACAAAGTGCTCAACTCAGTTCGGCGGCGTGGCGACAAGATTTGCCGTCGAGCCTCTGGCAGCCGTGTGAACCCGGTGGAGCTGAGAACGGGCGGAACGGCTATACTTGGTGTGGGCTGCTCACCAGACCGACGCGGCGCAGCAGCGCCCATAGCTGAGCCACAAGGACCTCTCCGCTGAAAGGCTCCAGGACGTGCGCGTCGGCTCCGGCGGAGAGCATCCGTTCCACAGTGAGGTCGTTGTCCTGCTTGCCCACTACCAGCAGGGGAGCCAGAGTTCGCTCGCAGACTGCTCTACACAGTCCTTCACTCTGATCTCCCTTCGTATACGCAGCCAAGACTACGGCGTGGGGATGGTTCTTGTCGAGTTGTTGCAGCGCTTCCTCCAGGTTGCCGACGACTATGGGCAGCATCTCCTGGCCTGACAGAGCTTCAGCGACGCTCTTCGCAGTCTGGTTTTCTGGGTCTATGATCAGCACTTTGATCACGAGTTTCTCCTGCCTCCTATGTGCCGCCGGGATAGAAGGCTGAGGAATCGAGGCAGTTTCCTCCGCGCTTACTCACTCATCCGCACGGCGGAGTATGCTCCGCGCCAATAGCACCCATTGGGTTTTGGCGCTGGAGTCCATGGTCTCGTAGTCTCCCTCGCTTGGCAGTATGCGATGCCGGCCATCGGGGAGATGGAGCAAGTCCACGCAGAAAAGGCAGCCCATGCGTTCGACCCCTTAGGGTCTCGCCGCTTTGACGCAGTTGCCCCCGCTCGCCTTGGCTGCATAGAGAGCGCGATCAGCCTTACTCACCAGTTCGTCTGTGTCTCCAGCATCGGTAGGATAGCTCGACACTCCGATGCTAATAGTTGTTGCGTGCTGGGGGTGGACATAGAGGCCAGCGCTCAGGTGAACAGGCATCGCCATCAGACCCCTTAGCCGGTCCGCGGTTGTGATGGCGTCCATCTTGCTGGTCTCAACCAGGATGACGGCGAACTCATCGCCGCCATACCTGGCCACGACATCGCAATTGCGGACAGACCTCTTGAGGATCGACGCCACCTCTACGAGCACTGCGTCTCCGGCCTGGTGCCCGTGACTGTCGTTGATGACCTTCAAATCATCCAGGTCCATCATGAGTAACGATACCAGCCTTCCGAACCTGCGGCACCTTGAGATCTCGGCCGATAGAAGCTGGTCGAAACCGCGTCGGTTGTGCACTTCCGTCATACCGTCGAGTTGAGACAGGCGCTTGTACGAGTCTCTCTCTGCCGCCGCTTGTAGCAGCCTTCTCTTCTCCAACGCCCTGTCCACCAGGAATCTGATTCGCTCCAAATTGAACGGCTTGCTAATGTAGTCGTAGGCGCCGAGTTTCATCACCTCCACAGCGGAGTTCACGGAAGCGTAGCCAGTGATGACGATGACCTCGCAGAGGGGGTCCAGCTCTTTGGCTTTGCTCAGCACCTCCACACCGCCGACGGCCGTCATCTTGAGGTCGGTAATGATCAGGTCGAAGGAATGGTTTGTCAGCCTGTCTATCGCTTCCTGACCGCTATTTGCCATCTCGACGTCTTGCCCCGCGCCATCCAAGGCCCTACTCAGCATCAAGCAGACCGCTTCGTCGTCATCGACGACGAGGATTCTCTGCTGAGGGTCGGGCCACTCGCAGTAACTCGCCTGCTCGGGAGAGTATGCTTTCACTCGCTAGCACCTAAGGAATCGAGGGAGCCGAAGCGAGCGCTGCCGCGGTCTGATGCGCACGCGCTACTGCCGATTCACTACCAGCTTGTCATACGTACGGGTGCCTCCGCGTGAACCGGACCCCTCGTTCCCGATTCTCGAGTATCATTCTACCGACTGCGGATTAAACGTCCATAAAGGTGGCATTAAAACCGTCTTAAGGTCGGGGAACCCCGGGGGCTGACGCTGTAGTAGACTGCCACTCGGGAGGTGATGATCGCCAGGTCACAGCTCTGGACCTGAGGATAGCAGCCCGTGGGGACCTCGACATGCTGCGAGCCACAGGACTCGCGCACGGCTCCTTGAAGGAGACGCGTCCTAGCGGGCCAGGGATCGCTGGGTGGCAGCGTGCTGGACGGCCGTGACCGAGCGGATCGCCAGCGACCGGGCATCTCTAGCGGGTCGCCAGGACCGTATGCTATAATGGCCGTGCTGTGCTGAGGAAGGCGATCTTCGCGACTTTGGGAGTGGTGATGGTGGCTGCTGCCGCCTGGGGTGCGCGGTACTGGTGGCAGCTCGAACAGGTGGGGACTGCGACTCTCCTGGTAGAGCGGGGGGAGGCCATGGTAGTACGCGGCGGTGCCGCACGCCACCTTTCTGCCCCTTCCACCTCCGAGGTCCCCAGCGGGAGCGAGATCAGGACTGAGACGGGGTCCCGCACCGACTTGGCGTTGTCGCCGGCGGTGTCAGTCATCCTGGAGTCAGAGGGTGTGGTCCTCCTCAGGCACGTGCCTGGAGAGGGGAAGGGAGACTCTGACGTATCCGTGTTGGTCCAGCGCGGCCAGACCTTGCACCAGGTACGAGGATCGCTGGACCCGGAGAGCCGGTACGAAGTGCTAACTCCCGCGGCTGCGGTGACGCTTGTTCCAGGCCGGTACTCTGTCAACGTGTCCGAAAACGGGGCAACGGTGGTCGAAGTCTCCCAAGGGCTGGCGAGGGTTACCGCCCAAGACAGCGAGGTGGAGGTCTGGCAGGGAGAGTTCACGTCCATCGATCCGGGGCGAGCTCCTTCTATCCCGCGGTCCATGGTGGCACGCTTTGTGTATGTGTCCGAGAGAACGGGCAACCTCGATATCTGGATGCTGGACGAGGAAGGACGAGATATCCGGCTGACCAATCACCCTGCGGCTGACCTGGCACCCGTTTGGGCCCCGGATGGGACGCGAATCGCCTTCGAGAGTCTGCGGGACGGGAACAGCGAGATCTATGTCATGGACGCTGACGGGTCGAACCAGGTAAATCTCACTCGCCATGAGGCAGACGATCACGCTCCTTCCTGGTCTCCCGACGGCAGCCTCATCGCTTTCGAGTCAGTTCGCGACGGGGCGCTGGAGCTGTATGTCATGAACGCCGATGGTACCGAAGGGGCAAGACTCACCAACGGGCCAGGGCTCAGCGTGGCCCCTCACTGGGACATTGGCGGGTCCGAGATCATCTTCAGCCGGATCGAGGACGACTCCAATGGCGACGGCGTGGTGGATCTGCGGGACATGTCTGCTTTCTTCTCCGTGCCACCCGTCGGCGGCACAGCGCAGACCTTCTGGTACACACGGTTCGTCTTCGATGAGCATGTGTTCCCCTGGAGTCGGCGTGGTGTCGGATAGGTGTTCGTTTGTGGGATCGGTGTGGTGCTGGACTGCACGCGAGGTCTGGCCTCGAGCCTTATCGGCGGTAGAGGGAGCGCCGAGATGGACGCCGGGAGGTTAGCGCGAAAGCGTAGTGGCAGACTGTAGCCTTCCTGCCGCAGGTGGGGCAGGGGTAAGGAGCGGACGATGGAGGATGATGGACGCAGGGAGTTGAGAGAACGGATCTTGGGACGCCTGGATTCCTGCGATAGGGATACGCTGACCAGGGTCTCCAAGTTGCTGGACCAGGCTGTTGAAGGGACTGCGGAGAAGGCGGTCCTTTTCAGCGAAGGGATCAGCCGGCGGCAGTTTGTGGCGGGCGTGGCTGCTGGAGGCGCCACTCTCGTCTCCACCAACCTGGGTACGGGCCTGGTGGCAGGTTCTTTGGGGACCAGGGCCGGGCAGGCGGTAGCCCAGCTGGAGAGCGAAGCCGAGTTGATGAAGCTGCGGGGGCTACTCTCGCTCTATCAGAACCTGGAGCAGGTGGGGGTGGACGCCCTCCTGAGCACCGGGGTCGTCATCCTGTCTGCATCGGTGGAGGTCGTGGAGAAGGGTGTCACGATCCTGGAGAACGGCGTGGCGCTGGTGGACGCAGGGGTGTCAGCTTTCGAACGATCCTTTCCTGCCATTCGCCGAGGGCTGGCCGTGGTGGAGGGGTTGTTCACGAGCCTGGAGAACCGGGTAACGCAGCTCCAGGAACTGATGGCCGAGGTACAGGAGGTCGTCAGTCCACTGAGCGATGCTGTGGGCAGCTTCTTCAGTTCCCTCGTCGAGCGGATACCAGGTGTCGGTCCTGCCATCGTGGATGCTCTGGACAGAATATCTGAGTTGGTTGGTTCTTTGCCCTCCACCATCAGCGAGGTCAGAGACAGGCTCATCGAGCCACTAGGCGAGGACTGGTTCACCGACGACGAGGAGAGCGGACTGAAAGGGAAGTTGCTCAATCCTCTCCAGGAGAAGTTGCTGGAGCCTCTGGAGAGTTTTCTCGGCGACCTGGCGAACTCCATTGACGACTGGCAGGGGCAGTTGATCGATCCCATGGAGCGGGCGTTGATAGAGCGCGAGGCCATCCAACGCCAGATTGCAGACTACAAGGAGCGAGAAGGGATCGCGTGAGACCGCTGAGACTGCTTTCCATCCTGGTCATGGCGTTGATGATGGTCATGGGCTGCGAGGGCCCTCTCGCGCTCCGTGGAACGCCCACCCCAGAGAGCTCACAGCTTCCGCCTTTGCCCACGGCGGATGGTTTCCTCCGGGCATGGGGAGACGGCGACTATGGGGCGATGTATGAGTTGTTGTCGTCCTCGGCGCAGGAGGAGATCAGCGAAGAGGAGTTCACCTGGTTCCATCAGTCCATCATGGAGGAAGCAACGGCGACCTCTCACGAACTCGAGATGGAGAATCTGGTCGAGGGACCAGGGGAGGCGCAAGCTGACTTCACTCTCACCCTGCACACTGTGTTGCTGGGCACTCTAGCGGTCCACAACCAGTTGCCGTTGGTGTGGGAGGACGTCGGCTGGCGGGTGGACTGGTCGCCAGGGGTCATGTTTTCCTCTCTGAGTGGGGACAACGTGGTGTATCTGCACCGTGTGACCTCGACGCGGGCCAACATCTACGATAGGGACGGGAAGGCCTTGGCCATAGATGGGTCCAAGGTCACCGTGGGGGTGGTGCCGAAGGATATCGAAGACGAGAACGCACTCCTGGCCGAACTGAGCCCCATCCTGAATATGAGCTGGGATGAGATACAATCGCTGTACACTGCGGAGGGCATCCAACCGCACTGGTTCGTGCCCATCGCCGACCTCTCCTTCGAGGAGAGCCTCACCCACGCCGACACGCTGAACTCCCTGCCGGGGGTGATGCTGCAAGAGACGCCGATTCGCACCTACCCTGAGGGGGATCTCGCCGCTCACGTACTGGGGTATCTGGGCGAGATAAGCAGGGAAGAACTGGCCATGCTGGGAGCACAGGGGTATGTAGAGGGTGATGCCATAGGGAAGGCGGGACTGGAACGGTGGGGTGAAACCTACCTGGCCGGCAGGCCTGGAGGGATACTGAGCATCGTCACCCCCGAGGGAGAGCTCGTGGCAACCATCGCCGAGTACCCCGCGACGCAGAGCAGGAGCATCTATTCCACCATCGACCTGGAACTGCAGAGGGTCGCCGAGAACGCCCTGGGCGAGCACCGGGGGGCGGTCGTCGCGCTTGACCCCAGCAACGGGGAGATCCTGGCCCTGGCCACCAACCCCCGGTACGATCCCAACGAGCTGACCTGGGGCCGCTTCGATGCGGCGCGCTGGGAGGCCCTGGCCTCAGATGCGGCCCGACCCCTGGTCAATCGAGCCACCCAAGGCGCGTACCCCACAGGTTCCGTGTTCAAGGTGGTTACGGCCGCGGCCGCCATGGAGGGGGCGGGCTTTTCGCCCCACACCACGATCAACTGCACAGGCTCATGGGCGGGCCTCGGTGCGGGGTGGGTGAAGTACGACTGGCTGCGTACCGGACACGGGGCCATGGATTTCCGGTCGGCCATCGTCCGGTCCTGTGACGTCTTCTTCTGGGAGATGGGCCTCCGGCTGAACGGCGTGGACGAGAACCTTCTTCCCTCGTATGCCCGCTTCTTCGGTTTCGGTGAACCGACGGGCTTGGATGCCGTCGACGAAAGCGAGGGGCTCGTTCCCGACTCTGAGTGGAAGGAGGAGTACTTCACCGGCGAGGGCAACCCCTTTTGGGTCCCAGGCGACGCAGTAAACCTGGCGGTGGGACAGGGAGACCTGCTGGCTACCCCGCTGCAAGTCGCCAACATGATGGCCGCCATCGCCAACGGCGGCATCCTCTATCGACCGCACCTGGTAATGCGTATCTCCGGCACTCCTCAGGAGGAGGAGCAGATCTTTGCCGCCGTAGAGAGGGGGCGCGTGCCCATCTCTCCGGCCAATTTGCAGGTCATCCGTTCTGGTCTAGACGGCGTGACCAGCGCTGAAGGGGGCACCGCTGTGCGAGCCTTCGAAGGAGCGGCCTTCACCTCGGCCGGCAAGACCGGCACCGCCGAGACCCCGGACGAGAAGCCGCATGCCTGGTTTGCGGGCTACGCCCCTGTCGAGGCTCCGCAGATCGCCGTGGCTGTGGTGGTCGAGAACAGCGGCGAGGGCTCTGTGTTTGCCGCGCCCATCTGTCGCCAGGTGATGGAGGCCTTCTTCTTCGGCCCGCCGCCTCCAGAGCCACCGGAGGGAGAATAGCACCCCCCACGAGGTCAGACCATAGACGGGTGGCAGAGGGAGGCGGTATCCTCGAGACAGCACGTGGTGTGCATGGGGGGCCAGCCTGCACAGGTGCTCTATGGGAGCCTCCCGGCTGACCGAGGAGCGAGGGTGTAGCGAGGACGGGAAAGGACGAGATGATGAGGAAATGGATGCTCTGTGCTATACTTCTAGGCATCTTGCCGGCGTTGGCCTGCAGTTTCTCGGTGGAGATGGGCGGTGAGACTCCAGAACCTGCGGCTACCGCGGTGCCCACCGAGGCGCTGCCCACCCGCGTCGCGACTCAGGAACTCCCAACGCCGGTTCCTCCGACGCCCTCTCCTCTTCTGCCTACGCCTACCGTGCCGAATTGGCCCGTAGTGCTGGCGGATGATTTCGACGATCCGGAGAGTGGGTTCATTCGCAGCAGCGATGAGAGGAGCCGGCTTTCTTACGAAGATGGTCAGTACAGCATAGGGGTCGTACCGGCAGATTGGGTCGCTTGGAGCTCGCGAAGTGGCTATGTATCGGACTTCGTCATGGAGGTGGCCGTGAGCGCCGACGCCGAAGTTGGGTTCGCGGGCGTCATCTTTCGGAAGCAGGGAGACTCGCGGTTCTACATGTTCGCCATCACGCCCGACGGTCAGTACAGCCTGATGAAGTCTGCCGAGGCTGCGGAGGCGATCTTGGACTGGCGGGACTCGAGTTACATCAGGCCCGGGGCAGACACCAATCGCCTGCGGGTGGTTTGTTTGGGAGCGACTGTGGCACTGTACGTGAACGGGCAGTATCTGGACACCGTCCGGGACATAACCTTCACCGAAGGAGAGGTTGGGATGATTGCCGGGACCTGGGAGGGAGAGACTCACGCTCTCTTCCACTTCGACAACTTGCGTGTCTATGCGCCAACTCCAGTGACTCCACCCACACCAACGGCGACCTCTCCCGCAACGTCGACAGCGACCCAAGTCCCGCCGTCGCCAACTCCGGTGCCCCCCAGCCCCACCCCTATCCAGGCGACGCCCACAAGGGGGCCGACCGAATTTGACCCCATCATCTTCGCCCAGGGACTGAACGCGGAAACCGACCCCATCATGCCCAGCATGACCTTTGCCCCGGGCACAACAGAAGTCTATGCCGTTTGGGCCTGTAGGGGTATGTACCAAGGGCTGGAGATGCATAACATCTGGTACCACAATGGTCAGGAATATGCCTCGTCTAATACCTATTGGGATAGAGCAGCGGAGCGCGGACGCTGGTGGCTCCGGCTTTATCGCGCGAGTGGCCAACCCTTACCCTCCGGCAACTATAGATTGGAGCTCTATGTTGGAGGCCAGTTGCTTCAGAGCGGGACGTTTACGATCCAGTAGGAGAGAATGAGCCTGGAGATTGGCATTGTCGGCTTGCCCAACGTGGGCAAGTCAACCTTGTTCAACGCCCTCACCAAGGCCGGGGCCCAGGTGGCATCTTATCCCTTCACCACCATCGAGCCCAACGTTGGTGTGGTGCCCGTGGCCGATGAGCGGTTGGGGAAAATCGCAGCTTTGGTCAAGCCGGACAAGGTCACTCCCACCACCATCAGGTTCGTGGACATCGCCGGTCTGGTGAAGGGCGCCAGCCAGGGCGAGGGCTTGGGCAATCAGTTCCTGGGACACATACGAAATGTGGACGCCATAGCCATGGTGGTGCGGTGTTTCCGGGCACCGGATATCCCCCATGTCACTGAGGGTCTGGACCCCCGCTTGGACATCGAGGTCATCAACCTCGAGCTGGCTCTGGCGGACCTGACTACGGTGGAGAAGCGGCTGGAGAAGGTGAAGACGGCCAGCAAGGGCAGAGCGAAGGAGTACGAGGTGGAGTTGGGCTTGTTGGGGTGCCTGCAGGAGACGCTGAGCAAGGGCGTCAGGGCTGAGGAGGCAGCACTCAACGACGAGGAGAGGGGCATAGTGGGGGGCTATGGTCTCCTCACCGCCAAGCCCCAGCTCTACATCGCCAACGTAGATGAAGAGGCCCTCTCCCTTGGCGATAGCCTGATCGAGGCTGTGCAGGAGGAAGCGGCGCGGTCGGGTGCCGAGGTAGTAAAGATCTGCGCCCAGTTGGAGGCAGACCTGGCGGACTGGCCGGCGGACGAGGCGGAAGCCTATCGCGCTGAGCTGGGCCTCGAGAAGTCCGGTCTGGAGCAAGTGATCTCGGCCGGATATCGGCTGCTGAAACTGGTGACCTTTTTCACGGCGACTGGGGCCCGTGAGGTCAGGGCCTGGACGCTGGTCGACGGCGCATCGGCGTGGGAGGCAGCGGGGAAGATCCACACCGACATGCAGAAGGGCTTCATCCGTGCGGAGGTCATCTCCTACCCACAACTGCTGGCGGCTGGTTCCTTCGCGGCGGCACGCGAGAGAGGGTTAATGCGCCTCGAGGGTCGCGACTACGTCATCCAGGAGGGTGACGTGGTACACTTTCGGTTCAATGTATGATCGTTCCTCAACTCCGTACCGATTCCGGGATGGAGTAGGAGACGGGGGCGACTTGCTGGCGGCATGTGGCCTTCGGTGCTAGATTGCGACACCTATCTGGCTGAAGCCACTGTGTGAAACTTAAGGAAGGAGCAGTATCGATGACGAACGGTCGCAGGATCCTGGCGGCAGCCAGACCTTCGGTATCCACTCCGGCACGTGGGTGATTGATGCATACAAAGTCGACGGGCACTGGCTTGATTCAATGCCTCCTACTGAGTTCCCGCCAGGCCGCGATGGGATGTGGAACGCCTGTGCTGTTGGCTAGAGTGAGCCTTGGCTGGGGCTGGTCCCGGGTGGGGGGCGGGCCGGGTCCAGGGTGCGCCTCTGGGGAGCGCCGTGGCGTTCGCTATGGACGAGGAAGGGGAGGCAATCGGCATCCTTGGGCCGAAGCTCCGGCTGGTTGACGAGGAGGATGCCGCTGGCTGGAGTGCGTGGGCTGCGTCGACCATGAGGAGGCAGACGTGAGAGTCCTGCTGATACAACCAGCCGAGAGTCAGCACGTGGTGGGCTTCAGCAAGTTCGGGTGTCCTGAGCCGCTTGCCTTGGAGATTCTGGCCGCCAGCATTGCGGATCGCGAGGTCCGGATCCAGGACATGCGCATAGACCCCGACCTGGAGAGCTCGGTCCGGACGTTTCGGCCCCAGGTGGTGGGGGTCACGGGATACACGACTAACGTCCCCCAGATGCTCACTGTCTGCGGCGACGTGAAGGAGCTGGATGCCGAGATAGTCACTGTGGTGGGCGGCTATCACGCCACCCTGTGCCCGGAGGATTTCGATATAGGGGATGTCGATGTGATCGTGCTGGGAGAAGGCGAGAGAACGTTCCCAGAGCTTCTCGCTTCCGTCGAGCAAGGTACGGACCTGGGGGACGTGGAGGGGATCGTTTACCGAAAGGACGGCGAACAGGTCGCCACGGCGCCGAGGCAGTTGCTGATCGACCTCGATGACAGCCCATTGCCCGCCAGACACCTCACGGAGGCCTATCGCGACCGCTACTTCTTTCAATTCTGGTCTTCGCCTGCGCCTGTGGAGACCGCTCGCGGGTGTCCCCACAAGTGCAGATTCTGCTCGGTATGGGTCTTCCACCGCCGTCGCAGCCGCTTCAAGTCTCCGGAGAGGGTCCTGAGCGAGTTGAGACGGGTGACCAGCGACATCGCCTATTTCGTGGACGACAACTTCCTGCAGAATCTCCGTAGGGCGGAGAAGATCCACCAACTGGTCACGGAGGCCGGGCTCAGGCTCAAATACTGGATGCAGGCGCGAAGTGACAGTATAGTGAGACGGCCGGACCTTATCGAACGTTGGGCAGAGATCGGGCTCTCCACGGTGCTGGTGGGGTTCGAGAAGTTCCGAGAGGATGAACTGGCGGATCTGCGGAAACGGAGTAGTGTGAAGACCAACGAGGAGGCGGCTCGAATCCTGCAGGCAAACGGCGTGGACATCTGGGGTGCCTTCATCGTGGACCCGACTTGGAGCAAGTCGGACTTCGACGCTCTGATAGACTACGTACGCCGTCTCAAGATCAGCTTTCCCCAGTTCAGTGTCTTGACACCCCTCCCTGGGACGGAGTTCTTCCGGGAGAAGCTGGGCGAACTGACCACCCGAAACTACGAGCTATTCGACTTCTTGCACAGTGTTCTGCCCACGCGGCTTCCGGCCGGGCAGTTCTACGGTGAGATGGCGAGGCTCTATTCCAGTACGACCATGAGTTTCTCGGAGTTGAAGCAGCGCATGCGGTCAGGCCATATCCAGACCCCGGGCTTGCGGCGCATCAAGAACCTGCTCTCCGAGCTCACCAATCCCGAGGCGTACCTGAGAGGTTTGGAGACATAGGTCCACGCCAGTTGCGAGCGAGAGATCGCTGAAACCAAAGCACGTGGGAACACTCCCGGAGTTGCCGCGCGCCACCTTGGCTGGCCGCTAGTTGACATTAACTAACCAATCTGTTATACTAGATATTTGACCGTCTGCGCGCACCTTGAGTTCAGTGCACAGAGACCCTATGCCGACGTAGCTCAACAGGCAGAGCAGCGGTTTTGTAAACCGCGGGTTGCGGGTTCGAGTCCCTCCGTCGGCTCCACTCCTCAAAGGGAGTCAAGGGCAGGTACCCAAGCGGCCAAAGGGGACTGACTGTAAATCAGTTGGCTCAGCCTTCGGAGGTTCGAATCCTTCCCTGCCCATTTCTTTGGTCTTATGCCCACGTAGCTCAGTCGGTAGAGCACGTTCTTGGTAAGGACGCGGTCATGGGTTCGAATCCCATCGTGGGCTTCATAACCACCAGCGATACGGAGGAAGCAGCATGGCGAAGGAGAAATTTGTAAGGGACAAGCCACACGTGAATGTGGGGACGATAGGTCACGTGGATCATGGGAAGACGACGTTAACCTCAGCGATGACGAAGGTTTTGAGTATGAAGGGGTTAG
>Ga0307379_10002184_pt1 | contig 29423 bp, 44 predicted proteins | sample UN2MG_FD_202237 | JGI IMG/M metagenome (GOLD analysis project Ga0307379, IMG submission 202237) | Soil microbial communities from Risofladan, Vaasa, Finland - UN-2 | ecosystem: Environmental > Terrestrial > Soil > Coastal area > Acid sulfate soil | place: Finland: Risofladan, Vaasa | collected...
CTGGTTGGGGCGATAGTGTTGCATTTAATAAGGCAGAGAAAATACCCAGCTTGGAAGAAATGAAAGACCGCAATGATGAGTGCGACTTCTATGCCATACTCGCAAGAGAAGCCTGGTATTACAAGTTCGGAATGGCTCTAGGGAAGTTAACTTGGGCATTGATTGTAGCCGTATTACTTATTAGATTTATTGAGTGAGGTGATTATGAAGGAGTTAATTCGTAAAGCAAATGTAGTGTATGTCTGCTCTGGCACAAAGGTTATTGATGGAGTTGATACTGGCAGGGATGCCATTGTAGTCGGCGTTACCAAGAAAGTGTCGTTATCTATACTCAAGAAGGGAGACAGGATACCCACAAAGGTTCACGGCAAGGAAACTGATGTGGTGGAAACTGGGGAGATAAAAGCTCTAGGGGTAGATAGAAAGATAAGATTGAGGCCAATGCCAGGGGGTGTTAGCATTGGACATCCGAATGTAACTGCTGGTACTGGAACACCACTCCTGTTTCCTAATCAGGCAAGCCTTCTTATTTTAAGCAACAATCACGTGCTTGCAAATAGCAATGACGCTAGCATAGGAGACGAGACTTGGCAACCTGGAGTTTATGATGGTGGGGTTTCCATTGATGTCATAGGGCATTTATCTGATTTCGTGCCGATTGTGTTTTTAGGCGGTGAAAGCACCTGTCCGATAGGAAATTCTATTGTTCGTGTGTTTAACTTCCTTGCAAAGCTCTTTGGGCGTATAACAAGAATTCGTACTTATGCAGATATAATGAATACGGTAGATTGTGCTATTGCCAAGCCGATTAACGATGCTGATGTATCGGAGGAAATACTTGAAGTTGGCATACCCATAGGATTTAGTGATGCCATAGTAGGAGAGAAGGTCAAGAAATCAGGGCGAACTAGCGGATTAACAGAAGGCACAGTTTCATCAACGGATGCTCTTGCTAATGTGAATTATGGAGATGGGAAGATGGCGACATTCACAGACCAGATAATGACAACTGCTATGTCAGAAGGTGGCGATTCCGGCAGCGTAGTATTGAATGAAGTTAATGAGGTTGTCGGACTCTTATTCGCTGGAAGTGACCAGGTAACAATAGTCAATAAAATCTCTAATGTTCTGAAGGAACTAGGACTAACATGAAGGAGTATAAAAAAACTTAATGAAACCTTTACCGCACAGCAGAGCTATGTTTGTGCCTGGCCTGGCTGTAAACAATCCATTCTACCGGGTATGCAATGGAAGTATATCTGGCGAGAGTATAAGGACAGCAAGGGCAATAAAGGTACAGAGCTCGCGAAGATACATGCTTTTCATAGGGTAGAAGATGAAATCATCGATAAAAACGCCGACAAAACACAGAATGCACCCTAACTCATTAGCGAATTTGGAAAAGGGGAAGCAATTCCAGAAGGGCAATAAACTGTCGCCTGGACGGCCACGCAACGAATTGAGTTTGACTAACCTTGCCCGGGAGAAACTTGATGAGGTTTGCCTTTATGACCCTGAAGGCAGGACATGGAAAGAATATCTTGTTGATAGATGGTTAGCTCATTCTCTTGTGAATGTTACCTATTTCCGTGAACTTACGGAAAGGCTAGAGGGGAAGGTATTACAGCCCATCGGTGGAGAAAATGGGGAACCGATAAAGTATGAAATTAGTGTCAAAGACACAGAAACACGACAACTTACCGATAGAATCATCAAGGGTGGTTCGGTGGTCTCTAACATCAGTTTATCGTGATAATGCCTATGCTTATCTTAACGGATACCGCCGGGCATTAAACGAAGGGGGGACATACTCTAGTAAAACCTGGTCTATCCTTCAGCTTCTTATCTTGATTGCTCAGAACGCCAAGGAAGCCCTGTTAATCTCCATAGTGAGTGAATCACTACCCCATCTCAAACGAGGGGCAATAAGGGACTTCTTTCGTATCTTAAACGAGAATCCTGATGATAGCCCCCGGTATAACAAGACAGAGCAGAAATACACTTTCGGGAATGGGGTTATCGAGTTCTTCGGAGCTGACGAATCGGACAAGGTTCGTGGCCCCCGTCGTGACATCCTCTTTTTGAATGAGGCCAACAATATCCCCTGGGAAACGGCTCGGGGACTTGATGTTAGAACCGCAAGATTCACCTTTGCTGACTGGAATCCGGTCTCTGAGTTCTGGGCGCATGAATATTGGATAGGGCAGCCGGAGAACGCTTATATTCATTCAACCTACCGGGATGCCCTTGAAGTGGTATCCCCTGAGATAATTCAGACGATACTCAAGACAGGGGAGAGAGACCCTAATTGGGCTAACATTTATCTTGAAGGCAAGCTCGGTAAGATAGAAGGATTAGTTTATCCCTTCTTCAGTCAAGTCAATGAGTTGCCCCATGGCGAGATATTCTATGGATTAGATTTCGGTTTCTCTACCGATGTAACCGCCCTGATAAAGAATGTAATTATAGGTGATGGCCTCTATTCGCAAGAGTTGATTTATGAGCGAGGTCTAACCAATCAAGACATATCAGACCGGATGATTGAGTTGGGGATTCAGAAGCATTCAGACGAGATATTCGCCGACTCTTCGGAACCTAAGTCAATCGAGGAAATCTATCAGCGAGGGTTCAATATCAAACCCTGCTCAAAGGGGCCTGGGAGCGTTGAATTTGGGCATCAAAAGGTTAGGCAGTATAAACAGTACTGGACTACCGATTCCCTTAACTGTATCAAGGAACAAAGGAACTTTCGCTACTTGCTTGATAAGAACGGCAAATTGACTGAGAAAACATCCCACCTTTGGAGCCATGGCATGGATGCCCGCAGATATGGAGTCGTGGGCAACCTGGAGCCACAGGAGAAGCAGGGGATATTAGTCTATGACGCTATGAAGGAATTTGGATTAGATAGGATATAAAAAATGGGAACATTACAGGAATTTGACGAGATATTAAAAGAAGCGACTATGCAAGTCGAGCAGGCTCTTAGCCTGGAGGATTCAGGCTGGATAAACCTGTCTGCATTGACTTCGAATATCATACCGGCCGACCAGCGCAAGGCTACTGTTCAAGAAGCGCGGCTATATTCGTTAAAAGACCCGTTGGCCTCACGCGCTGTTCATCTAATGACTGATTATAGCTTCGGGAGCGGGATAACATGGAACGCCGAGGATAAGAATGCCGATAAAGCATTATCCGGGTTCTGGTATGCCCCGGCTAACCAAGCTTTATTTTCAGCCAAGGGACAAAGGAAGTCCTCAGACAAACTTTTGATAGATGGCGAGATATTCCTTGCAGTGTTTTTGGGTCCTAATGGGCAGGCGACCATAAGGCGGATAAACCCCTTAGAGATAACTGAATTTGTTACTGATCCCGACGACTTGGAGAATGTAAGATTTTACAAGCGAGAATGGAGCGATACGCATGGTATTCCTCATATCAGCCTTTATCGTTCATTCCAGAATATCAAAAATGAACCATGTAGGGATTCCCTATGGGCGACGGTACAAAAGACCGATGATGCCCTGGTTTACCATCTGGCGATTAACGACCTGGGGCAGCGCGGTAATTCCTATCTTCTCCCTCAACTTGAGTGGATTAAGCTATATAGAAGGTTTTTAGCTTCGCGAGTAGCGATAGTATTAGCGTTAGCTACCTTTGTTATGAAACTTAAGCTTATGGGGGGACAAACAGCAGTTGATGCTGCCAAAGATAAACTACACGAGGAACATATTAAATCAGGTAGCACTTGGATAGAAAATGCTGGTGCTGAGTTGTCACAAATTAGGACTGATTCTGGTGCAGGTCAGGCGTATCAGGATGGGAGAATGCTTAAACTTCAAATTTGTGCGGCATCAGGCTGGCCGGAGCAGTATTTCGGTGATATCTCAATCGGTAACCTGGCAACTGCCAAGACAGTAGAACTCCCCGTCCAGAAGATGTGTGAGTCATATCAATCTATTTGGCAGGGTGCATTAGAAGATATATTTGACTTGGTTCTAGAACATAACGATATACCCGAAGATAAGAGGTATGTCGATATTGACTTCCCCGAAGTATCGGAAGAGGCTGCGGCTTCAATAGCTCAGTCAATCTCCTTGATAGCTCAGGTGTTCCCTGAATTTGCCAATTCCGATGATGTTAAACAAATAGCTCTCATGGCATTGGGAGTAAACAATGTCAGTGAGGTATTGGAGCAACTAAGCCAGGAAGCCAAGAGCGATCCTAATGTTATGTTAGCTAAAGCGCTGCGCCTATTTCGAGAGATATTGGAACATGGATCTAATAGATGAAGTAACCGAAATGATACTCACCTTAGAAGAGGCAATCCCTGCGAACCCCGCAAGCAAGCGAAATGAGCGGCTTGAGAAGGGGATGCAGAGGTCACTGGCTGGCTATTTTAGGGATATCGACCAAGCTCTTGATTGGAACGCCTTAGAACAGATTTATTACAGGAATGTGAAACAGGAATAGGAGGATTAATGAGAATTTCCATAGTTGGAGAACTTATAGAGCATAGTAATGGAATTATAGACCTTTTCGGCTGGGTTTTTGATTGTGATTGTTGCTCTAATATTGAAGAGATGGTTCAAACTCATAAGCAAGAACTTATTGGATTGGCAAAGAAATCGGGAACGTATAAGTATATAAAGTAAATGACACTACCAACAGATATTAACGGCTTTATAGACCCTATTCTCTCGGCTTTTGTTGATAACCTTCAATATAGGATGAACGGCTATTTAGTTACTGCCTATCTTAAAGGCTCGGCTCAAATGTTGGAATGGGGCAGAACCAAGATTACCGATATACCTATTTATTATGAAGGACCACCGATGCAGCAGGCTATGAATTATGCCAATAAGCATACAGCCACCTTAATCAAAGGATTAAACGATGAGACCCGGGACTTGATGCGACAAACCATAGAGAATGCCGTTAAGGAAAAGCGGGGCATCGATGGTCTGGCTAGAGATTTACGGAAGACCTTTGACGATATGAGTAAGGTGCGCTCCCAGGTTATTGCCAGGACGGAGACTTGCGATGCCCTGGAGAATGCGTTTATGGACAGGGCTAAAGATATGGGCGTGTCCGGCAAGGAGTGGATTGTAACTGATCCCTGCCCGATATGTGAAGATAATGGGAATGCCGGGGCTATCGCATTAAATGACGCTTTCCCTAGCGGAGATTTGAGACCACCGGCGCATCCGAATTGCCGCTGTGCTTTAGCACCCGTGATGTTAGGCAAATAATGGACAAACTCGATATTGAGAATAAACAAGATTTGGAGCTCAAGAGGCAACTAGAGAAGGTGGACTGGCCGATTGAGTATGGTATAGTATCAATACAGCTAAGAGCGGGTAAACCAACGCTAATAAAAGTCGAAAGGACAATAAAGCTGGATTAAGGAGGAACCTATGCAATGCCAGAAATGTAACAAGGAAATGGATAATCCTAATGGGGATTATCAAATCAAGGGAGTAGAGGTTACAGTATCCCTAGAAGGAGTCCAAAGAATTCCAGAAAATATAGAATATACTAATAAACAACTAGGGAAGTATGCAGATGGCGATGGTGGCTGTAAGGTTGCTATCTGTTATGAGTGCTACATTGATGGACTATTCCAAGTAAAGTAAGGAGGAACCTTAATGAACTATTGGGATAAATTAGTAACTATTCCTTATGGGGCTTTCCCAAAGGATGGCGAACCCTTTACAGCCCTTTCAGGTAAAAGAGAAAATATAGTTACACTTTTGAAAGCTATGCTTGCCAATCAACAGGAACACAAATTGCCAGAGATAGGGTTTATGATCACAATGCCATGTGGCTATGGACGCATTTTTAGGGAACCAAGCGATATACCAGTGGAAAATCTACCCTGCCCATGTGGTAAACCAGAACGATTTTTGATAAAGATAATCTAATCTAACTCAGAAGCAATCAAGCTATTTAAGCCGTCTTCAAAGGCGGCTTTTGCATTTCAAGGAGGTAAGTTATGAAATTGTCAGAGCCATATTCAATAGACAATCCGCCAGAGAAGATTAAGGATATGCCCAAACACGCACAGGAGATATTCATTGGTGCGTTCAACGCTGCCCTCAAGCAATATGAGGGAGACGAAGAACGAGCTAACAAAGTAGCTTATGCTGCTGTCAAGAACGAATATGAACAAGATAAAGATGGCAAATGGATAGCCAAAGAATCGGAGGTACCCATGAAAGACGAATTGCAAGTTAAATATTCAATGATTATTCAGGAGACCGGCAAACGGAATGCAGCTCTTGATGCCGCTAGAATCAAGAAGATTGTGGCTCTCTGCCAGGAACTCTTGACAGATGATGATGTGGATGAAGAGAAGATTAAGAAGGCGATCAAAGAGGCTGATAAGACTCTTATATGGCTGAAAGAGCAAGAATTAGTGAAGGCAGAGGAAGATATCAAGTTTCCCAAAGAAGCCTATGCCTATGCCCCTTCCGATAATATCTCAGAGTGGAAACTTCGTATGTGGGAAGACCTCGATAAGAAAATTACCCGCAAGCAACTAGGCGTTGTAGCTGCTGCCCTTTCTCCCGGGGGATTCAGGGGACAGAAGGTTGAGATTCCTAAAGAGAGCTTATCATCCGTAAAGCGGAAGATCAGGGCAGCCTATAGAAGCCTGGAAGTGGAAGATGAGGATATACCGCGCTGGGTGAAGGAATCTGAAATCAGGACCATCTTGACTGACACGATAAGCCTTGAAGAAGCGATTGTTACTTCTAAAGGCGTTGCCACGATAATCGTCATACAGCCCGGGTTTAATAGCTCAAAGGAAAGATATTATCCACCTGAAGTATTGAGCCGAGATTATGGTTTATATGAAGGCGTGAAGATGTATGCAGATCATCCCACACCAGAGGACGAAAAGGCACGTCCCGAAAGGTCGATAAGGGATTGGGTAGCGACATTGAAGAATGTGCGTATAGATGAGAGCGGGCGAGTAGTTGGCGACGCTGTTATCGTTGAACCCTGGATGCAACAGAAATTAGCCAGCCTTAGAGATAAAGGAATGCTACCGGAGATGGGCATTTCCCATAATTCAATAGGCACGGCAACCAAGGGGGAGATTGAAGGCGTAAAGACCAACGTAATCGAGCGCATAGTCAGAGTGCGTTCTGTAGATTTTGTTACCGAGCCTGGGGCTGGTGGGATGGTAACGATGTTTGAAACTGACAAAGAAAACGATGTTGATTTAATCAATCTGGAAACCTTGAAAGAGAGGCGCCCTGATTTGATTAAGTCGATTGAGGCTGAAATCAAAGCCAATATAATCAAGGAGGTAAAAGGCAAAATGGAATTAGAAGAGAAAATCAAGGAACTGGAGACTACTAACGAAACCTTGACCACGGAGAACAGCGAACTCAAGGAACAGAAAGCCGAGGCGGAGAAGGCACAAAAGATAGCTGAAGCTAAGTCCGCAATAGACGAAGCCATAAGCAAATCCGAGTTGCCGGAACCTACTAAGGTGAGAATCCTGGAGAAGTTCAAGGATGCTGAGAGCGCCGAGGGAATAGACGAGGCAATCAAGGCTGAAAAGGACTATATCGATGTTCTGGCGGAAGTCGGCAAGGTCAAGGGTCTGGGTCCTACTAATGTTGACCCGGAAGCCGACAAAAAGGCGCTCAAAGAGGCCGCCAAGAAGTTGCATCCCGAATACACGGATGCACAAATAGAAACCTTTGTTGAAGGAAGGTAAATATGGTCGGTGAACCTGCGCAAGAAGCGGAAATAACAACCAATTATTACTACGACACCCATCGAGAAGCAGGGGAAGAAGTCTCGTCAACCTTTGAAGGTCGCCATGTTTACGTGCAAGAGATTGTACTCATTCACGCAGACCCCGGCGATGGTCTAGTTGATAAAGGACAGCCCGTAGCTTTTTGGGATGGTGTAGGCATAGCCTTAAAATCGGCAACATCTACTTCTGAAAATATCCCCATCGATACTGAGGGGATATGGCGGCTTTCAGTAGTCGCTACCTGGCCAATAATGGTAGGGCAATCGCTGTTTATAACCGCCGCAGGAGTAGTTACCGATGATCCAACCGCTGCATGGGCGGTAATTGGTTATTCCATGCAAGCCATCACCGAGGCTGGAACTGAAATCATAGCAGTCAAAGTCCATTGGATGGGAGTGCCTTGGATTTGGTTCTGGTGGATGTGGTGGGGCCAATCTTAACAAATAAAACTTAGGAGGTAAAACAATGCCAGCAATATATTTATCAACTGGTAAAACGGCTGGAGACGAGGTTTCCAGCACTTATGAAGGCAGACACATTACTATTGAGGAAAGTCTGCTTATACACCCTTATCATGCAGCCGATGGATATGTCGATAAGGGAGACCCTGTCATCTTTGGAAATCCCGTCCGGGGAACAGGGGTAGGCTCTGTCGGTGTTGGCGTGGCACTCAAAAGTGCTACTGCTGATACTGATTTGATTGCCATAGACACTGAGGGGATATGGTTTCTGAATGTTCTGGGGAAAGACTCGGATGGCACCATTGACGGACATCTTCATGCCATGCGATTAGGTGATCCAGTTTACATTCAGAAAGTTCCCAATGAGTCAGCCCCTCTGGTTACACTATCGGGGCAAGATGACCCAGATAATTGGATACCCTTTGGCTACGTTCTGGGAGATGTCACTGGTAGCTTGACTGTCGGAACTCTGGTGGCGGTGAAGGTACACTGGGACCCCAATCCCCTGTTCACTATTCACGCAGGTAGCCTCAGTCTTGTTAATGAGGTAAATGTCATAGATAACCTAGAAATTGACATAGCTGACTACAGGACTGGTGGCCAAGCTCAAGAAACCTGGGGGTTAGAGTATGCTTGGATGAAGGCTTTTATCGGTCTTAAAAATGCCCTTGCAGTCGATGAAGACATGTGTGGTATCTATATGAGACTCGAGGATGACACAGCTTCAACCGGCGGCGACCTCTATGCTGGGCGATTCCAGGCTCACGTCAACAATGCTGCTAGTGCTCTTACCCGCGTCTACGGTTTATATGTAGCTACTTCTCTTGAAGCACTAACTTCTCTTACCGAATGTTTTGGGATTGCTATTGCAATGGGTGGCCCTGGCGGTGTAGCTCCAACAACACAGTGCGCAATTCAAATCTGTGGCGATGGAACGATGGGCACACTTCAGGGATGGTTTGACACAGAGATAGGAAGAGGCGCAGGTCTCAAAGTCGATGCTACATCAATCAATGTGAACCGTGCCTTTGAAATACCTATCATCATTGATGGAGTACGATACTGCATCCCTGTTATTGCTTGGATATAAGCGAAAGATAAAAGGAGATTCATGGAAATCAGAATAACTGGCGATCCTGTAATCGATAACCTAAAAAGTCGCAAGGAAACGACTATCTCTAAAATCAGGGAACTAGCTTATGAGCGCCTTCAGCTCACCAGACGAGTTGAGGAAATCGACAAGTTTATTGGTCAACTGGAAGGGGCTCAGGTAGCTAATGACCTGGTTCAAAGGGACATTGATTTGCGGGAAACCATAGCGCAAGCACAAAAGGAGAAAGAAGAAACAAAAATAACGGAGGAATAAAATGCCTGAATTAATGAATTTAATTAAAGATTGGAAGGGGTATATTGCCCTTTCCGATGTTAAACGACCGGAAGGCTATGAGCAGAAACTGAAGGAGACTATTGACCTGCTCAGCAATGCCAACCATCTTCCCCGGCACCGCCATGAGTATCTGTTAAGGGAAGCGCTGACGACCTCAGACTTTCCACTTTTATTTGGCGATGTGCTAGACAGACAGGTATTAGCTGCTTATAAGGCGGTTGATCCAGTTTGGAAACAGTTTGTGAGAATGGGAACTGTGCCGAGAATCTACCCTCAGATAGGTGGATATCGGTTCGGTATCACCGGGGGAGACCAGTACCTTGCTGAAGTGGCGGAGAAGGGCGAATACCTAGCATCCGAGAGGGATGAAAAGCGCTATGCCATGTATGTCAAGAAATACGGCAGGCAGTTCGACATCTCCTGGGAGGCCATGATAAACGATGACCTCGGTGCCTTAAAGGACACCCCGGAGAGGTTTGCCCGGGCTGCAATAAGGACTGAGCATCGGCTAGTGACCAGCACTTACGTTAATGATGCAATCGCTGACACGAACCACGCTGCGGGCAACCTGTATGATTCTGCCCTCGTGGATGCCATTAACCTGGGCGCGCTTCCCTTGACCATCGGAAATCTAGAGGATACCTGTGAGGCGATGGCTGCGTTCACGGATGTCAATGGCGAGCCGATAATGAACAGGGCTAAATACCTTGTGGTCGGCCCTGCGCTTGAGTTCACAGCTCGTCAAATTCTAACAAGTGCCGTTAAACAGTGGGTAGATAGAGCAGATGCTGGCACCACAACAATAGCTATGCCTATGACAAATGTCATCCCGCAGTATGGGTTGCAGTTGATAATTGACCCATATATACCAGTATTCGCTTCTACTCGTAAGCGCAGTTGGTTCCTATTCGCTGATCCGAAGGACATCGCAGCTATGGAATGCGACTACCTGGTGGGACATGAGAGGCCGGAGATTTGCATGAAGGCTTCCGACAAGGTGAACATCGGAGGCGGCGAGATTAGTCCTATGACTGGAGATTTCGCTACTGATAACGTGTTCTACCGCGTCCGGGATGTCTTTGGATGCAACAAGCTCGAGTGGAGAGCGACTTACGGACAATTAGTCGCCGACTAAATCTTGAGGTAATCTGGGGCTGAGGAGATTTTCTTCTTGGCCCCAGTTGCCTAGTAGGAGGTAAATATGCAATCAGTTAGTGATTTCCCATGGGAATATGCCCATGTGACTGCGGATACTCCTGTCAGAACAGGGCAAGGCGTTCTTCATACGATAGTGGTTAATGGCTTGACCACCGCTGGTGATGCCACGATTTATGACAACACGGCAGAAGCAGGGACTGCGATAATTGGGATATTGCATTTAGCCACTACAACTTCGGTGTCAGTCCAACCGATAACCCTTTTGTATGATGTTGAGTTCAAGACAGGGCTTTATATTGGCTTCGATGGCACTTTGGCGGCTGATTTAACGGTATCTTACAAATGAATGTCAAAGATAATACCGCTATTAGAGATGCTGTTTCAATCGTTCTGAAAGATTCTGAAGGCAGGATCAAGGAACGCAGAGATATTGGAGGTCAATCATGTTTCAAGAAAAAAATCAAGGACTTTCTAGCCATGTGGGCAGCAAGGGTGTTTGCCATGTTCGGCTTTGGGGGCCTGATGAGAAGCTCAAAGAAGAGAGAATAATCCATAATACAGTAACCGAGCTCGGTGATGCTCATGTGGCCGATGCTATGTCCGACCAGGGCGAAGGCGCTCTTGGCTTTATTGCAGTAGGGACGGGGAGCGGACAAGGGGCTGCTAGTGTTGGGCTTGCTGTCTCATTAGACCGAAATGCCCTGACCTCAATAACCCAGGGCGCCGCCGGGGATGATAACGATGTCATCTATGTGGGCGACTGGATAGCAGGGGATGGCACGGGAGCGATAACAGAGGCAGGCATATTACTAGGCGACAACAATACCTCAATGAACTATTATGCCGACTTCGCCGTCACCAACAAGCTGGCAGCCGATACTCTTCAGATAACCTGGACAGTAACACATGGCGTTTCGTAATAGAGAGATGATGTGATTCTAACATTCCAGCTACCATAAAGGAGATTTTGATGCCCAAAGAGGTTAAATATAATCCTGATACTCCTGTTGGAACGCTTATGAAGGCGTATAAGCAAGTAAATAGATGTGATGCTCTCTCTGACATTTGGAATAAGAAATATGAGGGCAAAACTCTCGGCGAAATGGCTGACGGCTGCAAGGATAAGGATTTTAATCCTACTTGGGGAATCTGGTTTCTACACAAGTTCGGGGAGGAAACCGATACCAGCCTTCGCCAAAAGATAATTGCTGCTATCAAAGACTCAATGACAGCCTTCCAAGTTTATCTTTCTTATTCTTGGCTAACAGATGAAGAGGATAAGCTACTAGAAGAGAAGTTCAAGGGCAAGCTGCCAACTGCCGAGGGTGAATTAGAAAAAGGCATTGTAACGAGGGCTAAATGGAAGTAACAGCTTATAAGACTCCAGGAACTTGTGCCAATGTTGACAGAGGTCAGGCTGCCTGGGCTAATCCAGATAATGCTAAAACCTCCAATGATGCTTATGCAAGTAGTGAGATGGGTAAATCAGGCCAATCTAATTGGCTTCGTGTTACCAACTTTGACTTCACTACCACTGATATTCCAGCAGGAGCAACAATAGATGGGTTTGATGTCAAGATAGAACGCAAGGCGAGTCCAGGTAATGCTATATTTGATTTAGGACTCTACCTGAGAAAAACAGCGGGGCAGCAGGGGAGTAATAAAGCATCAGCAGTGAAATGGGGAACAAGTGATGCGGAGATTACTTATAATTGGACTTCTGGACAGTTTGGAACACTAATTGACTCTGATATTCAGGATAGTGGGTTCGGAGCAGATTTGGCGGTGGAAAATTATCCTGATGGAATTTCCACTGCCTATGTAGATGTTATCTCAATAAGAGTTTACTATACAATTCCTCCTCCTAATACAGGAGCAACTTTACCGAGTTTAGGCTCAACTGAAGATAGAGATGGGAAGGTAGCTTGGACTGACCCAACAAATATCCAGGCTGAGGCGGGTTATACATATAGTGGTATTTTAGCTTCTACATACTCAGACTGGCTGAGGGCTTCTGATTTTGGGTTTACTATTCCCTCTACTGCTACCATAGATGGAATTAAGGTTGAGATATATAGAGCAGGTTCTTATACTAATAAACTAAAGGATTCATCACTTAGGCTAGTGGATGCAAGTGGAACTAATGTGGGGGATGATAAAGCCTCAGCGAGTTATTGGCTAACAGCCCCAACTACTGTCGCTTATGGTAGTGATGGTGATACTTGGGGGGCATCACCAACTCCCGCAATGGTTAATGACTCGGACTTTGGAATTCGTCTATCCGCAGCAAATGTTGATACCGAAAACAGAGTTGCTCTTGTCTATTGGGTTAAAATAACAGTCTATTATACAGAAGCAGGAGGAGCTACCCTAGAGATAAGTCTATCTGACACTCTGGCGATTTCAGATTCTATCTCAAAAACTGTCGAACTCAATAAATCGGAATCGGTAAGCATCTCTGATTCGATAGCCAAAACAATAGGCCTGGTCAAGGCAGACACGGTAACGATTGCCGATGCTATCGCAAAGTTGATTAGTTTGGGCAAGTCTGAATTGGTTACGATTACCGATACCTTCACTAAGGCAATGAGCTATGCCCTGTCCTTGGCCGATAATGTTGGGATAACAGACTCAATAAGCAAGGCCATATCGCTCGTCAAGGCTGATGCGATGGCCATTACCGACAGCATGACAAGTGTTCTCGGCACATTTCATTCCATTATTTTATCTGACCTAGTAACCATAATCGACTCTTTGGAAGGCATATTAAGAACCAAGGTCTACCTGAAGCAAGCAGTTGCCCAGATGGAGATTAAGGGGATGGATATAGCCAAGATGTCAATTAAGGGACTGGACATAGCCCAGATGGAGATTAAGGGAATGGATGTAGCCCGGATATCTCGTAAAGGAATAGACATGGCCCGGATGGGGATTAAAAGAATGAACATAGATAAGACACCCCTATACAGATGGATCACCAGGAGGTGGACAGCATGACATTTTCATATTTATTAGTTAATGACATTGGCAAGATAAGGCTCATTATATCCGATAAGGATGAGCTCGATTATCACTTTGAAAATGAGGAGCTTCAGGTATTCTTAGATTCCGAGGGTTCGGTCAATCTGGCTGCGGCCGGGGCTTTAGAGAGTTGGGCTGCCGCTTATGCCCTGAATGCCGACAATGAATCTATCGGAGGGTATTCTTATGCCCAGAGTATCACTAAGAAGATGCTTGATATGGCAACTAGATTAAGGGCAGGGGATAGCGCTACCCCGGCTATGGCCTGGGCAGAACCCGATTTGCTGGGAACTACCGAAGGGGATATATGACATTTGATTCTTTGCTTATCAACGAATGCGATATACAGGAATTTACAGAGACCGGGACCGATGATTATGGTCGCCCTACCGGGAACTGGACACTTACTTATGAAAATGAGCCTTGCCGCCATGTCTCGGGCAAAGGCAGAGAAGTTAAAGTAGGGCAGGAAGTAATGATAATTTATGATGAACTCTTTGTGGGAGACATAGAAGTAACTGACCAAGACCAAGTTATCATACACCCCGATGATTTGACATATCAGATTATCGCGGTCCTTTTTAGACAAGATGGCAAAGGCAGCCATCACAAGCATCTTTTTCTGGAGATAGTCAAATGAAAATGAGTAGTTCGATAGAACTTAATCTCAAGACAGACGAGGCGATAGGAAAAGTCACAGAAGCCTCTAAAATGGCCATGAGAGACACCACAGTTGATGTTACCCATGATGCCGTGCAATTATCCCCCTGGAGGACAGGGAACAACCGTAGGTCAATAGTTGGTGAAGCGTCAGGCATGGGAGCAGTAGCTTCTGGGGGAGAAGGCAGAGCCGAGAGAATGGTTGATGATTCCAAGATAGAAGGAGCTGTCTATTCCACTTCAGGATATGGCGGGTATTTAGAGACCGGGACATCTAAGATGGCTGCTCGCCCTTATATCAAGCCGGCATTGGATAAGAACTTCACTCAGGAGAAATATGCCGAGAAAGTCAAGAGGTATTTGAAATGAGCTTACCAGATACCAATACTATATTAAGGACATATTTATTGACTCAATCAGTGGCTACTTCAGTAACGAATAGAATCTATTGCCCCCGCGCTCCGGAGAATGCTGGCCTTCCCAATATTACATTTTTTACCCGGGGTGGGCGATCTACCCCTTATATTCCAGATTTGCCATCTCCTAGCGTTCAATTTGATTGCTGGGCAGATGATCCTGTTGAGGCTAGAACGATTTATAGAGCCTTATACGATGCTCTCCAGGGCATTCAGAACGTGGACGTGGACGACAATGTAATTCTATCCGCGATAGAAGAGGTACAAGGACAGGATTTAGTCGATACAGATATACCGGGAAGATTCAGGGTCCTATCCTTCTGGGAGATAATGATTAAATAGGAGGTTTTAATGTGACAAAGAAAGCTAAGAAAACTAAACCAAAGGGCTTCTCAAAAGCCGAAATAGAATCGAGATATCAAGCATTCCTGAAAAAGGGAAAAGGAGGTAAATAACAATGGCAAAAACAATCGCAAATGTATTAGTGGGGACAGCGACTTTATATGTGAGGCAGCCCAATGACTCGATTGCCGAATGGGATACTGCTCATGTCCAGGTAGGCACACATTCGGTAAAACTCTACAAGAATGGTTCTGGTAATGCAGGAAGTACCCACCTAGAACTATCAGGACTCACTTCGCGGGGCATAACAATGACCCATGTTGCAACTGATCCAACAGATTTTAGTTTCTACTATTGGTTATCAGGTGCTCTTGGGAATTATCTTCAGTTTGAGATGCTGTTTGAAGACCCTGATTCCGAAGGCTGGGCAGAAATAACCGTAGTCAAGCAGCAAACAAAAACACCAGTTGATCCTGAAGCGTGGGTACTGGAAACCCTTGCTGGTGGTGACAAGTGCGGTATTGGTGGGCATGCAGAAGATGGTACTCCCTTCTTCCTCTGGGATTTATCAGTTACTGCCACTGATATGGCTACAAAATGTAATGATCAAGGGTGTACTGATGCCGGTGCATGGATGCTTGAAAGAGTGAGGCTTGAACTTTGGGAACCAGAACCAGCTAGAACCGCTTATGTTGACACGGTTGAGATAGATAGTACAGTTTATACAATAGAACCCGGCGGAGATGGCCCCGGTATTGCTTTGAGTAGTGCTTTCACCGAAGTCGGCTATACCGAAGATGGTGTGAATATGGAATACGCCGCTGAGGAAACTGACATCATGGTCCATGAAGAAACTTTCCCCATAGACAGTGCCATAACGAAAGAATCGATAACGATCACCTGTAATATGGCCGAGGCTTCATTAGTAAATATGAACAATGCCATGGCCGGTGCCGTGCTATCAGGAACCAAAATCACCCTTGGGGATGGAGTGAATAAGACTATGAACCTGAAGATAGAAGGCACTAATCCGGCTGGATATTTGAGGGCGATTCAAGTTCCGAAAGCCGTTGCAAGTGGAACAGTCGGGATGAGCTACAAGAAGGGCGAAAAGACCATTATCCCGGTATCCTTCAAGGCACTAAAGACACAGAATAGCCCTGTTTGCACAATAGTAGATAACGCTGCATAAGGAGGCACATGAGTAGAACAGAAGAGCAGATAGTTGCACAGGCCCCGATTCTGATTTATTTCGGGGGTATTGAATACGAGGTAAAACCTCTCGTTATCAAAGAGGCTAGGGAATGGCGAAGGAAACTCGCTGAAATGATGGGGCAAATATCTCCCGCCGTGAATGCCACTACTGATAACCCTGAGCAATTCCAGGAGGGGATAAATAGCCTGTTCGTGAGTATGCCCGATACGATTATCGATTTGGTATTTGAATATGCCAAAGACTTACCAAGGGATGCGGTAGAAGCTGTTGCTACCGATGAAGAGATGGCAAAAGCCTTTGAAAGCATCCTTGAGGTGGCTTTCCCTTTAGCTCGAAGCGTGACGAAGATAACAATGAAACTCTCACAATAGGTGAGACCTTCGAGTTCCTTCTTAAAGAGTGGCATATAACACCCGACTATATCGTAAACAACTGGACAAACGAGCTCCTTAACCTGATGATACAGAAGCTAGAAAAGCGAATAAGAAGGGAGCATGAGCTTATTTCCAAGCCTGAAAATAGTGGCCAGTTAGTTTCAGATAAGGAACTCTTCAATCAACTAGGAAATAAAATAAAGGTGAGAAAGAAATGATTTCAGTAGGCGATGCAGTCGTTAAATTAGGATTAGACAAAACGCAATTCAATGAAGGTATGCGCTCGGCCGGCGATGAAACCGATGCTTCAGCACAGAAAATGCAGAAAGGTATGCGCATCGCTGCGATTGCCATAACTGCCGTTGGTATTGCTGGGCTTAAATTAGTAGCCGATGCCCGCAAAATGAACGCTGAATTGGGTCAAACAGCTATTACGGTGGGTATGACGACAGGAGAGATGAGGGGATTAGCCCTAGAGCTTTCTAATGTGACTTTCAGGCTGAAATCCGTGATACCGACGCTTGAACTTTTAGCTAGAGCTGGAATCCGTGACAAAGAGGTATTGAAGGCAGTGGCAAATGCCTTTGACGCTTTAGCTGATGCGACAGGTTCTAGTGCTGAAGTTGTGGCAGATCAATTGATTCCTGCATTTAGTGTATTTGGGCTGGAACTTCCTAAAACTAATGAAGAGATGGATAAGTTCACATGGCTGGTTAAGAATACGATGATTAACCTCTCAGATTTTGCTTCAGTTATGGATTATGTGGCCATGTATGGCTCAGAGTTAAGTGTCACTCTCGATGAGATGATAGCTATTATGGCCATCCTGAACGACCGAGGGATAATGGGTGCAGCAGCCACAAGGTTATTCCGAACTGCCGTATCACAGGCAGCTAAAGAAGGAATGAGCCTAAACGATGCTCTGAATATTAGCAATGCAACCATGGGTGAATACATTGACAAAATAGGCACTGAAGCTGTAGGGGCGACACAAGCCTATGCCGAGGTAGCCAATGAACAGTTTGGCATTATGGACAAACTAAAGACGGCATGGGATGATCTTACCTTTTCAATGGGTTCATTCTTGACTCCCCTAGAACCAGTTTTTGCCCTTATGACAGCATTGGGACCAATGATGTTAGCAATGTCTCTAACTACTCTTCCTGGGCTGATAGCGAATCTTAAAACATCAGCCATAGCTCTCGGAGGCTATGCCGTTGCTGCTTTTAAGGCTGTGGCCAGTAATGTAGCCCTAGCAGCTTCTAAGATATGGGCTTGGGCCTCTGCAATACCAATAGCAGGTATCGCCATCGCCATAGCTGGAGTAGCGGCACTAATAGCAAGTATAGCCATTGTTAAAAGCAGGGCGGCAGCAGCAGTAGCGGAATTAGCCGAAGGTGGGATTGTAACGAGACCTACGAGAGCCTTGATAGGTGAGGCGGGTCCTGAGGCGGTTATTCCTCTTTCTCAGGCTGGCTTGACGGGTACAAAAGAAGTGCATATTCATGTCGGCAACTTTATGGGTGATGAAATGAGTATGCGGCAATTTGTGCGAAAAATTGACCAGATGTTAAAGGAAGAGGGCAGGCGCAGCGCCTTTGGCCAGGTCAATCAAGGCTGGTATTACGGGAGAAGCAGTCTATGACTTTCGAGGTAAAAGTCGATTGGGATGCCACAAACTGGGCTGATGAGCCTGACTTTTCAGAATCCTATGATGATATATCCGGAGATATAGATACTGGCGGTGTTACTGGGCTGGACTGGCAGCGGGGAAAGCAAAGAGAGGAAGGGAATGCCCCGGCCGCGACTTTAACGGTAGAACTCAGGCGTGGCCTATGCCAGAAATATTCACCATTTACAACTGACGCTGACCTAGCAGGGAAGATACGACCCTGGCTTCCTATAAGAGTCCGGGCATATCATCTCGGGGCGTATATCGCTGCATACTTTGGATTCATTGAGAGGATAAGTTTCAACCCCGCATTGGGAATTGAATCGGTAACATTCTATTGCACAGATGGGATCGACTTATTGGCAAGACAACTAATTACGCAAGACCTGACAGATAAGGAAATTTGCTCTGATGGTCAGGCTGTTCACAAGATTTTAGATGCGGCAGGCTGGCCTCGCGATAGGAGAGATATAGACATGGATGGGGGAAGTGATTTACTAGCCTATCCTGCTTCGAGTTCATACTAGGAGATGATATGCCAGCAATTTCAGATGTAACCGATTTACAGAATATGAACAATGACCTGGCCGGGACTTACTGGCTTGCGAATGACATAGATGCCGCAATTACTTCTACTTGGAATGGTGGAGCGGGGTTTATACCTATTGGGCAAGGCGCTCCATATTTTACAGGAAGTCTTGATAGTAAGGGCTATGTCATTTCAGATTTATTTATCAATAGGCCTGCCACGGATTACATAGGCCTTTTTGGTGTAATCACCACAGGCGCAGTATTGAAGGATGTTGTCTTAACGGATGTTGATATTACCGGCGATGATTTTGTTGGGGGATTAGTTGGCTACGACTTCGGCACTAGCACGACAATAAGTGGCTGCCATACAACAGGATCTGTTGAGGGTATTGATGATAATGTCGGTGGATTAATCGGTGGGGAAGGCAGCACAGGTCTTTCTATTTCAGATTCCTATTCAACCGCCACTATTACGGCCGGTGTTGGGGGCGGTTTCATAGGGGGGTTTATAGGATGGCTTGCAGCGAATGGAGTAATCGCCGGATGCTATGCAACTGGCAATATTACAGCAGGGGGATTTAGACTTGGGGGCTTTGCGGGTCAGATATGGGACGCTGGTTCTACATTGGCAATTTCCAAGTGTTATGCAGCGGGCAATGTGGAATCAACTTCACCATTCAATGAGGTAGGGGGATTCGCGGGCTATGTCAGAGAGACAGGAACGACCACAATCAACGATTGTTACGCAAGGGGGTCTGCTATAGGTGATGAACGGATAGGCGGTTTTGTCGGCTATCTTCTTGGTGGCACAATAGAAGATTGTTACTCTACTGGAGCTCCTTCAGGAAGCGCAGATGTTGGCGGATTCTGTGGGTTGAACGGCGATACAATAACTGATTGCTTCTGGGATACTGAGACAGCAGGGACAGCGGTTAGCGATGGAGGAACAGGCAAAACGACTTCTCAAATGCAAAGAAAGTCAACCTTCACCGATGCCGGCTGGGATTTCATTATTATATGGGCAATTAACGGAATAACGAATGCTGGTTATCCATTCTTCTGGACAATGCCGCCAGAACCCCCGCCTGATGCGCCGCGCAGAACAGTGGCAGTTCAAGATAAAATCACCCTCGAATCAATACGGAATGTCGAGATGGCAGCTGGAGGGCGATTTTATATCAATGAGGAAGGTAAGGCCGTCTATAAATCACGCTATGCGAGGAATCTCTAATGGCGATATATAATGCCAATCAATTAAGAGACTTCACCTTAGAGATTTCAGATAGAGAAATCTATAATGACATCCGGGCTGAATGTGACATCACAGAAATTCTGACAGTACGACCTGATGCAACACCTGAATATTTCGAGAGCTTCACGGCAGGCAATGGGGAATACGGTATAGCGATTGATGCAACTGTAAATATCGTTATCACTGCCCCATCTATCCATACCGAAATAGTTTGGCTTAATATAGCATCCTATTCGGCCAGCCCGGTCACTTTATTCGGCTGGGGCCAGGGAGCATGCGAGGAATTAGGTGGTGAATGGCGAGATGGAACCCCCCCTATGTGCCTGTTGCCTCCTAGCTTGGCAAAGGTGACTCTTAAAATCATAACTCGAACAACAACCTCCTGCACGGTAAGGGTTGAAAATAAATCAGACTATGCAATCGGGATATGGATTGATGTGGCTTATATTGCACTGACACCTGAAACTCGTTATATCAAACTGCGGTCCATAAATGAGACTAGCATTGAAAAATATGGGCGTAGGGCAATGGATTTGAAATGGCCTTTGGGGATAACCCCTAATACAATGCAATCGCTAATAGACAACTATTGCACACGCTATTGTGAGCCCGTCTGCTTTGCTTCAAAGACTTTAGAAGGCGAGACAGATGCGAAGATTATTCAAATCCTGAATATGCGGATAGACGATAAACACGAGATCATACATCCTGGATTAGCCATGGATGAGGAATTTTTTGTCAACAGTATCAATATCTCATTTAGTCGAGAGGGAACTGGAATCTTAACAGGAACCTTTGGCCTTGAACAAGTTAGAAGTATCGAAGAAACAACTTACTTTATCATAGGAACGAGTTTAATCGGTGGCGCTCATGTTATAGCGCCATAGGAGGAAATCATGGCATGGACACTACCTAAAGATTGGTCGGACGGAGACACAATACCTGAAGGAGACCTCAATACTCATGTCAGAGACAATCTACTTTTCCTGAAGAAAAACATACTATTAGAAGCACCAGTGGAATTGACTATTGTTGGCACGAGTGTGACAGCGACGCAAACATATCACACAATAGATACCGTGGGAGGAACTGCCGATGAGAGTGTTTTAGCCACAATCGGAGGCGGGGCTGATGGCAGGATTCTCATTTTGCGGGCAGAGAACGATGCTAGAACGGTTGTCCTGCAGGCTGGGGCAAATCTTGTCCTAGGGAGAGATATTTCCCTTGATGATACCGATAAACATGTGGCCTTGATATGTGATGCTGCAGGGAATTGGCACTTATTATTCTCAGACAGGGATTTAACCTTCACGGTAAACGCTTTTCAATATCCAGCTCCTGGCACAGATTGGACTCCTGATATCACAGGGGCAACATTGGCAGCTAATATGGCTGCAAAGAAATGCTGGTTGCCACTCAACTTCCTGAAGATAGGCGACCAAATAATATCTTACAAAATAGTCGGCGAAATGAATGAAGTAGGTGCGGATGTCTGCACCTTCGATTGCAAATTGGTCAGTGTTGATAAAGGTGTCGCAGTGGGTACGACAAATGTGGCTGGTGGTGGAATAACGACATTTGAAGCCGATGGGATTTTTGATGAATTGGCTACGCTAACAGCATTGGAACCCGTAATAACCGATAAGCAATATTTATTGGAATTGCTGGGAACGACCTCAAATGCATCTACTACTGAGTTTATTAAAGTCATGGGTGCCGAAGTTCTAGTAAGGAGGCTAGTATGACTCATATTAATTTTGAGACTAAATCAGATAGAGAACTATTGGTACTCCTGGCTCAACAAGGTAATGAGACCGTTGACCACCTGGCAAAGTTAAATAATACAATCGCTAAGCATGAGCAGAGACTTACCATACTTGAAGTTACGCCGGGTTGCGATAGCACAAAGTCAAGATGGAAATCCAACTGGCAAACAATAACCCTGATAACTTCTATAATCGCATTGATTATCGTTGCGGTCGGCTCAAGAGTAAGTTGGTGGTGATAGCCTTAAAATAAACTAATATGCACCTGAGAAGCCCAAGAAAGCCCCTTAAACTTTATGGCATACATCTTACTATACCGACACCATTTTAACCCCGTTTTTGAGGTTAGTTTTTGTGACCTCAAGACGGGGAGACTTTTTTATTTTAATCCCAGCCTGTCAACAGGCGAGAAATTCTTATGATGCTTTACAGCCTCTTCACTGTCAATAGTCGCTGCGTATTTCCTGGTCATTGTAAGGGTGCTATGCCCAAGTAATGCCTGCACATAGAAGACATTAGCCCCTCTTTTTAGAGCCATTGTTGCGAAACTGTGGCGAAAGGTATGTGGCGAACATCTAACCCCTGATAATCCTGCTCGCTTGCCTAACCGGATAATCATTATCTGGATACCATTCCATTTCATCGGCTGGCGTTCTTCAGTCACCCACAGACAGGGCAGATTATCGTTTCGTTGGAGTAAGTATTTCAGGATCGCCTTCTGTGTTTCCCTACCGATGCGCACCATGCGTTCTTTGGCACCTTTCCCCATGACTTTGATTATCTCGCGGTCAAGGTCCATGTCGGCTAATTGGATGCTTGCTAACTCAGAAAGCCGGAGTCCAGTGTCCAGGAAGGTTAAGATGATGGCGCGGTTGCGAATCCCGAGAAAATTATTTTGGCACAAAGCAAGCAAATCATCTATATCTTGGGACTTGAAAGGCTTGATTAGTTCCTTCGGGACTTTAGGCGGGTGCATCCTGGACATGGGGCTTTCTTTAAGTATCTCTTCTTCGACTAGCCAGTTAAAGAAACGGTTGATGGTGCCGTAATAATCATGCACGGAAACCGGCTTGCATCTTTGCTGAGCACCCAAAAGGAAAAGGCGGACATAAGTGGCCGTGATTTCTGCTGGCGCGGTAATCCCCTCTTGCTCCAAAAAAGATACAAATGTTCCTATTTTTTGAGCATAGTCATTGACAGTTCGGGGTGAGAGATTATTCACCCGACAAGTCAATATAAACAGCTTTAGGTGATTTTCAAGGCTTCCATCATTCAGATGTGCTAGATTACGAGTATCTCCTATTTGAAATTGTTTGCTATTCAGATGTGCTACAGTCATTCATTTTCGGATACCCCAGGCATTTTAGCTACAAAATCGGGGTGAGAGGATTTGAACCTCCGACCACCTGAACCCCATCTATGAAGGCTAAAACCTAGCAGGGTATCCCTTCCCCTTTAAGATTCATCTCGTTTGGCCATAAGTTTTCTGATTAGCTCTTTGCTCTCTTCGTCACCTATTGCTGAGCCACCTAAATCACTGATACATTTATCCAACTCTGCTTTGTTGGGCCTTTCTTGCTTGAGAAGCTCTCGGGCAAATGGTTTTGTTCTATGTGCCTTCATTTGCATGTGAAACATAACAGCAAAAAAACCCAGCACCAAGAATGTTATTATGCCACCGATATAATTTGTGGCCATGCCGACTAAAACACTTATGACGACAATTACAAAAAATGCAATTATCTCTTTGTTACTCCATTCCTTATCTTTCATTTCAGCCTCTTTATGCACTCAATAACTGGGGCTATCTCCTGACATTCTTTAAGTTTATCCCTATTGTTATTATTCTCTAGCCACAACTCGTCGCCTACCTTTCGCAACCAGGCAACATAGACATCATCACCACTAAGGCAGAAGACCAGGATTGTCTCGCCGGTTCCGTTCTGTCCATCCCCAAAGAAAACGGCAGGGGGTCGGCCCAAACCTTTTGCCAGTGCCTCAGCTATTCTTAGGGTAATACTTTTAACCTTGTTACCCTCTATCTGGCAAATATACTCCCTGTCAACACCGGATCTCTTTGCCAGTTCCCTTTGGCTGAGTCCTGCCTTTAGCCTAAGCCTTCTTAAACGCTCACCAATCTTTTCTTCGTCCATAGTCTCTAGCTAATGTTAACCCTACCCAGTAATTATTTAACACCCTGTATAATTTTGCAAGTGTAGATATACTTTACACCCCACCTGAAAAAATGGGAAGGTATTATCTTCTAGAACATAGTTCTATTTCCATCTGTAATTTTCTCTACCCCTAGCTGAAGGTATGGTTTCCATAGCTACGCCATAGCTAATCTAGGGGCTTGACAAGTGTCAAGGGGGGGTATAGAATATCTACAGTAGATAAAATGAACAGGCGAGCTGAGATTATGATTCGATTAAAAGAGCAAGGTTTATCCTATGCACAAATTGGCGATGTGTATGGCATATCTCGGCAACGAGTGTATCAAATTGTTAGCAAAGGTAAGAAAAACTATCCAACAATGACAATAAAATCCCCCTCAACAGCTCCTAGAGGCTCAAGGAAGGGGATTAAAAAGGTTTTGCGTGGAATTACTAGGGAGAATTAGGAAATGGAAACTATAAGGAAACTAGAGATACGAAATATAAAACTAGCGATTGCCTTTGTTGCTCTGAATATCCTGGATGCTGCCCTTACCGTAGCAGCAATGAGTAAGGGCGGAGTAAGTGAATTGAACCCGATAATGAGGGACCTTTTAGGGCAGCCCGGATGGGTGTTCTGGGGATTCAAAATCGGCATGGCATTGATTTTCGCCTTCGTGCTTCTCATATTGTCAAACAGATACCCCCGGCAAATAAAAAGAATATTCGTCATTCTAATTGCTGCGATGCTGGGGATTTGCTTATTTAACATGATGAGTTTGTTATGAAAACAAAGACAAAGAACCGCGACTGCCCACTGATAAGAGGCTTGGATGACAGAATGGTAAAGCCTTTTAATGAGCGGCTTAGAACCGAAGCACAGGAGTTTTGCCTTAACAACTGCCCCCTGCCAAAGTGCTTTGACGAACTCTATCATCAGAAGAAGAAGCTAACCCATGCAGAACGCGGGCGCTTAGGTGGGTATGTAACCTTCAGCCGGTATGGGCATGAGGGTATGAGTGAGTGGGGCAAGAAGGGTGGAAGGTCCCGACTTCCTACCTTAGCAGTAATCAGGCAGCAACAGCTTCTTATAGCTCAATATAAAAAGGAGGGGAAGGATACCCCGGGCAAGTTGCCTAACAACCTTAAAGAGCTACGGAAGCTTCTGCGCCATGGGTCGAATGGTCATAAGCAAATACAAGAGGGAGCCAGGGGCGACCTCATCGCTTCTGGCTCCGGAAGGAGTTAAGGATTGCTAAAAACTAATTATATCACAGAAGAATAGAGACAGCAAGGCATTGATGTGAGGGAAGAGGGCGATCATATCTTAGAACTTCTCAAGGACGGAAAGGTTATTGCCCGATTCAGCCAAACAGAGGTCAAGGTGGACAATATCCTAAAGGAAGTGAAGGCAGGGAAGTATGGCAACTAAAAGATGGAGACCAAGAATACATACAAGTTGTGGATCAATACTCAAAGTCTACCGGCATCTTAGGTGGTTTGCCCATTTCCCCTTCCTTAGCCATGAGATTAACTGGTGCCGAACCTGCCAATGTAAGGTAGGAATAGGAGACTGGATTTGGGGGGAACGATGATTTACGAATGTTTAGCTTGCGGAACAACTTTTCACGAAACAGATCAAACTAATCAAGAGTATCGCAACGGGCAATGCCCATCATGCGGGTATGAAGATTTAAGGGAGGTAACTGATGGTAGAACAGATAACGAAGCGAAGTAGAGCACATATAACCTACAAGTTACAAGACGGCATGGCTGTGCCTGGTGTAACTACGATACTAGGCGTGTTGAATAAGCCGGCACTGGTACCCTGGGCAAACAAACTCGGATTGCAGGGTATTGACTCGACAAAGTATGTTGATGAAAAGGCAGCTATCGGCACACTGGCTCATCGAATGATAGCCGACTATCTCCGGAATGAAGAGACAGACACCAGCGAATACTCGAAAGTGCAGATAGACCAAGCAGAGAACGCGGTGCTGTCTTTCTTTAAGTGGGAGGAAACGCATCATATAACCCCGATACTGATTGAAGAACCTATGGTAAGCGAAGTGTTCCACTTTGGTGGGACGATTGACTGTCTGGGGCAGATAAACGGCAACTTGTGCCTGCTGGACTTCAAGACATCGAGAGGAATCTTCCCGGAAATGTTGATACAGGTAGTTGCTTATAGACAGCTTCTGGTTGAACACGGACACAAGGTTGACCAGGCAACTATCCTACGTGTCGGCCGAACAGAGGATGAAGGATTTGAGGAACGCCTTGTCAATGAACTGGATAAGCGCTGGCAGATATTCCAGCATTGCCTAGAGATTTATAGGTTACAAAGGGAGGTTAAATGAGAGAAATTAAGTTTAGGGCGTGGGATGATTATCGTAAGGCAATGTCTGATGAAGTTGATATTTATTGTGAAACTGGAATTATTTGGTGGGTTGCACAATGGAGAGGTGAAGATGGTGGCAAGATAGAGGCATTTGATTCCGATGGTAAAGGTAATTCTCTCATGCAATACACAGGACTCAAAGACAAGAACGGCAAGGAGATTTGGGAGGGGGATATTGTAATCTTCGTGCCAGGCTATTCATTCGCACTTGAGGATAAAGACACTTTCATTGGCTATGTCAAATGGATTGATGATAACGCTGGATTCTTTATCGCTCACAATCATTATGATGACTTAATGGATTTAGATGTAGTGGACAAAGTCATCGGCAACATCTGGGAAAACAAGGAGTTATTAAATGATAATAAAGGGGTATAAGCCAATTCAATTTCTAAATCAATGCAAGTGTCTGTATGACGCAGAAGACTTAGAAGATGCTATTAAATGGTATAGCGGTAAACCTGTTGCTCGCATAAAGCGAATTTTTATTTACGGCAGGTATCCAGCAGTTAGCATCTATGATGAAAAAATCCATATACACCGCCTACTAGCGATGTATTATGAGCAGAGAGATTTAGATTCTGCTGAATATATACACCATATAGATGGCGACCCCCTTAATGCACGCAGAGAAAACCTTGTAATTCAAGCAGCATCAGAACACCAACATAACGCAAACAAGGGGCGCAGGCAATCACCTGAACATATAGCTAAAAGGATTGATGCTACTACGAAAACTAGATATGGACATTCTATCTATGAGAACCCCGAACTAGTAAAGGAGGTTAAACATGGCTGAACGCAAGAGCTTAACGATAACACAAGTCGAAGAAATCAAAAAGGTCGGGGATAAGCAGATTCCCAAGCTGTCCTTTAAGGCCAAAGACGGAGATGGGGAATATTCGTACTTCACCTTCAAGTCTAGTCTCTTTGAACAGATCAAGGCAGGGCAGACAATCAATGCCGATGTAGAGACATCTACCCGGGAATATGATGGGAACACATACACGGATCGCAGGGTTGTTCAGATTTACCTTGACGGGCAACCAATAGCAGCGAAAAAGGGCGACTTCTACAGAGGGAAATCACCGGAGGAGCTGAACCAGACAGCAAAGTCAATGGCGCTTTCTTATGCCAAAGACCTCGCGGTGGCGAAGCTAATATCCCTAGAAGAGATAACCAAGTGGGCAGATACTTTTTATGTGTGGGTGAAAAAGAATGGGGGTGGAGCCGTTGAAAAGGCTCAGGCTAAAGGCTCATCCCCCGTAGTAAAGGCATCTGAAACTATTGACGAGGACTGGAAGGATATAGAGGAATCTTCTCTATCTGATAAATCTCCAAAACCACCTATTGGCAAGAAGGTCCAGAACATAGCGGAGTTAAAAAGCCTATTAATGAAGCACAAGATAGCTACCCATGAAGCCAAAGTAATCCTGAGCATCAAAGAGTTCGACGAATTAAAAGACCTCGATGAAGCCTGGGAGACGATAAAGAAGGCAAAAGGACTTGAATAAGACATCAACCTCGGGCGGGGGCATTGTCCCCCGCTCAGTAGGAGAAATAAAAAACAGGAGGGAACAATGGACGAAGCAGTAAAGCAAGACAAGGCAACAATGCAACTGGAGGAAATGTGCAAAGAGGATGAGGTATTGAAAAAGGAAAATGATGCTCTCAAAAACAGGATTAACTATCTCGAAGAGCACATTGCCCAAGCTCACGGTTCGGTATTTGTGAACCAGGGGAAGCCCTCTAGAGGCTAAGAGCGAACCTTAAAAATTGAATAAAGTCCCAGTCACCGAAACCGTGAGGTTAGGTAAACTCCGAGTAGTGACCAAAGGTGACATTATTGCAATGACTACTGGCTGGGAATGTGGCTCTAACACTGCTGGTGAAGCGTCAAGTCGGTGTTGCGAAAGCATCAAAAGGATGGGGCGTGCCGATGGTAAACGAGATTAGTCCCAGCGTTCCGAACTAGCAGTTTAGAGATAGCCTGAGCTGAGGGAATCTGGAAAAGATGAGGCAAGGGAGTTGATGATAGCGAACTTGCTAAGGGGTCAAGTAGAGATACTTGCGGTGGAATGGTCATAGTAGGCTCAGGCGAAAGGGGCTTGCCATCATAACGCAGGTTGGTGTAGTGATTGAACCAAGTAGCTGTCGTGGCTACTGGCAAGCCCACTAGAAAGGAAGGTGAAGAATGGAATATGAACGGATAAGAGAAAAGGCCTTATTAACTGATGAAGAACTCAATGAGGTTCTTAAGGAAGTTCAGGGACATTATTATGATGCAGATATAAGCCTAAATGCAGACCATGTTGCTATCGCTAAAGCCCAAGTAGATAAAGCCCTTAAAACTGATGGCATAGAGATAAGGGCAGTGAATCAAGACTTGCCACCATCATTAAGCAAAGATGTTCTCGTTAAAAGTCTTATGCTCACCCCCGATTCAGAAGGAAGAGTTTGGCGTAAAGTAATTCCTAAAGGAAGGTGAATATGGAAGCAATAGATACTGTGATGAGTAAGGAACAATGCCAGCAAGCCATAGATAATTATGAGTATAGACATCTTAGCAGACTTGAGGCTCAACTTCATGCCCAAGCTGAAATCTCCTTCCCAAAGGGTGAGAAGCAGGGAAGAAAGGAAGTGGTTAAGGATTTTGAGACGGTTTTAGATGCCCCAATGCGTTATAGGTGGGCAATGTTTTTTGATGTTCTGAATGGGTGGCAGGAACAGCTCAAGGAATAGGGATTATGAATTATTGCTCTTGCAAAGGAGAGGAAATGAAGTTTGGGATTCGGCTTCGTAACTTCATACAGGATTGGTTTCTAGGGAATGATTGGTG
>Ga0307379_10002185_pt1 | contig 29400 bp, 22 predicted proteins | sample UN2MG_FD_202237 | JGI IMG/M metagenome (GOLD analysis project Ga0307379, IMG submission 202237) | Soil microbial communities from Risofladan, Vaasa, Finland - UN-2 | ecosystem: Environmental > Terrestrial > Soil > Coastal area > Acid sulfate soil | place: Finland: Risofladan, Vaasa | collected...
ATTATAAATAGCGTTTAGCGTATAGCGTTTAGCGTATAGTATGAAAGATAAGACGCCTGTCCTCTAGTTAAATCTCGTATATAGTATATCGTATTGCCTATTGCGTTTCAATGTAATCTCATATTGCTTATCGCGTTAAAGAAATCAGGATTCAGGTGGAGGGGTACAATGAATTGTACCCTACTATTTTTCAAACTTGAAACTTACAACTCGAAACTTATTACTTGTCACCCATTACTCATCACTTATTACTGTATTTTGCTCTATACTAAATACTGTATACTATCTTATTCTGGCTTCTAAATTCTGGTACCTATCTTCTCTTTTCTTTACTACCCGCCCTACGCCAGCCCTTCTTTACCATATACTATATACTCGATACTCGATACTATTTTTCATTCGTTGGAACCGACAAGTAAGGAAGAACCTTGGAAGCAATCTCCTGGAAAACCGGAGCGGCTACTGTTCCACCGTAATAACTCCCCTTGGGTTCATCTAATAAAACTAAGATGGATATCTTAGGATTATCTGTAGGAACATAACCCACAAACCAGGAGCTGTATTTATCTTCAGAATATTTACCGGTAGAAAAATCAAATTTTTGAGAAGTCCCGGTTTTCCCTGCTGCCTGGTATCCTACAAGCTTAGCCCTTGTACCAGTTCCATCATTCACTACTTGTTCTAATATTTTGGTCATAGTTAAAGCAGTATCAACCGATACTACCTGTCTTACTGGCTTTGGTTTAAATATTTTAATCTTCTTTTGCGCAGAATCTATTATTTCCTTTACTACCATCGGTTTCATCAAAGTCCCTCGGTTAGCTATAGCCGATATAGCCATTATCAACTGAATGGGAGTTACAGAAATTTCTTGACCTATAGATAAGGAAGCCAGGGAAATTTTTGACCAATCCTTTGTGCTTCTTACCAAGCCATTTATTTCACCGGGTAAACTTATTTCAGTTAATGTCCCAAACCCGAATCTTCTAATCGACTTTTCAAATACTTTTTCATCTAATCTTGTCCCGGTTTGAATTACTCCTATATTACAGGAATTTTTTACTATATCGGTAAGATCTTGAGGACCATGTTGGTATATATCGTGAAAAATATTCCCATTATATTTTATCCACCCATTACAATAAAATTGATCATTTAATTTAACTACTCTTTCTTCCAGGGCTGTAGCTATGGTAATAACTTTAAAGGTCGATCCCGGCTCATAGGCATCAGTTACTGCTCTATTCCTCCAAAGATCACGAGGGTATTCATTAAAATAATTGGGGTCATAGGAAGGTTTTACTGCCATTGCTAAAATTTCTCCGGTTTTGGGTTCTACTACAATAGCAATTCCTGCTTTGGCTTTAGATTCTTGAAAAGCTTTGTCCAAAGCTTCTTCAGTGATATATTGGATAACTTCATCAATAGTCAATACAATTGAATGTCCATCTTTATGAGCATTTGGTTCTTTAATGCTTAGAGGTACCTTGCCGCCTATAGCATCTCTCTCTAAAATTGCTAAACCAGGCAAACCCTTTAGTTCTTTATCAAAAAATGATTCCAAACCTTCCAGGCCTTGATTGTCTATTCCCACAAATCCCATTAAATTAGAAGCTAAATAATTCTTAGGGTAATATCTTTTGTTCTCATCTAAGAAATCTAATCCTTCTAAATTTAGTTTTATAATCTCTGCAACTTCTGTTTCTTTTAACTTCCTTTTTATCCACACAAAAGATTTTTTCTGGTTTAATTTTTCCAGTACATCTTTTGTTTTCAAATTCAAAATTGAAGATATTTTTCGGGCAGTTTCTTGAGGATTTTCAACTTTAGGAGGAATAGCAAATAAAGATTGATCATTAATATTCACGGCTAATTTTTTATAATTTCTATCATAGATATTACCTCGTTCGCCCTCAATGGAAAAAGAAGTGAGATGTTCTTGTTGGGCAATTTCTTTAAATTTATTAGTCTGAATAACCTGAATGTTATATAATCTATAAATTAATGAAAAATAAAGAATTATGAATATTATAAGTAAAAAAATAATACGTTCTTTTTTCTCTTTGGAAAGCAACAACTATCTCCGCCCTCTTTAACTTTTGCTGCTACAAGTATATTATTTTAATATCCCTGAAATCAAGTCATTTATCTTATTTAGGTCAAAACTAGCCCAAAAATTCTTTTCCTCTTCATAATTGTTACTGATTGTCCTGATATCATTTACGGAATTAATCATAGCAACGGGGTTTAAAGCAATAAACTTTACTTCTTTTGGTCTAATCATTCCCAATTGATTATAGGCAATTTTTTCAATTCTATCTAAGGCAGAAAGAGTCTCTACGGTAAGTTCAAGTTTTTTATTTTCTTCCTCTAAGGCTATTTTTTCATTTTCTAATTTTATTAATTTATATCCCAACTCAGTTAATACAATGTTATCAGAAATATAAAAAATTACTATAGAAGTGACAAGAATTACTATAATTAAAAACGACCCAAAAACGATTAAAGCATTCTTACTTTCGTAATTACCGGTAGCTATAGCACTGCTCCCCCTCATATTTTATCACCCCTTTATTATATTGTTGTAAACATTATTTTCTCTGCCACTCTCAATTTAGCGCTTCTTGCTTTAGGATTATCTCTTACTTCCTCCGAAGAAGGTCTAATTGGTTTTTTAGTTACAATTTTCAATCCGTAATTCTTTTGCTCTTTTCCTTCTCTTTCTGCTTCCTTAAATAGGTGTTTAACTATCCTATCCTCTAGTGAATGGTAGGAAATAACACATATCCTTCCCTTATCCTCCAACACTCTAATGGCCTGATTCAGCCCCTTTTCTAAAGCCTTAAGTTCCTGGTTTACTTCAATCCTGATAGCCTGAAATACCCTGGTTGCGGGATGTATTCTCCAGGTGTGCCTCTTTTTAGTCCTGGAAAGAGACCTTATTACTAAATCAGCTAACTGCTTGGTTGTAGTAATAGTTTTCTTTTTTCGTTCTGTTACAATTATGCGGGCAATTCTCTTGGAAAACCGTTCTTCTCCGTATTTTTCAAATATTTCAGCTAAATCTTTTTCCGAATAACTATTTATTAGGATATCAGCGTTAAATTTTTGGGTTAGGTCCATCCGCATATCTAAATGGCTGTCTTCTTTAAAACTGAATCCTCGTTCTTTCTCTTTTAATTGGTGGAAGGACACTCCTAAATCAAAGACTATCCCCGAAACTGCTTCAATCTTTAAGTCTGATAGAATCCCTTCTAAATCTTTGAAATTACCTTTAACTAATTTTACTTTATCGATATAACTTTTTAGTTCTTCTTTTGCTGTTTCAATTGCCTCTATATCCTGGTCGATGCCGATTAATAAACCATGGGGATAAATTTTTTCCAAAATAGCTTTGGAGTGCCCTCCACCCCCTAATGTGCAATCGATATAAACACCTCCTTTCTTTAAGTTTAAATAATTTAAGATCTCTTTTGTTAACACAGGAATGTGAAAGGAATTTGCCATAGATTACCCTTCTTGTTCGTATATTCTTTCGGCAATATCTTCATATGAACTTTCAACTTCTTTAAAGTATTTTTGCCATACATCTTTACTCCAGATCTCTATCCTATCTAAAACCCCGATAACCATAATTTCTTTATTAATCCGGGCATAATCTCTCAAATATTTCATAATAATGACTCTACCTTGATTATCTATGGTGCAATCGGTAGCTCGAGAAAATAATATTCTCTTAAATGCTCGGGCATCTCTCTGTCCCAAGGGGAGCAGCTTCATTTTTTCAGATAAATTTTTCCATTCTTCCAGAGGATATACAAAAAGACAAGTATCAAGACCGAAAGTGATAATAAAATTATCGCCTAAAGATTCTCGGTATTTTGCCGGCACAATCAATCTTCCCTTTTCATCGATAGTGTGCTCATACTGTCCTAAAAACATAAAATCTCCTTTATATTTGTCCTCCACTTTACTCCACTTTGTTCCACTGTATATACTATACTACATATTTTCGAAAAATCCTCTTTTTTTTTGAAAATAATTTAATTTTTTTTAATAAAATTAGAAATACCACATATTTAGCGTCTTTTCTATGATAGATACACTATTTCTCAGCGTATTTTTGGGGAAAATAGAAGGGCATCCTCATTCCCTTCCTCGCGGAAGGAGACTCTTCAATGATTAAGTTAATTTTCACGATGAATATCTTGGGGAAGATAGAATAAAAAAAAGACATACAATAAAATGTTTTATTGTATGTCTTTATATCTATTTATTTTGATAAGTAGATCGTATAAGCCGAGTTCTGTCCCCTTATTAAATTATAAGGGTGGTAATCATCTATCTGGGATGTAAGTTACCTTACACCTCTAGCGACCTACCCGAAGATTCAGCGGGCCACCACAGCTCTTCCTATTTGGTCTTGCTCCGAGTGGGGTTTACTAAGCTTATTAGTCACCTAACAACTGGTAGGCTCTTACCCTGCCTTTTCACCTTTACTGAGTACTCAAAATTGAGTGCCCAGCTGTGTATTTTCTGTAGCACTTTCCTTAAGGTTACCCTCACTGGGGGTTACCCAGCACTCTGCCCTGTGGAGCTCGGACTTTCCTCGAAAGAAATAGCATTTCTTCCGCGATTACCTGATCTACTTATCAAATATTCTTTTTTTCAATTTTAAAATACCATTTTAATACAATAAAGTCAATTAACTTAAAAGAAAGTATCGAGTATATAGTATCGAGTATCGCGTTAAGAAAAAGAAAGAGCTTAAGATTTAAAAAATTGAATCAGCATATAACAGTAAAGAAAAAAGAAAGTAGAAAAAAATAAAGCAATAAATATTCTTTTCTTTGTCTAATTATCCCACTAAAGCTTACACTAACAGTTAATCTTTCCAAATTAGAATTCGGCTGCAATTAGGACAAATTATTATCTTTCGATTCTTTTCTAATTGATAAATAACATCACTGGGAAGGTCAAGATAACAGCCTGGACATATAGAACCATCAACTTCCATAATGGCTTTTCCGCCCTTCTCTTTTCTTAAAAGTTCATATTCTTTCAAAAGACGGTCATCGGTAATTTTACTGAATATCTCTTCCCTTTTAATATTTAAAGAATTCATATTCTTTTTAATTACTGACCTTGCTAAATCTATTTCTTCTTTGCGTTTTTTAAACTCTTTCTCTTTCATTTTCAAATCTTCGTCGATATGATCGATCGATTTATCAAGGTCTTCCATCTCTTCCATTAAATCTAAAACATCTTCTTCAATACTATCTTTTTCTTCTTTATAATTGGCTACTACCTTTTGTATCTGCTTAAGCTCCTTGATATCAGATATTTTCCCTCCGTATAAGTCTTCCTGATGTTTATTAATTTTATTAGATTTTTCAGCTAGATCCAATTCTTTTCTTTTTAATTTAATCTGTAAATTCTTATAATTTTCATTTTTATTTCTTAAACTATCTTTCAGCCCCTGAATTTCTTTTGCAATCCCTTCTATCATTAAAGGCAAACTTCTCTTCTTTTTTTCTTCCTCATCAATATCAATATCGAATTTCTGTAATTCTAAAAGGATAGCATATTCTTCTTCTATCAATGACTTATTCCTCCTCTTTTCACAGTTGTAAAGCTTATTAAAACAAAAAAACCTTACTTCTTATATAAAAGAAGTAAGGTTTTGATAAAATTCTGGTATTTTCATATTTTTATACTTTTTCATAAATCTTACACTGTCCACATTATTATTAAAATTAATAATTATCAATTTTTTGGTGGGCCCACCTGGATTCGAACCAGGGACCGACCGGTTATGAGCCGGTTGCTCTGCCAGCTGAGCTATGGGCCCGTTAGCCAACATTACCTTCGTTAAAAGTATATCAGATATGTTTATAAAGTCAAGAAAAAATCGTATATCGTGAAGTATAGCGTAGAGCGTAGAGCGTATAGCGTTTAGGTGAGGGGAAATATACGGGAAGGATTAGCGTAGAGCAGAATTAGTATAATTAACATTTTTACACTTATTTTAGGTGCAGGCTCTTTAGCTGTCCACAGGCAGCAGAGATATCATCACCTTTTGATATTCTTATAGTGGTTGGAATTCCCCTGGCTGCCAGCTTATTTTTAAAGGATTTGACTTGAGAAATACCGGGTGCCTGCAGTAAGGAATCGGGCGCAGGATTAAAGGTAATTAAATTTACTTTAGAATTAAATCCACCAATCAGTTTAACTAATTTATCTGCATAATTTAGTGAATCATTCACTCCTTTAATTAAAATATATTCAAAAGTAATCTGCCTTTTAGTTTTTTCCGCATAATTCTTGCATGTTTCTATTAGATCGGGTAAAGGGTACATATTATTTACCGGCATTAGATAAGACCTTAATTTATTTTCCGGAGCATGCAGAGAAACTGATAACTCTATTTGCCAATTACGTTCTTGTAACCTTTTTATAGCCGGTATCACCCCACAGGTAGAAATGGTAATCCTTCTTGCTCCAATATTGAAAGCATCTTTAGAATTCAATATACAAATGGCTTTTACAACATTACCGTAATTATCTAAGGCCTCACCAATACCCATAAATACAATATTATTGAGATTAGATCCAATCTTTTTCTTTACAAATAAAACTTGGTTTAAAATCTCGCTAACTGTAAGGTCTCGGGTAAAACCTTTCTTACCGCTTTCACAAAACAAACAGTTATATTTACAACCAATTTGAGAAGATATACATTCAGTCACTCTTTTACTAGAAAATATAAGAACACTTTCTATTAAATTTCCATCTTCTAACTTAAATAAATATTTTTCGGTTTGGTCTTTTGATTTAGCTAAATTTTCCAACCCTATCTTACTTATGTAAAAATATTTTTGAAGTAAATCTCTAAATGATGTTGGAAGACTCAGCATATCCTTGAAGTTTTCCATGCCTTTTTTGTAAAGAAAATCAAATAATTGAGTTGCTCTATATTTTTCAGCCCCTAAATTTTTAACCTCTTCTTGAAGTTCATTTAAGGTAAAATTTTTAATATCTCTTTTCTGCATAATATAAATTAAATCTCTTTATTTTATTTTTTGATTTCTCTTTTTATGTTTTCAGCAAATTTTTTTGCTTTTTGATCTATCCCCAAGACATTCATTATTGACCTTGGGTCATTGGCAGTAGCTGTTAAAGCAAAATAAGGAGGCAGTCTGAACCCTTTGTTAATATTTAAAGCCCCTATTAACTGTTTAACTACACAATCACTCCCTGAATTTCCGGAAACAACAATGGAAAATAGAGTTTTATCCCTAAATTCCACCCTCTTATAAAGCACAGTCATTCTGTTAATAACCGCCATAAGCTTTGCGGATATTGCATCATTATAATTGGGGCATAGCCAGATTATGCAATCAGCCCCTTCTATTGCGGGAAGAATTTCTTTTACCATAATCCCCCCATAAAAACAGCTTTTTTCTTCACTATTATGAATGCAGGTTTTATAAGAACACCCCCTGCAGTCTACCACGGTTCCATTTTCTACGTGGAATTCTCTTATATCTTCTTCGCTAAGGCTTTCTTTTACCATTTTCCAAAGCATAAGAGTATTAGATGTCTTAAACAAACTCGAATGCAGTACAAGTATCTTCGGTCTATTAATTAATTTTAAGTTCTCCTCCGTTAATTTTTCTACTAATTCTTTAGCCTGTTCTTGGTAAATCTCTACAAGAGGCAGGTTATATGTTTTTTGCCAGGTAAGAAAATTATCAAGATTATGAGTGGCTTCTACAGCTGGATGACCGGGAAATCTACATCCCATCTGATTGGTTAAAAAAACTATCTTTTGAGCGGTGCTCTTGGTAAATAACTCACTCGAACTTTGAATAATAATTACGGCTCTTGAATCTAAAAGGGAATCATCTCCTCTTTCCTTTAATTTTAAAAGCATTTCAAATAGAGGAATATTAAATCCGCATTCATCTAATTCAATAGCAAATATAATCTTTTTATTTCGTAAATCAATAGGAAAATTCTTAATATTCTTTATAATTGTTAATTGACAATTTTCTGTGGCTATTTTTACAATCTCAGCAAAACTATCCGATATTTTTCCCGGCATAATCAAATAAATATTTTCCATAAAATAATTCCCTCTATCGAGATATTGTTTATAAGATATTGCCCAAATCCTTATAACTTTCTTTAATTTTCTCTATTAAGTTAATCGGAAGGTCTAACCTTTCAATTTCAGTTCCTGATTTAAGCAATCTATTTTTCGCTCCCATAAATACCCCTCCCATAAAGGTTGCACTATAATGCCATTTCCCGCTCATGGTGGCAATAAGGGGATAGCTCCCGGAAGATAAGGCAGGAGCTACATAAGGTTTAAAATCGGTCTTCCTTACTTCTAAGTTTGCTTTTACAGTTTGATCGGTGAGCATCTCTGAAAGACTTTCGTCATATTTTTTTAAGCTGTTGACAATTACCAAACTCTGACCATGAGGACCAAAGGCTCTGCCTTCTCGATTATATTTAGCAGTTTCAGTATTTTGTTTTGAATAATAGACTGCCCGGGCATGCATCACCCCTAATCCATAACCTCTTATCTGGTCTGCTGCCAATCCTTTAAAATCAAACTCTCCACTTGTATTTTTATTACCGGCCAGAAAAACAACTTTGCACAATAAGTCTACCGGGTCTGAGATAATTGCAAATATCCCCTTAAACGATTTTTTTCGGGCTTTTCGGGCATAATCAGAAATTATCTTAGAATTTCCTTTGAACTGCTTCATTCTCACATCTTCTTGTTCTTCTTCCAAAGAAGGAACTCCTACAGTTGCACAAAATATAAACATGTCACAATCAAAAATATTCTCTTCTCTTAACTGGTAAACTTCAGGAAATTTCTGAGTAGTAAAAGGACAAAATATCTGATTTGCCTCTAGTTCCCATCTTTTTATCGCGTTTATATTTTTATCATATATTCCGATAGATTCAACACAATTTCCTGCCAATAATCTCAAACCGGTAAGGAGAAGCCCTCCTACATCACCCAATCCTACAATATTAACTTTCCACCGGGAAGGAAATTTATAAGTTAACACATCTTGCCAGTTAGGATATTCGATATTAAGTGAACTCACTTTTTTTTCTTTTATTCTTTCATTAAGCCATAAAGGTAAATCATAATCAATCTTCTTGGATTTTTGCAGTAGGTGGACACCCTCTTCTTTTAAAAAGATTAGGGATGGATCAGTAATACTAAAATATCTTCTGGATTTTAAGGGGTTTATCCGGTTAATTACATAAATTATTTCTTTGCTCTCTTTAGCTTCGTTTTCGGATATTCTATTTAATTCACTATATTCCGATTGGGAAATTAGTATTTTACCTTTTAGTTTATAGAAAAACATCTTTAATTTTTTCCCCCTTACCCTAACCCTCTCCCTCCAGGGGAGAGGAAATAAAAATTATGTATTTTCATATTTATCCTGTAGGGGGCGGATTTATCCGCCCCAAAACGGGTTCGATGAATCGAACCCCTACCTCCAAAACACCCTCCGCTAATAATCTTCTGACTCCTGAATTCTGACTCCTGAATTCTTCTTTGCAAGATACGATTCACGAGATACGAGACAAGATTTTATTCTGAATTTTGTCTTCTATTTTCTTCACTATATACTATATACTCGATACTATTACTGTCTTCTTCCCGCTTCACATTCTCCTGTCTGCCATTCCTTTGGTTCGTCGTAAAAGTTCAAGGCTATTTCCTAAATAATGAGAAGGACTAAGATTTAATTTATACTCTATATCTTCTCCTTGGTCAGGATATCGGGGATAAATAATTACTTCTCCTAAATGGTCAAGAGTTAATTTTCTTTGTTGAATTACCTGGTATTCATTTTCCAGAGCTTCTAATATAGTTAAGGCATTTTCAATACAAATTTCGGAAAAATTATAGATGGTTTTTGCAGAAATATTTTTAATAAATGAAGGGAAAGTATAGGGTAGTATCTGATTAATAGATCTAACTAAATTTCCCTGAGTCCTTATTTTTCTCCTTAATGCGTCCCCGCCAATAAAAGGATACAATTCACTCTCATTAAACCATAATCTAAGATTGGGAATAAAATGGGCACAATCAACATCTCTATTTAATATAGTTGCTATCTCTTTTCCACTACCAGATAGTGCTCCCACAATTATTTTTTTAATTTTAATATCATATTTTTTAAACAGGGGCTCAAGGGTCTTTATTCTATAACCTTTATGCAAATAGTCATCAATAAGAATTACGGGCATATCAAATGAATGAATTATTTTAACCTGATTTTCCAAACTCATATAATGAGGGAAGGCATCAATTTCAAAACTTTTCATATTAGAAGCAAAAATTTTTTCCGTATGGAGAGATTTAGTTACCGTGTTGGGTACTACCATCTTATGTAGTATCTTTCCGAAGGGCACACACATTGACCCTCCTAAAGCTCGAACGGTTAAAGGCTTTGTCGGAACATCGTTTATCTTGCAAATTTTCTTTACGATAGTCTGATTGATTAAATTTATATTAAATGGTAAAACAACATTCCCGGGATAAAAAGTAGTAAATGATTTTAATAATCGTTTACGAGACAATATAACTGATTTTTTAATGCTTAAATTTTGGCAGAAAGGTTCCTTTATAATTGTCTCAGTATCCAGATTGACTATACAGGGTTTACTCATATCCACTACAAATACCGGATTATCTTTGTCACTGAAGGGCAAGCGAGAAAATCCCATAAGTTCTAAGTTCTCGTTTAAAGAAGTTAAAGGATAATCATTTAATACATTCCTAAATATTGTATAATTGTAATCTTTCTCTATACAAAAAGAAAGGGTTTCGGTAAGAATAACCTGCTCAAGGTTTTCAAGTTCTGATTTATTTTCCATATCGCTTATGATAAAAATACCATCAATAACTATCGTGCGGCCAATTGCATTTTCCCGGATATATTCAGATATCAAGTTGTCCTTAAACTCTTGAAAAAGAATGTTTGAACGAACCCAATGAAAGGCTGAAAAACCTAATATCATTCCATTATGGCAGACATCACGTAATAGTAAAATTCTCGGATTTAATTTATGAGTAAACTCAACCAACTTTTTAGATGCTTCATTTTTATTATATTTAGAAAATATTTTCTGGCAAAGTTCTTCTAATAAATCCGAGGTAATATTTTCAATTATCTGTGCATCGATAGAGATAGTCTGTACCACACTCTTATATTGTGGTTCTCTTTGGTATAAACTATTTTCGTAAATATATTTCTGAGCTAAAGGATCAATAAGTCTGGAAATATCTCTATTTTCATCTATATTATTTCTTATCTGAGTTGAACTTATTTCTTCATAACAAGGTGTAAGATTAAGTCTTATCGTCTCTCCCTTTATTTCTTTAATAGCTTCTTGAATCCCTTCTTCTTTCTCATCTGTAATATGCGGGGTCTTTCTATCAAAAATAATATGAGAAAAAGTATATATGAAATTTTTTCTCTTATTTTTTTGGTAAGCAGAAGCATTTAATATGACATCACTGCCTACTACAATGTAAACCTCGGAAAAGGAGAAATTTTCCCTCAAAGCCCTTAAATCATCTGGGTTGGCAATATTAACCGGCAAATCTTCAGGATATAAATATAGATTAAGTTCATCGGCAATAGAAATATTTATTATATTTTTTCTGAAGAGGTGTGGCTGAGTTCTTTTAGACCAAGAAAATTCATCAACTGCTAAATATATTTCAAATCCAAGTGCTTCTATTGCTTTTACAATCCCTTTGTGGCTTAAAGAAAATGGGTCAAAAGCTCCTGGAAAGAAAGCTATTTTGTCTGGGATTTCAAGGTTGATGCTCCCTTTGAAAAAATTATAATCAGAGATAAATTTATACATATAATTAAGTCCGGTACAATTTATTAAAAACATCAGACCTTCTTTAGTTACAGGAGTTAATAGAGTAAGTATTTTTTTAGCAATAAGTTGAAATATGTGGTTTTTTTCTTCCAAGTTAAGATGTCTTGAGCCAAATATTTCCTTACCGATAACTCTAAATGCAGCCTGTTTAACCTTTAAATTATAGTGTACAAAACCATTCAAAAGGATACCTATCATCTTGCTAAGTCTGTTTTCGAATGATTCCTCTTTTTCTGAAAATCTTTCTCGGTATCTAGGATAATTAGCGATGGCGATACCCACGGTCCTAAGCATTAATGAGCTTAATCTGGGATCTGACTGTTTGATTTTTTCTATTAAATCATCAATAAGTTCCTCTAACTCATTAGGTGTAAGATAGAGTATTAATTGACCCAGATAGTAAGGAATATATTTAGTAAATTGATAATCTTCCATTTCTAAAGCCCGTAACAATTCAATGGCTATATCGTTCCTCTGTTGAAAAGATAAGGAAGGCATTAAATTTACCAAGGCTTTACCAGCCAAATTTCTAATATCTTCTATGCCGCTAACTTTTAAAATATTGCAAAAATGCAAAGCGGTATAGATTTCTTCCTGTTTGCTTTTTAAGGTATGTTCGAACAAAAGTTCTATCTGAATTTTTTTAATTATTCCACTGGTTGAAGTTTTAAGGTTGCTTAGAAATATATACTGTATCTTTTCTATATCTCTTCGATAAAATTCGATATACCTTTTTACAATGTTTTCATCCAAACCTAATAATTCAACTATCTTCATATTTAAATAATTTTCAGCAGGAAGCTCTGAGGCAAAAATATTACGAGCAAATAATATTCTTAAGTTATTTATAAATCTAAATTTTTTATCAGTTTGGGGTATTAAATCGTAGACTACCTCTAAAGCAGTAAGTCTAAGATTGTGATTCTCTTTCTTTAACATCTTTATAATATAATCAAATAATACCTTTACGGATCTTTCATCTGAACAGATTGATATATGTTTGGCGGCTTTTATCAAACACAGTTGAATTTCTTCATCGGTATACTGGTCTTTTTTATAGTGTTTTAAAATACTTTTTCTATAATCGTTTACCTGATGGTTATTGCGACAGTTAGAAAAAAGAGAAGAAATCATATCCTCAGTGCTATTAATAATTCGAGATTGATGAAGAGCAATCTTTTTATGGTCTGGCTGTAAAAAATATTTTAAATATCTTTCCAATAAATTAACGCTGGTAATCGCGGGAGGTTTTAGGGTAACATTCTGAGGAATCTCTTTGCGGTAATCTTCGTCAAAGCTGGCAATCAATAAACCGATAAGTTTTGCACTTCTCCTTCTTATTTCATCTTCCGGATGAGTCAATTGTTCGTATAAATATCTCAAGTTAATCATCTTCTGTTTTTGAGTCAAATAGGTGGAATATTCATTAAATATTTGTAGATATTCCCGTAGATTGTTCCAATCTTTTTCGCTTCGGGCTAATTCTAAAAGTGAATTAAGAGAAGATTCATCTCGAAGCTCGTGCATTAAATCTATATTATGTTCTATAGAAAGAAATTTTATATTTTGGATAACTTTTTGACCATGCATGAGAGGATAATACGGTTTTCTATCTTTTTTACAAGAACTTATCTCTTTATTCTCTACATCTACATTTACCCCTAAATTTATCATATAATCTTCAAAGTCTTTTAATTTCTCATAAACCCGGTAATATCTTTTTCTTTTTTTCTCATCAACATTATCCAGTTTGCCTAAAATTACTTGAAAAGAATCTTTTAAACTAAATATCCTCATCTCCTCTTTGAGACCGTTATTCGTATTTTTAACCCGAAAATCAGAATAAATTAATATAAGTGATTCTAAGGGTAAATTTTCTAATTCTAAATCCCAAACAGAGTGATTAACTGCAATATGTCCAACATAAGGGATATTATGTTTTTCAAACCACATATCAGTATAGTAATAATGTAAATAGGGAGTCCTTTCTACCTCGATATCCTTGCATCCATATTTTCCGATATCATGTCCTGCTGCTGCTCCGGAAATCCTCCCCAAATCAACAGGAAGACCCAGAATATATAACTGCCTGCCGATAAACAAAGCAATCCAATTTACCCCGCATATATGGTCAAGAGTATTGAACTTTAAAACTTCCTGGCTTAATTTCATCATCTCATAAATATACTCATCATTAAATGCTTTTAAAAATCTTTTATATTCAGCAGGATTCTCCAGTTTGTTTTTTTCTTCAGAAGTTAAGAAATTAAGGGCATATTTGCCATGAAAAGTAGGATCACCGAACAACTTTTGGAACTTCGAAATTACTCTTAAAAATTCTAAATAAAGCAAGAAAGCTTTTCGGCAATTATCGGAAATATCTTTAACAGATAGATCTACTGCTTCAGGGAAAGATTTAGAGAGGGCAAACTGAAATACCTGATAAAGCCAATTAGTAGAATTATGTTTTTTGTCTATATCGACAAGGATATGCTGACATAAAAAATATACTGCCTGACAGCTATAATCTTTCTTTTTTACCATAGATGACAATTGTTTTAAAAATAGAGGATCTTCAATATATTTTCTAACAAACTCTTTATCTAAAGAAATATCATCTAATATTTGTGTATGTAAAATCTTTTTAGATATTTTGTTATATAATTCTCTGACCGTAGTTTTATTCATTAATTACCATCCTAAAACATTTTATAGATTAATTGTTACATCCTATCTTAGGCTTATTAAATCAAGATATCAATTAAAAAGGGATAATCCTTTTCTTTGTTAGTGTACACTTTAGTGAGGTACTAAGAGAAAAAGTAGCATTCTTCTTTCTATCTAGCTAGTCCACTAAAGTTTACACTAGCAATAATTAAGCTCACTTACTATAAATTCTCAAATTTCAAACCAAATAGAAATTTCTCGTCTCGCTTCCTCAATGGTTGACGAGGCATGAACCAAATTCTGTAAAGCTCGCTTTTCCTTAGTAGAAAGGTCGGGTGAATCAATCGAAAAATCACCCCTTATTGTACCCAATTCCGCAAAAAGAGGAACCGTATTCCCCACTATTTTTCTTACAACTTCAATAGCATGGTTTCCGCTTAAGATAATTGCAATTATTGGTCCTGAAGTTATTTGCTGAATCAACCATTTTCTAACCAGATTACCAACTTCCAAAGCATCATCAGTCCCTAAATCCTCTGTAATATTTAAATTATATTTTTGATAAGTATCTACAGTCTTTTTACCAACAGATCTAATCCAATTTTTATCATCAGGATAGTGTTGTCTAACAATTTCAGTAGTAGCATTTACTATTTTCATTTCTTCCAGACTTAGTCCCACTCTTTCAAATCTCGAAATAATTTCCCCAACCAGGCCTCTTTTAAATGCATCGGGCTTTATTAATACCAGTGTTCTTTCCATTCTTCAATTCACCTCTAAACTTTTTCCCTTATTACTCTTATTAAATAAAAGTAAATTTATCTAAAAATCAAAAGCTTGCTTTTTCTTTTAAAAGCTGTTTATAATTATAATTCAATAAATCTTTAAAAAACCCTTCTTTTTTTAAATAAAAAAATAAAAAACCCTCCAGTATCTAAACCAAAGGGATTAAAATTATCAAACTCTTTAAAAAATGAAAACTTTATCAACTACTGTACAAGAGAAGAAGCTAAGGTAAATGGAATTATTTTTATTAATTTAGATTAGCTTCTTTAATTTCGATGAATCCTCTAAGTCTTTTGTTTTTCTTTTACCTTTTCTCTTCACTATCTTCTACATAATCTCCAGGCAAGGAACCCACAATTAAACCAACTACTTCATCGGCACTGGTCTTTATTGTAATCCTTTCTGCAACTTTTTTAGCTCTACGCATAATTATCAATCTTGTAGCAACTGAAAATACATCATGGAGCTGATGACTAATAATAATAATGGATACTCCCTGAGAACTTAAAGTTTTAACAAGATTTAACACTTTTTTCTGTTCAGCCACACCCAAAGCAGCTGTAGGTTCATCCATAATTAATAATTTTGCATTCCAGTAAATAGAGCGCGATATAGCTACCGCCTGCCTTTGTCCACCAGAAAGGTTCCTGATTTTATTTTTTAAAGACGGAATATTGATTTCTAAACGATTTAATACTTTTTTGGATTCGCTATGCATATATTCATGATCCAACACATCTACTAAACCCAAAAATTTCCTTAATTTTTCTCGACCTAAAAAGATATTAGAATAAACATTCATATTTTCAGCCAAAGCTAAATCTTGATAAATAGTTTCTATCCCGATTTTTAATGCTTCCATCGTATTATTAATTTTTATCCTTCGACCTTCAAAAAATGTCTGACCCGCTTCAGCATGATGCACGCCAGAAATTACTTTAATTAAAGTAGATTTACCTGCCCCATTATCCCCTAAAATACCAATAACCTCTCCTGGATAAATTTGCATACTTACATCATCAACTGCAGTTAAACCACCGAACCGTTTTGTAATATTTTTTACTTCTAATAAAGGTTCCATGATAACCTCCTTATTAAATCTCCTCTTCGTTTTGTATTAATTCAGGTGAAAATTGATCAATTAACACCGCAAAAATAAGTATACAACCAACGGCAATATGCAAATTATAAGTAGGAACGCTTAAATTGACCAAACCTATCTCTAAGGCGCCGATAATTATGGCACCGATAAACGTGCCCATTACTGTGCCCGTACCGCCACTTAAACTGGCTCCACCAATAACTACTGCTACCACAGCATCTATTAAACGAGCACTGCCTGCCGGAGCTCGACCAGTAATAAATTGTAATACATACATGACTCCAGCAAGAGAGGCAAAAAATGAAGATATCATATACACTTTAATTAAATGGACTTTTACATTAACTCCCGCCCTCTCCGCTGCATTTATATTTCCACCAATGGCATAAGTATGCTGTCCAAACTTAGTTTTAGCCAATATAAAGGCAAAAATACCAATAAAAATAAAAGTAATGACCGTTACATTAGGAATAATTGATACTAAATGTTTTAGTTCTTCTCGGGTAAGGTTTTCCGGTTTACTTAAAAAACTAAATATTTTTCCCGGTAACCAGTAAAACAAATAACCATGTCCCAGTGAACCTAAAGAAGTAGGCAAATTATGAACAGGTACGTTATTACAGATAATCTCTGCAAATCCATAAGCAATACCATACATTCCAAACGTTGCAATAAAGGAAGGTACCCTTAATTTTGCCACCAAAAAACCATTAATAAATCCAGGAATTAGTCCTAATAAAAGAGCCGCTAATATACCTATCGTTATGGCTAAAAGTTGGGAAAATCCTGCTGCCTCCAAATTAACCATTATTTTTGCGCATACTACCGAGCTAAATCCAACCATAAAACCAACGGATAAATCAATACCACCGGTAATAATAACAAAAGTCTCTCCGGTAGCCAGTAAAAGAACCGTTGTCGAAGACACCAAAATATTTTGTATATTGTTTAAACTAAAATAATTTGTCCCCACTACACTAAAAAAAATTATTTCACCGACTAAAAATATAAAAATCCACTTTCTGAGAATACTAATCCCTATTTTTTTTGGTTTATCGTAATTTATCATTCCTTATACACCAACTCTGGAAAGAACTGATCGATTAAAACAGCAATAATTAAAATACACCCGGTGGCAATATATCGATAAAAAATGGGTAATCCCATCATCATCAAGCCATTATTTAAAGTACCGATTAACAATATACCAATGACAGTACCCCAAATCGTCCCTTTGCCACCCGTAAGACTTGCTCCACCTATAACGACTGCTGCAATGGCAAAAAGTTCATAACTGGAAGTATATTGAGTATGAACACCCATATTTAATTTAAAAACCAGTAATACACCGGCAGTTGCTGCAAAAAATGAAGATATAGTATAAATCTTAATCAAATGCAAGGGGACATTAATCCCTGCTCTTATAGCTGCATCTACTTTCCCACCAATCACATAAGTATGTTGTCCAAATTTAGTTCGGGATAAAATAAAAGCAAATATAACCATGATGAAGGTTATCAATAAAACAAGTAAGGGAATAATTTTTAATAAGTTTAATATATCCTTTCTTTCAGTCAGCACAGGTTTTATAAAAAAGGAAAAACCTTTCTTAGAAGAAAAATAAGCAATGTATGCATTACCAATGTTTCGTACTTGCAAAGGTAAAAAACCAATAGGAAAACCTTCGCAAAATCTCCAGGCTAAGCCATTAGCGATTCCCCACATACCAAGAGTGGCGATAAAGGGAGGCACTCTTAATTTAGCCACTAAATATCCATTAATAATTCCAGGAATTAGTCCTAATAAAAGTCCTGCAAATGAACCTGCTAAGATAGAAATAACTGGAGAGTAACCTGCTGCGTTTAAATCTCTCATAATAATGGCTGAACTTACACATACAAAGCCCATAATAAAACCAATAGAAAGATCAATCCCTCCACTAATGATCACAAAAGTCTCTCCACTTGCTAATAAAAGCAGAGAACTTATTCCCAGGATAATGTTATTAAAATTGTTCAGACTAAGGAAATTTTCTCCTAAGACACTAAATAGTATTAGCATCATTACAAGAAAAAGAAATGCCCAATTTTTACCTAAAAAACTTAACGTTTTACTTTCGCTAATTTTATTTAAATTAAATAAAGGATTATTATTTGATTCAGCCATAACCATGCCTTTTTAGGATGAAGATATTAAACTGATGACAGGGAGTAAAATAAATACTCCCTGTCATCAGTTTTATGCTACAAAATATTCAAGTTTTTGATAAAACTTTACTTGTAAATATATTTCTGTGAGTCGGGATCATTTACATTTTCCTGAGTGAAAACAAAGAAACCTGGAATTACTTTCTTTGGAAGTTCTGCTCCTTCAGTAAGATGTTTTACCCCCCATTCCACACACAAAGATCCCATTTCTCCAGGCATCTGAGCTAAAATCAAATCTAATTCCCCTCTTTTTAAAGCTTCAATCAATATTTCCGTTGCATCCCAGGTTGCAATTTTAATAACTTCTTCTAATCCGGCATTAACCACAGCCTGATATGCGCCTTGAGCACTAAATACATTTACTCCGAATACTCCGCCTAAATCGGGGGTTTTCTGTAAAGCTGCACTAACCTGAGCCTGTGCTGTTTCCTGGACATCAAGGCAATATTCCACTCCGACTAACTCCATGTCAGGGAATATCCCTATTCCCGCCCGGAAACCCAATTCTCTATTTATTACACTTGATGTATCAGGATTAGTATTTTCTAAAAATACTTTCCCTTTCCCACCCAGCATTAGAGCCAATTGTCCGGCAACTACCTGACCGCCTAAGAAATTATCCGTTCCTATATAAGAAAGAGGGAAACTAAAATTACTTGGTTTACTGTAATCTCCATCTCCAAGATAAGTATCAACAGTAATAATTGGGATACCACTATCATAAATTTCTTTCAAAACAGGAATTAAGGCTTCTGTTGAAGTAGGAGCAGTAAAGAGCAAATCAATATCGCCTCTCGCAACTAAAGCTTTCAATATCGGTACTTGATATTCAGGTCCCCATGCTTTAGGATATTCTCCAACAATTAATTCTACTCCTAATTCTGCTGCTTTGGCTTTGGCACCTTTCTCCATAGTAAAGTAGAAGGGATCAGCAATGCCAGGCATAAAGGCAAATTTCAATGCAGCTGCACATGTCATAGTCACAAAAGACAAAACTAAACAGATTAACAGTATAGTAATAACAATCTTCTTCATTTTTTTCCTCCTTAATAATAAATTTACTTCCTTCAATACAGTTTCAAAAACATTTTTGAAAACAAGATAGTAAATTACTTTTTATTTTTTTCTCCTTCAATTTCACCTCCTTAAATTTTGTAATCTGTAATCTTCACTCGATGCCAAATTAGCTCGGCCAACTTCTTCTTGCTTTTCCTGAATACTGGAAATGTTCTTAAGAACTATAATTTTTTTCGATTGTTAGGTTATCTTAAATTTCTGAACTCTTTTTTTCTAACCAATGGACTATAGCATAAATTCCCGCCCCACTAGGTACCGCATTAGATGATATACTGGAGAATTGGATATTCACTGCTTGTTCTCCAAATAAATAATGAGATACAATTTTCCTGATCGGTTGAATTAAAGGTTCTCTCAAAACAACCATTTTCCCTCCAATAAATACGGTCTGGGGTCCGATCATATGAATAGCATTCACAATAGCAGAACCTATCCAGGTTGCTACCTTTTTCACAATTGAATTAGCAATCTGATTATCTTGTTGAAGTAATTCAGCCATTTTTTCTAAACTTTTTACCGACAAGCCCTGGGAATTAGCCAAACGCAGTAAGACATCTACTCCAGCAATGTCCTCCAGAAACTGAAATTGCCCTTGTTCATAACATAAAAAATGTCCAATTTCTCCCACAAAATCATAAGTTCCCTGATAAAGTTCATCATTAATAATGACTCCCGCTCCTATGCCTTCATTTATAAGTATACAGATAAAATTATGTATATTTTTTCCACTTCCCAGCCACTTCTCTGCTAAAGCGCAGACATTGGCATCATTTTCTATCCAGACAGGAATTCCGTATTCCTTTTGTACAATACTTCCCAAAGGAACATCTTTCCATCCTTTAAGTTTTGGCGGTTGTTTTACTACACCAGTTTGGGCATCCAAAGGTCCAGGTATACCAATACCAATCGCTCTAATATCAATCTCCCTTTTTTTCGCATATTCCATTATTTTATTAATATTAATAAATAAACTATCAATGATTCCTTCCGGACCAAACCTGGTATAATCTTCTCCAGTATTGGAAGTAATAATGTTCATCCGTGCATCCATTAATAATGCTTCCACCCTTTGCCTGCTAAGATGTGCTCCTATGGTATAAACGGCATCTGCTCTAATATGGAGAGGAATGGGAGATTTTCCGATATTACCGGTAAAAATTTGATTTGATTCTTCGACAATACTAGAATCTTTAAACCCTTTAATGATGGTAGAAACAGTGGTTTTGGTTAAACCAGTCATCCGGGATAATTCTACCCGAGAGATACCATCCTCTCTCAATAGAAGATGAAGCAAAGTAATGGCATTTTTTATTCGTGTATCTTCTGGTTTCAGAACTAACATAGAAGCTCCTTGCTTTAGTAAGTAAACTATACTTACTAAATATTTTATTTCAATTATTATTATTTGTCAACACTATTTTTTAATTTTTTTTATCAAATAAATTCAATTTTTTTGACATATAATCAATAAAAAGTCTGATGATATATAATCTAAAATTCTTCCAACTCGCTTACCTGATAATGCTTTATATCCAATTTTTAACATTATTTTCTCAGGATAAACCCCAAAATCTTAAAGTAATATAAAAACTCAATTATTCGATACTCTTTTGATGCGTAGATCAGTAAAAATATCACTTATATCATCATTTGGAGAAGAAAATTCTGAAATAACCGCTCCTTCCTCTCCTGCCTGAAACCAATGGAGGGTATTTTTATCAATGGTATATTGATCCCCAGGCAATAAGATAATTTCATGATACACGGAATAATATTTCTCATCTCCTGCTGGAGGATGAGCTTTTGGATTTTTTGTCTTCTCTCCTTCTGTGTAGAGATACACCTCCCCATATCTACAACGGAATGTTTCCATTTTCCCTTCCCTACCATTATGATCAGGATGGCGGTGCTCAGGACAGGTCTGACGAGGAAATAGAATCATTTCTTTCGCACAATACCTCGAGTTATTTACATATACTACTAAAACAATACCGGTTCTTTCAAAATCATTTAAACCAAGATCGGCAATTTCCATATTTTCCTTCTCTTGTGAAGAAAGAATAATAGCTGCTTCTTTAAAATATTTAAGAGCTTTTGCCTTTATTCTTTCTTTTTCGTCTTCTCTCATTTTTCTCCCTTCCTTATCCCTATCATTTTTAAAATTAAAAAATAATCATACAACCTGATCTTTAGGACCCTTCCAGATTTTATAATGATAATCATATTTCCAGTTGTCTATCGGAATAGAAAGTGATAAGCGCTCCCACCCGGAGTTTATCCTGCTTATCACTTCGGGCAAAGGTCGAATCCCTCCGGTAGCATCAACCGCTTCTACACAACAAGCACCTACAGCAGTAGCTAAGGTAATGCACTTTTCTGGTTCTCCTCTATCTAAAAGTTGAGCTAAAAATCCAGCAATGGTAGCATCCCCGGTTCCAGTAGTTCCTTTAACCTCCGTAGCAAAACAAGGAGATAAAAGCTGACGATAATTCCACTGGATGGGGTTAATTATCCTCGATAAATTACTTTTTTCTGTCTGGTGTGATCTCAAATATAAACCCTGGTCGCCCAACTTTATTGCTACCACATTTGCCCCATAATCAATTAATTGCCTGGCTAAGTAATCTAATAATAAAACATCAATTCTTTCCTTCTTCTCTAAAATTTTATACAATTTCTCTGGATTTAACATATATAACAGTTCATCAATACTGGGCATAAAAATATCCACCACAGGTAAAACATTTTTAAAGAATTTTTGCCAATCCATTTTACCGGCAGGAGATTCGGGATCCGGCATAGCCATATCCAAACTGATAATCATATTCATCTTTCTAATTCTTCGAAACATTTTTACCAGTTCCTTTCCGTCATTCTCATAAAATTTCCGCATTAAAGGAGGATATCCAAAATGAAATATGCAGCCACTTTTTATTTTTTCATAAGGAATATCATTCGCGTCAAAGGTATGATTGGGTCCAGGATAATGTAAAAAGACCCGATCAGTATCTGGTGGGTTTAAAACAATGGTATAAGAAGAAATCTCGTTTCCGCTAATAATCATATTTTCTGCTAAAGTTTTATCTTCTTTCTGTAAAATCTCTAAAATAACTTTTCCAAAGGCATCTGATCCAATTTTTCCCAACAAAGCAGTACTAATGCCCAACTTTTTAAGTGTTATTCCTGTATTTGCTACAGCTCCTCCGGTTGATAATTTTAATCCTGACATTTCCAGAATATGTCCTGGAACAATCGTCTTAATACTCCCTATCCTCCAATCCGGAATAATATCTAAACAAATATGACCTGCAACGACTATATCCATAAAATTCTCCTATTTGAATAATAAAAAATATTTTTATTAATTTAGATTCCTTTTGTTATTTCTTTCGTAACTTTTGCTTCCTCATCCTGATGGCTGGATAAATGACAAATACTTCTTAATATATATTCTAATCCCCTTGGATATTCTCTCTGGAAAAATATTTTATCTGTGGGATACATTTCCCCTTTCTCGTCTTTTGCTTTAAAATCTAAGGCAGCATAAAATACTCTTTTGATCTTATGATAAGGAGTGCCTTGTCTTTGAGCTAAAAGCATTGGTCCTATTAATCTTTCATTCTTATCTAACTTACGATACAAATCTCTACCTACTCGAAAAATAGTATCTCCTAATGATTTATTTTGAAATCTAAAAAGTAGATCATCAATATGGTTTTGTAAATCTTTTAGAGTAAGGTCCTTGGGATATGCTCTATTTAAAGCTACTACTGATTGCTTCATACATTCCCGAACAGTTTTATAAATTTCTGGTACTTCTAATACCTCATATATAAAAGTCATTTTTGGATTAAATTGATATCCTAAATAAGCTGATGCAGAATGACCTAAATTATGGATAAAAAGTTTTCTATCTACATAGGCTTTGATATTTTCAACAGCCCAAAAATCCTTAATGTGAGGAAGGGGGCTCTTAAACCCTTTTTTATCTACAATAAGAGTATTATAAGGCTCGGCAAATACCCACAACAAATCCTTTTTCTTGTCCTCCTCTTTTATTAGAGGAACCATTTTCCCTATACTTGATTCTATTAATCCAACCAGTTCCTCAAAAGGATATTCTCGAGGAAGATGACTTTTTAATTCCCTTCTTAAATAATCCGATACATTCCTGAAATTCTCGGCAATAATAATATCTAAAGGATTTTTTCCTCTTTTTTCATATCTCAATTGAAATCCTTGAGCAATTACCGGTACAATTTGAGGTAAAGCATATTTTCCTACTGCCGTAGCGATGATATCCGCATCTACTATTTCCCTAATAACTGCCTCTTTATCATAACCATCTATAGCTCGGACATTTTCTATCAAAATAATTTCATCAGGAAGTTCATTTCTTTTTATTACTAACTTATATGCTCTTTTTTTGTTGAGTTCCACTACCAGCTCTTTTTTTATATCAACAAAAACAACTTCATATCCAGAACGAGAGAATAGCTGTCCAATAAATGATCTCCCAATATTCCCCGCTCCAAATTGAACCATCTTTTTTTTATATATCATTCTCTTCACTACTCGATATAAACTAATTTTGTACCCTATCCTATGAAAAATTGGGGTCTAAATTAAAATCATTTTTTAAATATGTTCCTTTTTACCCTATTTAATAATTCGACAATATCTTTAAAAATCCTTCTTTTTAGAATAAAAAAGTCAAATAAGAAATAAGAAAGCCCTTCAGCAAAAGCCGAAGGGCTTGAAATATCCTGGCTCCCCGGACTGTTCCATAGATAGAACTTTTACTCCTACATTTTATTTTTCATACAATTCAATGAAACCCAAACAAATTACACACATTTACCGAAATCCTATTTACTTAGCAAGAGAATATAAACAGATGATTGATAACGGCCAAGTGAAAAATCAGTCAGGTCTCGCCCGCAAACTCGGTATCTCCAGAGTGTGTATTCACCAAATTTTAGGCTTATTAAAAATCGATTCCTTGATTATTCAAGAATTAGAAAAATTTGGTGATCCACTTAAATCAAAAATTATAACCGAACGCATGTTGCGACCATATGTTAACAAATCCTTCCGAGAACAAAAAGAACTTCTTTATATTTTAAAAACTCTTTTTCCCAAATAAAGATTTAAACAAAAAAGCCCCTTAACATTTGTCAAAGGGCTCGAATTTGTCTGTTTTTCTCTATTGCAACGTTTATAACTCTTTATTACAATTTTTATAAAACTAATTTACGAAATTAAAACTAAATAATCAATACTTGAAATAAAATATGAAAAAGTAGATTCGTTATCAATTTTAAACCTCCATTTTTAGTGAAATATAAATCCCTTTTCCTTAAAGAGCCTTAAACAGGCATCTACCACTTCAGGATCATAAAGTATTCCTCTGTTTTGAGAAATTTCTTTTAAAGTTATATCTATGCCTAATGCCGGACGATAAGGACGGTGAGAGGACATGGCTTCTACTACATCAGCAACTCCTAAAATTTTAGCTTCAGTTACAATATTATCACCTTCTAGACCCTGAGGATATCCTGAACCATCCAATCTTTCATGATGTTGAAGGATAATTTGTGCTACGGGATAGGAAAAATCTATGGATTTTAAGATATCAAATCCTAATTGAGAATGGCTTTTTATGAGAGAAAACTCCACGTCGGTTAATACAGTAGGCTTGCTTAAGAGTTCTGTAGGAATACCGATCTTTCCGATATCGTGAATTAAAGAGGCTATCCTTATCCCTTTAATCTTCTCTTGAGAAAGACTTAGCTCCTTAGCTATAGCTGTGGCCAGTTGAGCAACCCTCCGCTGGTGGCCGCCAGTATAGGGGTCTTTGGCCTCTATTATCTTTGACGTGGTCTCAATGGTTGCGTCCATAGCCCTTTTTGTTTTTTGGTAACTTTGTTGAAGTTGATCCACTGACTTTTTCCTATCAATGAATTCTCCTAATCTCTCGGCAATAACGGTCATTAGGTCTCCTTCTTCCTTCTGGAAAGGCCCTTCATCCATTTCTGGCCTTTGTTCTAAATAATAGACCTCTAAGGTACCGATTGTCTTTTTATGTATCTCAATATCCCTACTCTGTTTCCAGATAGTCTCTTTAAAGTTTTCCGTCTTGAATATTTTATCTCCCAGAATGATTTGTGCACAAGTGATTTCCGGATACTGCCAGGCAGAGGGAAGGGAATTAACTAATTCTTGCATTATTTCTTCCAATGAAAATTTCGGGTTTTGAATAAGGTTAGAAAGTTTAAAAAGACAACTAAATTCCTTGACCCTTTCCTTGAGATCATAGGTTTGCTTATCCAGTTTTTTCCCCAATTCAATGCTGTGTAAACCCAAAGCAACGTCTGCGGCGACCTCCTCAAACAAGGCTTGTTCTTCTTTATCGGTAATAAAATGGGTAGGGATAGAGACAGACATTACACCGTAGATTTTTCCACCATGTTCTAATCGGACGGTCATTACGCTTCCTCGGGCGGAACATTCCTGTACCAGCGGACAATCGGTACAGGCAGATGCCGGGTCTTCGATTATTACAACACCCTTTTGCTTTAAGGCTATTTGACCGAAAGTAGTTATCATACCTTTCTTTAATAGTTTAACCATAGGTAAGAAGTCTTCTCCCAAACCAGCTTCAGCGTAGATGTCAATCTTCCCCTCTTCGTCCAGTAGCACTATCCAACTGTGATAATAACCGCGTGTTTTGATAAGATTATTGCAAGTACCCTCCAGTAATCTTTCACAGTCCTTTTCTCTGACGATCAGTTGGTTAATTTTACGAATGGCACGAAGAACAAGATTAAGATGTTTGATTCTTGCTTCTGCCTGCTTACGTTCGGTGATATCCATTAAAGAAGCTATACTCTTTTTGGTATCAGGAATCATTCCTATTTTCACTAATATATCTTTTATATTGCCATCTTTATCTATCATACGAAATTCATACTTTATTGGTGGCTTTTCTCCGTCTTTTCTCCTGGCAATATGATATTTTTTCATCCTTTCTAAATCTTCGGGAATAACAAAATTTGTCCATTCCATTTTATTTTCAATTTCTCTTTTAGAATATCCGCTCAGTTTATTGAATTGCGTGTTTACCATAGAGATAGTCATATCTTCTTCAACTATCATAGTCGCAGTACCGGTGTTTTCGAATACGGTGCGGTATTTTTCTTCGGATTCTGCCAGGGTCTTCTCCGCTTTTTTGCGCTCGGTGATATCCCTTGCTATACCCAATATATAAGTTTTTCCCTTGATCTTTACTGGATAATTGGAAATCTCAACTGCTATTGTACTTTTATCTTTCCGATTTAAGACATATTCATCCGGTCCGGTTGCTAATCCCATGATGTTTTTTGCAAGTGATTTTGTAGCTTTAGGCATATCTTTAGTAGACAGTAATTTTAATTTTAAAAAGCTCTTTCCGATTAATTCTTCTTTTTTACAACCAATAATTCTTTCTGCTGCCAGATTTCCATCAATAAAATTACCTTTTAAATCATTTACATAATAAGCATCAGGTGCATAATCAAATAGTATCTTTAAATACTCTTCTGAATCCTTCAATTTTTCTTCTGCCTGCTTGCGCTCGGTGAAATTCTTGAAAACCCCTTTTTCCCGCTCTTCCCGTAAAAACTTCAGTTCTTTTATTAATTCTACTTTTGTCTTGTCCTCATCTTCCATTTTTACCTCCTATTAATCTTATAAGATAAATAAGCGTGTAAATAGTTAAATTTTTCAATATTCTCCTTAATTTTTTTCTCCTATTTAACCTTTTCTAAGTTGCTACCACAATCCGGGTAAATATCGGGATGAACCCATCCCTGCCATATTTTTCCGCGCTTTATGCATTTATACTTCATAATTTTTATACGGATATCTAACTTAAAAGTATTAAAATAAAGCTAAATCTTCATTTTTTATATTATTATCCTTATAATAAAACGTGCCTTTACAAAGAGGATTTTTAAGATATGCTTAAGGTGTTTACTAATCCACTATTGCACCTTGCTGTAGAATAAAATTTTGCTACCTTAACTATACTATATAATTTAATAAAAATCCTTCTTTTTCTATGAAAATATTCATAAAAAATAAAAAAGCCCTTCAGCAAATGCCAAAGGGCTGATAATTATCTGACTCCACGGGTTGCTGTCTGAAAGCGTGCTTCTATGGGGCAAAATAAGTATTACGACGAAAAGAGAGAGCTAGGCAAATAGGGATTTACTTAACTCTTTAAATATTTATTTTAAAGGAATCTGAGCTTCTTTATTTATATTACACTACTATTTAGAATAATTAACTTTTTATAAAATTACAAATCTAGATGCTCTTTCAGCCCGTTTTTATCAATTTACTAATCGCTTAGTTTTTTCGATAAACTAATGCAATAGAAATAATTAAAAAAACATTCAAATATCTTCCTGAGTACTAAAATGCATCACCTTTTGTTTTGATTAAAGAATCCCTTTGGACTGATTGCGACCCCAAAAGAGAAGAACGGATAGGATTAAAAGAAGACAGGTTGGTATCGCAACAAACCAGGTTGCTCCAGTATATTCCTGCATAATCCAACTGTATAATAATCCTAAACCAGAGAGTAAGTGGGCCAAGGTTAAGGATGTCACAAAGATATTCTGTTTTTCAGGTTTACTAAAAACCATTAGAGTGCCAATCGCCCAGGCAATAATAACCCCTCCTGGCCAGCGCAACCAACTAGCTTCAACGAGGTTACCACCTGATAATTTGACTAATGTACCAGGAATGAGTAAAAAACCGAGTCCATAGACTAATGATACAATCGCAGCTATCATCAAAGCGAATTTCAACATTTTTACATCATCATTCTGAGACATAACCTATTACCTCCTTTTTACTATTTATAGACGGGCTGAAAGAGCAATAAATTGTTTATTTTATCAAGACCAGCTGTTTTTAAAATTAGCTAATAAGATTTTTGAATATATTTCAATATGGTGAGTTTATTTATCTGTCTTATTTTATAAAATTCAATTTAGGGAAATGAGAAAATAGATATAGAGATTTGTAAATATTTTTATCTTTGTATTATAAAAAGATATAGCTATTTAATTGGTTATCCTTTACATGTAAAATACAACAAGACATTGAAAAATCCTTCTTTTACTGCAAAAAAATTTAAAAAAGAAAATAAAAGCCCTTCAGCAAAAGCCGAAGGGCTTGAAGTTGTCTGGCTCCCCTAACGTTTTCTAGTTGGAACCAAATTAAAAAAAATACAATAAAATTTTTTAATACCTATTCCCTCTCTTTTTATATAAAGTTTTTGATAGTTTTTTTCTATAATCAATTAAAACTTTGAATATATATTATACTCAACAATATTTTACAAAAATCATCTTTTTTTGTAATAATCAAAAATCGTTTCAATAATTAATTAAAAAACTAATATTCAAATACTACCAAAATATAATCTTTTTCCAGTTAGATATAAATTTTATTTATGTTTACTGATTGTCTAAATACTTCTGGAATTCTTTAATAGTTTCATCAATAGATTTATCAGTAGGTAAAATTGTAGATTTTTCGTTTAGATTATCAGTGGTAATTTTAAAA
>Ga0307379_10002187_pt1 | contig 29385 bp, 20 predicted proteins | sample UN2MG_FD_202237 | JGI IMG/M metagenome (GOLD analysis project Ga0307379, IMG submission 202237) | Soil microbial communities from Risofladan, Vaasa, Finland - UN-2 | ecosystem: Environmental > Terrestrial > Soil > Coastal area > Acid sulfate soil | place: Finland: Risofladan, Vaasa | collected...
GGAGTTGCGTTTCCGTCCTTCCATATTTTTATCTATTTTTTCTTGGCGGCCTTGGCGTCTTGGCGGTTCTCTTTGTGTTCTATCTCGCTACCCGCTCTCCTTGAGCGCCTCCCGGAACGCCGCCACCGTCTTGTCTATGTCCTCGTACGAGTGCGCCGTGGAGAGGAACGCGGTCTCGTAGGCCGAGGGCGCGAGGTAGATGCCCCTCTTCAACATGGCGTGGAAGAAGCGGCCGTAGCGCTGAGCGTCGCCCTGCATGGCCTCGGTATAGTTCACCGGCTGCCGGTCGCGGAAGAAGATGCAGAACATGCTGCCGATGGACGAGAACGACACGGGGGCCTCTTCTTTTTTCGCGGCCTCCTTAAGCCCGCTGACCAGCGCGGCGGTGCGCGCCTCCAGGTCGTCCACCACGCCCGGCTTTTGCAGCTCCTCCAGGGTGGCCAGCCCGGCAGCCATGGCCACCGGGTTGCCGGAGAGCGTGCCCGCCTGGTACACCGGACCCTCCGGCGCCACCTTGGCCATGACCTCGGCCCGGCCGCCGTAACAGCCGACCGGGAACCCGCCGCCGATGACCTTACCCAGGCACGTCAGGTCCGGCTTGATGTCAAAATGCCCCTGCGCGCCGCCCCGGATGCGGAAGCCGACCAGCACCTCGTCGAAGATCAAGAGCGCGTTGTAATGCGTGGTCAGGTTGCGCACCGCGTCCAGGAACCCGGGCTCGGGCAAAATCAGGCCCATGTTGCCGGCCACCGGCTCCAGGATCAGCGCGGCGATCCGGGGGCCCTGCTCGGCAAAGGCGTGCTCCAGCGCGTGGATGTCGTTATACGGGATGACGATGGTATGCTCGGCGAACGACGCGGGCACGCCGGCGGAGTCCGGTTGCCCGAGTGTAGTGGCGCCGGACCCGGCCTTCACCAGCAAATAGTCCGCGCCGCCGTGGTAGCAGCCCTCGAACTTGATGATCTTGTCCCGGCCCGTGTAACCCCGCGCCGCCCGCACCGCCCCCATGCACGCCTCCGTGCCCGAACTCGTGAGACGCATCTTCTCGAGCGACGGGTAAAACGACTGCACCCGACGCGCCATCTCGATCTCCTTGACCGTCGGCGCGCCGAAGCTCGAGCCGTCCTTCACCGCCCCCACCGCCGCGTCAACCACCGCCGGGTGAGCATGCCCCAGGATCAGCGGGCCCCACGACAACACGTAATCAATAAAGACGTTCCCGTCCTCGTCCTCGATCTTGCTGCCCCGGCCTTTAGCCATGAACACCGGCGTGCCCCCCACGCCCCGAAACGCCCGCACCGGGCTGTTCACCCCGCCCACCAGCAGCGCCTGAGCCTGCTCGAACAGCTCCTTGGAATGACTGAACATCGCGAACTCCTTCAAAAAGAATATAGAATCCAGAAGATAGAATATAGAATTGAAGCGCCGCGGCCTCTTCTTCTATATTCTAGCTTCTATTTCAGGTACTCCACCACGAACCGCTTCAGCCTGCGCTCCACCCTGGCCTTGTCCAGCGGCTCTCCCTGCAGCTCGGAGCGGTTGTCAATGTGGCCTAAGGTGGTCTCGACCAGGATCTTGAAGAACTTGGATTCCATCTTGAACTTGTCGAGCTTGTCCATGATATGCAGGTCGTCGAGGCCCAGGCCCTCGACGAACTTCAGGTACTTCTCGAACTCCACCAGGTCGTGGTAGCGCATCAGCGGCATGGTGCCGCGCCGCATCCTGGCCACGAAGCCCTTCTGCAGGACCAGGTATTTCAGATACGTGTCCAGGTGCATCCCGGCCTCCGTGGTCTCGGTGATCTCCTCGAATTTCTCCATCATGGAGCGGAACACCGCCAGGTCCTCCCGGAGCTTCAGGCTCTGCTTCCGGCGCGAGATGAACACCGGGAAGATCTCCTCCCCCGCCAGCCCCGACTCGAACACCTTGAGGATCTGGATCACGCTCTGCTGGAAGAAGTTCATCAGGATACCGTGGCTGTTCTCGACGGCCGTCTTCACGCTCTCGAGCTTTTTCTGCTTGGCCAGGTTGAGGAGCTCGCCGGCGTGGATCTTCTTGAGCTCCATCTGGAGCTGGAAGGAGAGCGAGTCGCAGGCCTCGGTGAAGGGCCCGCGCATTTTGTCCGGGTTGCCCGCGAGCCGGTCGGGCAGGTTGGTTTCCATGAACTCCATCAGGTATTTCGACTCGGAGTGGATGAGGGCGAAGAAGAGGAGCGAGCTTTTCAGGTGCTCGATGGACTCGCTCCGAGGGTCAATGAAGCGCAGGTACTGCAACAGCCGGTTGAAGGCGAGGACCACGATGGACGCGTTGCGCTGGAGCTGGGCGTCCTTGACGGCCCGGACGATCATTCCGATGCGCTTGTTATTGACCTTGTCGAACTCGGGCCGGAACTCGACCGGGCGGGACGGGTTGAAGTAGCGGTTGCCCAGCATCTCGCGGCTGATCAGGTTGCCGGTGTTGAAGAAGATGGTGTAGGGCACTACTTTAAGCTGAGTGAGTCCGCGCAGGATCTCGCGCAGGTTCAAGAAGGTCCCGTAGAGCACGAACAGGCTGGCCTCCGGGTTCTCCTGCTCCAGCACCGCCTCCCGCCAGCGCGAGCGCTCGTAGTCGCCCAGGAGCTTGGTCTCGATGTAATACTTGAACTGGTAGTCCTCCTGCCGCGAGGCGTCGAGCAGCACGCCCGAAAGCTCCACCACCCGGTCCACGAACTGCAGGATGATCTCCAGCTCGTCCACGAAATTGAGCGCAATCACCTGCTGCATGTTGGCGAGCGGAAGGTTCTCGACGTTGAAGAAGCGGTCCAGGCCCTTCAACAGGATCTCCAGCTCGAACAACATGCGGTACTTGCCGTCAAGGCGCAGCCGCTCGATCCACGCCTCCCGCTCCGCCGCCCGCGGGTCCGCCTCGGCCTCCTCCGCCTCCGGCCTGTCCTTGGTCTCGTTCATGGCATGATGCCGCCGCCTCTCATGATAACGGAATAATATACGGCGGGGCAAACGGGCGTTCCCCATGAAGCGGGACTGCCCGCCATTGATCAATTGGTTTCGCGCCGAGACACAGAGACACGGAGGAAGTATGGAAAAAAAGAAATCTCTGTGTCTCCGTGTCTCTGTGCGAGATCCTATCGCCCGCCCACCGCTCACCATTTGATCCCTCCCCCGCCATCGGCTATGCTCTCGCCTGGCATGAACCCCACGGATGTACGCGAGCTGTACCTGGTCCGCAAATTCCCGGGCCTCTCCGGCAAGCTGCCCTGGCTGCCGCTCGGGAAATTCCCCACCCCGGTCCAGCGCATGGACCAGCTCGCGGCGCGCATCGGCGCCTCCGCCCTCTTTGTCAAGCGCGACGACCTCTCGGGGGAGGAGTACGGCGGCAACAAGGTGAGGAAGCTCGAGTTCACCCTGGCCGACGCCTTTAAACGGAAAAGAAACCCCGTGATCACCCTGGGCGCCGTCGGCTCGAACCACGTGCTCGCCACCACAATTTACGCCAAAAAGATCGGCATCGAGACGGTGGGCGTGTTCGTGCCCCAGCCGGTGCAGCAGTATCTGCGCGACAACATCCTGGCCAATTGCTGCCAGGGCTGCCAGATCGAGTACGTGGAGGGCGACCTGAAGGCGCCGCTGCGCATCGCTTCCATCTATTTGCGGGACTGGATCGCAAAGCGCCGCCGGCCTTACCTGCTGTGGGCCGGAGGCTCGTCAACGCTCGGGGTGATGGGCTACGTGGAGGCCGGCCTGGAGATCGCCGCGCAGGTGCGGGAAGGCATGATGCCCGAGCCCGCCTTCGCGTTCGTGCCCGTGGGCTCGGCCGGGACCTTTTCCGGCCTGGCCCTCGGCCTCAAGCTCGCCGGGCTCAAGACCCGGGCCGTGGGCGTGCGCGTGTACGCCCGGGCCCTCGCCAACGAAAAGATCGCCGCGTTCATGCTAAACCGCGCGCTCGCTTATCTGCGCCGCCTCGACCCGGCAATCCCGAACGTGAAAACGCGGGCGCGCGAGCTCACCATGCTCCACGATTACTTCGGAGCCGCCTACGCCCAGTTCACCAAAAAGGGGATGGAGGCCATCGCCCTCGCCTCCGAGCTGGAAGGGCTCACGCTCGACGGCGCCTACTCCGGAAAAGCCATGGCCGGCTTCATCGAATTCATGGCCGACCCATCCCGCAAAAACCTCCCCGCCCTCTTCATCGCCACCTACAACTCCATCCCCTTAGACCCCCTCATCGCCTCCTGCCCCGGACCATCCATCCTCCCCGAACCCGTCCGGCAATACTTCCACAAAGACATCGCCCCCATCGCGGACTGACCCCGCTCCACTGCAAGAATAATGTTGCTGCAAGAGGTGGGGCCGACACTCCCGTCGGCCCAAGCGCAGGGGACAGGAGTGTCCCCTCCACCAGTCTCAAGCACGACTTTACTTTTACAGTGATCAATAAGTTCGGCTCGCCCGGGACCGGGCGGGAATCGAGGATGGGAGAGAAAAAATTAAGGTCACGCTCCCCGCCGGCCCGTGCCCTTCACTCCCTCTGCTGTTCTCCATTTTCCGAAGTCGGCGACCAGTCCGAGATGGTCGTCGGGCTGGAGCAGTCGTTTCTTTTTGAGGAACTTGAGGTCGCGGCGGAGGCTTTCGGCCTCGTGCAGGACATTGGAGCCGGTGGGGCAATAGCCGCGGCAGGATGCGGTGTCGGGATCGTTCATGAATTCGAGCACGGTCTCGTGGATGGCCAGGACGTAAGGCATCATGGCGCCTTGTTGGAGCTCGTGTCCGTAGCGGTACCTGATTCCGCGCACGATCTGCTCCCATCCGCCGCTGTTGACGAGCACGCCGCCGCTCCGGAAGATGCGGTGGTTCACCCTTTTCGGAAGCGGGGTCCGGGGCAGCTCGGCGCGCATCAGGGCGTCGCATTCGCGGAAGGACTTCTTGGTGAGCCCCTTGATCACGTCCCAGACCTCGTCGTCGAGCATGGCGTCGAAGAGCAGCTCGTGGGTGACGTGGCCGCGGCGGCGGCGGTCGAAATTGCCCAGGATGCGGTCGGGCACGAAATGGTTATGGGCCACGGTGTCGGCGGCGAGGTGGGACAGGTAGCCGAGCGCGAAGGCCTGCTGGCGCGGGTTTTGAGCGGCATAAAGGATGTTGAAGCCGATGTCCCAGCGGTGGTTGTTGCGCTCCGGCCGCATGTAGCGCTTGCCCAGGACCATGTCGGGGACGATGGAGCCGTAGGTGAACGCCGAGGGGTGCGACGAGATGAGCTTGCGGATGAACGGCGCGATCAGCACCAGGTGCTCGAGCAGGAACCGGCTCGCGTCAATGTGCGCGCCCGGGCCCCACGCCAAGGCCGGAGTGGCAAACGCCACTAACGCGGCAACGAACCATGCCGCCCAGAAAGCCACTGCGAAAATTTTAGACTTCATGAATCCGAGTTCCTTGTCAAACCCGTGATCGGCTCCCTTGTATGCGATCAGTCGGAAAAAAAATCCGGCCGGCGCCGGACTTTTTGAGCCTTTTAAGCTTGAATCCTTGCTTCCCTGCCAATTAGACTATAGATTTAAAAGGGGCAACATGCAACAATTCGGAAAATATTTTCAAGGGGTGGGCCCGACACTCTTGTCGGGCGGGCGCGGGACAGGAGTGTCCCGCCCACCACTCGGTGCCGCCTCGCAGGAGAAGGAACTGGCAGCGGAAATATTGCGGGGGGCGCTCGAATGAGCGATAGCTGCGCCCGGCCGGCCAAGGAAGAGGCGGCGGACCTGGCCCGGGCGCTCCGCGAGCGCCTGCTCCGGGAAATGGAACGGGGCGTGCCCGGTCTGGCCGCGGCTGAGCTCGAGGAGGCCCAGCGCAAGGCCAGAAAGCAAAGCGGCCGCCAGCTGAACCCGGCGGAGCTGCTCCGCGAGATCCGGCGCGAGCTGGGCGACTGCGCCCGCTGCCCGCTCGCCAAGGGCCGGACCAACATCGTGTTCGGCGACGGCGATCCGTTCGCCCGCGTCATGTTCGTGGGCGAGGGGCCGGGGGAGGACGAGGACGCGCAGGGCGTGCCCTTCGTGGGCAAGGCCGGCCGCCTGCTCACCGACATCATCGAGAAGGGCATGAAGCTGAAAAGGAGCGAGGTTTACATCGCCAACATCGTGAAGTGCCGTCCGCCGGGAAACCGCGACCCGGAGCCGGCCGAGAAGGACCAGTGCTTCCCGTTCCTGGACAAGCAGATCGAGGCCATCCGGCCGCGCGTGATCGTGGCGCTGGGCAAGGTCGCCGCCCACGCGCTCTTGAACGTGGAAACGCCCATCAGCCGCCTGCGCGGCAACTGGCACGAGTACAAGGGCATCCCGGTGATGCCGACGTTCCACCCCAGTTACCTCTTGCGCAACGCCTCTGCCAAGCGCGAGGTCTGGGAGGACATCAAACAGGTCATGGAGCGGCTGGGCCTGCCCGTTAGCCCGGCCGGGGGAGGAGAATGATGCGCGCGAGAACCGCGGCGCTGTCCGGCCTGATGGCCTTGCTTTTCTGCCACGGCGCGCTCGCCAAGACGGTGCAGGTCATCAAGATTGACGGCATCATTGACAACAGCGTGAGCGGGTACGTGAAGAGCTCGCTGGACACCGCCAAAAAAACCGGCTCCCAGGCCCTGATCATCGAGCTGGACACGCCGGGAGGGATGCTCGACTCGACCAAGCAGATCGTGCAGGACTTCCTCGACTCCGACGTGCCGGTGGTGGTCTACGTGTCCCCCGCCGGCGCCTCCGCCACCTCCGCCGGCATGATGGTCACCCTGGGCGGCCACGTCGCGGTCATGGCGCCGGGGAGCAACATCGGCGCGGCCCATCCGGTCATGATGCCCTTCGGAGTCAAGTACGAGCCGATCCCGAAAGAGGACGTGATGATGGAAAAGGCCACCAACGACACGGTGGCCTGGGTGCGCTCGATCTGCGAGGTGAGGGGCAGAAACGCCGACTGGGCCGAGACGGCCGTGTCCGAGAGCCAGTCCATCTCCGCCCAGGAGGCCGTCAAGCTCAAGGTGGTGGACGGAATGGCCGAAAACCTCGACGACCTGCTCAATGAATTCCTGCCCGGCCGCGTCGTGACCCTCAAGGCCGGAAGCACGGTGGAGCTCGACACCAAGGGCGCCGAGATCGAACGCCCCGAGATGACCACGCCGCAGCGCCTTCAGCACGTCCTCAACAACCCGAACTTCCTGCTCATCCTGTTCCTGCTCGGCGTTCTCGGCATCGCCATCGAGTTCAAGAACCCCGGCATGATCGTGCCCGGAGTGCTCGGCGCCTGCTGCATCCTGATCTTCCTGGTCGCGCCCCAGCTCCCCGTCAACTACATGGGCATCCTCTTGATCCTCCTCGCCTTCGGGCTCCTGGTGGCGGAGCTGTTCATCGTGAGCCACGGACTGCTCACCGCCGCCGCCGTCGTCTGCTTCATCTTCGGCTCGCTCATGCTCTTTCACACCGAGGAGGTGCCCAACGTGTCACCGTCATGGTCCGTGATCCTTCCCATCATCGCGTTCGTCACCACCGTGCTGCTGGTCTTCGGCGGCGCCGTGCTCAAGGCCCACCGCCAGAAGGTGATGACGGGCAGAGAGGAAATGGCCGGCGAAGTCGCCATGGCCGAGACCGACATCGGCCCGGAAGGCGGCAAGATTTTCGTCCACGGCGAGTACTGGAACGCCGAGTCCGATTCCCCTGTTGCCAAAGGGGAGAAAGTCATGATAAAGTCCGTGAATAAGCTCGTGTGCCGGGTGGAGAAGGCGGGTCCGACGCCAGCCGGCCAGTGAGGGGCATAAAGGCAAGGGCAAAGCAACAACTCCGGCTTAACCACAAGGACTTGTAGAAAATAAGGAGGACAACCATGCAGGCATTTAGTGGCGGATTGGTTTTCATCATCATCGTGGGCCTCGTCCTGCTCATCATGATGGTCAAGATTCTAAACGAGTACGAGCGGGGCGTGATCTTCCGGCTGGGCCGCGTGCTGGGCCGTCCCAAAGGCCCCGGCCTCATCCTGCTGATCCCGATGATTGACCGGATCACCAAGGTGAGCCTGCGCACCGTGGTCCACGACGTGCCGCCGCAGGACGTGATCACCTCGGACAACGTCACCCTCAAGGTGAACGCGGTGGTCTATTTCCGCGTGGTGGATCCGCTGAAGGCCATCATCCAGGTCGAGAACTACCTTTACGCCACGAGCCAGCTCTCGCAGACCACGTTGCGCGCCGTGCTCGGCCAGTCCTCCCTCGACGACCTGCTCACCCAGCGGGACCAGATCAACCATCGGCTCCAGGAGATCCTTGACCGGCACACGGACCCGTGGGGCATCAAGGTGAGCCAGGTCGAGGTCAAGCACGTGGACCTGCCCCAGGAGATGCAGCGGGCCATGGCCAAGCAGGCCGAGGCCGAGCGCGAGAGAAGGGCCAAGGTCATCCACGCCGAGGGCGAGCTCCAGGCCGCGGAAAAACTCAAACTGGCCGCGGATCTGATGTCGCAGGCGCCCATGTCGCTCCAGCTCCGCTACCTCCAGACGCTCACCGAGATCGCAACGGAGAACAACTCGACCATCCTCTTCCCCCTGCCCCTGGAGCTCATGAAGCCGTTCCTGGACAGGATGAAGTGAGGCGGCCGAAGATAATCAAGGTTGCAGGGGCAGGCCCCGTCCGGCGCCAAAGCGCTTTGGCCGGCGGCGCCCGTGCCTGCCCCCCATGCGGGCAACCACGGAGGGTTGCCCCCGCGGACATTTAGCCGAGAGGTGACGCTGATGGCGGCGGACGACAAGGACAAGGTTTTAAGGGAAGACCTGGGCACCGGGCCGGGCTGCCTGGGCAAGACCGCCCTGGGCGCGGTCCTGGCCCTGGCCGCGCTCCTCATCGTGGTCTATTTCGGGTGCCTGGAGCGGGTGAACTCGTGGGAAGTGGGGGTGCGCTACTGGAACATCCTCATCCCGGGGATCAAGGCTCAGGGCACGGCCGATAAGCTGGAGCCGGGCTGGAACCTGGTGGCGCCTTTTCTCAACGAGTTCAGGAAGTATAACTGCGCGGTGCAGCGCTTCGAGATGGCGCCCGCGTTCCCCGGCATGCCCGCGCCCGACCTGCCGCCCCTCAGTGTCCGTACCGCCAAGGACCAGGACTCGATTGACGTCTACGTCACCATCCTCTATCGGGTCAACCGCCCCAAGGCCAACACGCTCCGGGCGCATTATTCCGACGACGCCGCCATCCGCCAGAAAGGCATCGCCGCCAAGTGCCCGGACATTTTACAGGGCTACCTGGGCGAGATCATGACCGCCAACCAGTTCTACAGCATGACCCGGGAAAAACGCCAGGCCGTTTACCGGAAGCGCAAGACCGACCCGGAATATCAAAAGGACCTCTATCCTTCAGCGGAATATCTTTATGACCGCTCCTCCCAGGCCGCCAAGGCCATGGAGCAGATGAACATCTTTTTCGAGTCGCAGGGCGGAGGCGTCACCGTGGACGCCGTGCTCATCTGGGACTTCAAGTTCAAGGACGAGATCGAGGCCAGTATCATCAGCAAGGTCATCGCCAACGAGCGGGTCGAGATGCAGATCGCCGTCAAGGAAGAGGCGGAAGAGTACGCGAAATTGCAGCAGTTGGAGGCCGAGGCCGACGCCGCCTACGAGAACGAGCTGGCGCGCGGCACCGCGGAATCCCGCCGCATTGGCGCCGAGGCCAAGCAGTATGAGACCGAGAAGCTGGCGCTGGGCGACAAGCTCGTGCTCGAGGCCCAGGCCGCCGGCAAGGGCAAGATCAACCGGGCGCTCACCGGGAGCGGAGGCCGGACCTACGTGGGCCTCGAATACGCCAAGGCCCTGGAAGGGCTCGATCTCATCATCCTCCCGGCCGGGCCGGACGGACTCAATCCCCTGGACCTCGACCAGACCCTCAAGAAGCTCGCGCCGCCGTCAGGAGGGACCGCGCCATGAAAGGTAATGCCATGAAGCGGATCATGCCGTTGTTGTTGGCGCTCATTCTGATCGCATCCGCCGCCTGCACCAAGGTCGAGTCCAACGAGGTCGGCGTGCGCGTAATCAATGTCCCCCTCGTGAACGGGATCCAACATGAATCCTTGACTACCGGGTACTGGGGCTATTTGCCCTGGGCCGTGACATTCTACAAGCTGCCCCGCACCAACCGCATCCTCAAGATGATGGAGGAAGCCGAGGAGGCCCTGCGCGAGACCGGTTCCCTGGGCAAGGTCAGGGAACAGGCCGCGGCCAAGGAGCAGCAGGCACGGATGCCGCAATCCCCCGAGGAGCAGCTCAAGCAGGTGGAGCAGCAGGCCGCGCGGACGGAGAGATTCAAGATCGTCACGCACGTCCGCCCGTCCAAGGACCAGAGCGTACGCATCAAGACCGCCGACGGCAACGACGCCTGGGTGGACATCATCGTGAGCTATCACATCAAGGACAAGGATGCATACCTGGTGGCCGAGACCTTTGAAATGAAAAACGGGCTCGACGAGCTGGACCTTACCGTCGAGTCCATGGTGCGCGGCGCCGTCCGCTCCTGGCTCGGCGGCCTGGATTCCAAGCAGATCCTGCGCGCCGAGGACCGCACCTTGGCCCTGGAAGGAAAGGTCATCCAGGAGTCCGGCCCCGAAGCGGGCGCCGAGGTCAAGGAGAAAATGAACTGCGCCATTGACGAGCTGAACCAGAGGCTCGGCGACTACGGCCTGGAGATCGTGTCCTTGTCCGCGCCCACCGTGGCCATCCACCCCGAGTATGAAGCCGTGCTCAACAAGAAGCGCGTGGCCGAGGAGCGACGCAAGGAGAACATCTCCCGCCAACTCGAAGCCGTTCAAAAGAAGCAGACCAAGATCAACAACGCCCGCGGCGAGGCCGACTCCATGATCGCTCTGGCCAATGGCCGCGCCGGCAAGGTCACCCAGGAAGCCGACGCCGAGCTCGCCGCCAAGACCATGGAGGCCAAGGCCCAGGAAATCAAATACAACACCCTGGCCGACGGCATCGCCGCCCAGACCGCCGCGCTCACCGGACCCGGCGGCAGCCAGCAGGTGTCCCTCGCCATCACCCAGGCCATCCAGGGCAAAAAGATAATCATCGTGCCCGGCCAGGGCGCCATGAACGTGCTCGACTTGAACGAGCTCATCCAGAACTACGGCGCGATCAAGGCCATCGAGCTCAATAAGACCGCCGCACCGCTGAACCAGCCGGCCAATCCTCCCGCGCCCGCTCCCGGGCCGGCCGGAGGACAATGATAATCCCGCCCGAAGAATAAAGCGGGAGGCCGTCCATTTGAAGTGCGCGGGCACGACCGCGCTTTCATTGGCCTTGCAACTCCATTAGCGCTGAATATTACCGCGGAGTCGCGGAGCGCGCGGAAAGATTATTATGATATTTTCTTCTCCGCGGCCTCCGCGACTCCGCAGTTGAAAAAATATTTCCCTCGCACTCGGCCCCAATGAAAGCGGCGTCGTGCCGCGACTCGACTGAGCTCGTCGAAGTCCGCACTCCAAAAGAAGAGTCTCCAGCCGGAGGCTGCATCCCACTCTCATGGGCACTCACGGTAATTCCGGGCTTAAGGGGACGATGTCCATGTCGTGGAAGGTAATGCCGTTGTCTTGCTCCGCCTTTTTATAAAGTCCGGCCGGATCGGAGCTGAAGACCTCGGGCCGGAACGGCCAGATCATGACGTAACCGCGTTCGTCCGCGGAAACCAGCTTGTCGTTACCCACGAAAACCACTCTCTCCACCGATCGGGAATGGCCGGAAAGCACGTGCATGACCTGGCCGGTGCGCGGGTCCCACAACCGGACCAGGTTGTCCGCGCTCCCGATGGCCACGAGCCCGAAGTCAGGCCGGAGCGCCACGCAGCGGATGGCGTCAAAGGTCTCGGCGAAGCTGTGCACGAGCCGTCCGTCGGCGACGTCCCATACCCTCGCGGTGCGGTCCTCTGCGGAGGACACCAGGAAACGGCCGTCGCGCGAGAACTCGAGCGAACGGATCCAGTCGGTATGGCCCGCAAGGCTGTGAACCAGCCGGCCGGAGTCGGCCTCCCAGATCCGGACCACGTTGTCCTTTCCGCCGGTGGCAATGAGCTTGCCGTCCGGACTCCACGCCACCGCCCGGACTTCATCGCGATGGCCCGAGAGCACCCGTTGGGCCTCCCCCGTCTCCAGGTTCCACAAGCGCACCGTCTTGTCCTGGCCCGCCGAGGCCAGCCTCTTCCCGTCCGGACCAAGTGAAAGCACCATGACCGTGCCGGAATGGCCGGAGAGCTCGAATACCAGTCCACCCGCCGCCACGCTCCAGACGCGGACGATGGAGTCGTCGCCGGAGGAAGCAACGAGCTTGCCGTCCGGCGTCATGGCCACGGCCCACACCTTGCCCGCGTGTCCGGTGAGACGGTGCTTCATCTCTCCGGATCCCGTGTCCCAAATCCCCACGGTCCCGTCAAAGCTCCCGCTCGCCAGCCACCGGCCGTCCCCCGAGAGCGCCAGCGAGATCACGCCGTCCTCGTGGCCCTTGAGCTCCATCCCGGCCTTTCCGCTTGCAAGGTCCACCAGCCTGATCATGCCATCCTGCCCGGCCACCGCCACGAACCGGCCCCCCGGGTCCGCTGCCATGTTCCAGACACTTCGTCGAAACGCCTTGGCCCTTTTGACTTCGTTCTCCTTTGCCAGTGACCAGACCCGGACCACGCCCTCCTTGCCCGCCGTCGCCAGCAGACGGCCGGAGGGGTCGGTGGCGAGCTGAGTGATCCATTCCGCTTGCGCCTGGATCACGTTGGCCGGCTCAAGGCTATTATCGTCCCACAGCCGTACCATCATGTCGCCGCCGGTGGTGACGAAGCGTGTAAAGCCGGGCAGCGGCAGCAGGCTGAACAAGATCCCCTCGTGGGCGCGATACGTCATCATGGCCGCGTTCTTGGCGAGGTCGAGCAGCTGGAACGTGCCCGTGCCGTAACCTATGGCCGCGCGCGAGCCGTCGGGAGAGATGAAGATGAAGCGGGCCGGCCCCGGCCCGGCAAAGGTCGAGACCAACTCGCCCGTGGCCGGGTCCCAGAGATTGACAACTCCGCCCCAGTCCGCCGAGAGGATGCGCGAGCCGTCAGGGAAGAAGGCCGCCGCCAGGATGGACTTCTCGTGGCCCGAGAGGCTGCGGATGAGACGCCCCGTGCCCAGGTCCCACAGCTTGACCTCGCGGTCCTTGCTGAAGCTCATGAGCTCCTTGCCGTCCGGGCTGACCGCAAGGCCCCGCACATTGTCCGTGTGACCTTTCAACTCGTATTTGAGCGCGCCGGTGCCCGTGTCCCACACCAGAAGATTATTTACCTCCCCTGCCGCCGCGACCAGGGCCTCGTCCGGAGTGAGATCGAGCCAGCGCAGGGCAAAGTTTTTGCCGGGAAGGGTCCGGAGCAGGCGGCCCGCGGCCGGGTCCCAGAGCTTGACCGTCCCGTCATCCGCCGCGCTGGCCAGGAACTTGCCGTGGGCGGAGAATTTCAATTGGTTCACGGCCCCGGTATGGCCGGAAAGGCCGGCCTTGAGCTTGCCCGAGTTAAGGTCCCAGAGCCGGACCACCTTGTCCTCCCCCGCGGCCGCGAGCAGGGCCCCGTCCGGACTGACATCCAGGGCGGTAATCGGAGAGTTCGCGCCGGACAGGACATACTGGAGCCGGGCGGGAAGCGCCGGGACCGTGAGCGCATAGTTCAAGGCATAGCGCGTGCGGGCCATGTCTTTCAGCGTGAGCGACCGGCAATAGGAGAGGTCCGCGGCGCCCCACCTGTTCTCGGCCTCCGCCCATTGACCATACGCGGAATAGGCCTCCGCGATGTTAAGCAGAGCCTGGTCCTTCTCCGCCCGAATGTTCAGGTACGACCACGTGAACACCAGAAGCAGCACCGCCATCCCGATCACCGCGGTCAGCGCCACCGGCCACCACTTCCGGAGCCACCGCTTGAACAGCGCGAACGGCGTGTACTGATACGCCGACACCAGCCGGCCCGTAAGGTAATTCTCCACGTCCCGCGCCAGGTCCTCCGCGTTCTGGTAACGCTTGGCCGGGTCCTTTTGCAGGCACTTCGCCGCCACCGCCGCGATCTCCTCCGGGACCAGCGGCTCGAGCTCCGGCACCGGGCGCGGATCGTCCTTCAACACCCGCCCCATGATCTCGTAAGCGTTCACGCCCTCGAACGGGATCTTGCCCGTCAAGATCTCGTAGAGCGCGGCCCCCAGGCTCCAGATGTCCGACCGCTCGTCCACCTGGTCCAGCTTGCCCTCCGCCTGCTCCGGGCTCATGTACGCGGGCGTGCCCAGCGGCGAGCCCTTGATCGTCTCCAAGGCCCCGGCGTCGCGGAAGACCTGCAGCTCCCGCGCCAGGCTGCTCACCCGCTTGTCCTTCTTGCCCTTGACCTTGGCCAGGCCCCAGTCCAAGAGCACCGTCTCGCCGAACTCGCCCACCATCACGTTCGCCGGCTTCAGGTCGCGGTGGATCACCCCGCGCGAGTGGGCGTAGGCCACGGCGTTGCAAAGGCCGTGGAAGTGAGTGAGCAGCTTGAGCCGCTCGGTGAGCGTCTTGCACTCGACGATGGCCTGCCCGAGCGTCTTGCCGCGCACGAACTTCATGGTGTAATAGATGGTCCCGTCCGCGCGGCGGCCCAGCTCATAGACCGGCACGATGGCCGGATGCTCGAGCTGGCCCGTGATACGGGCCTCGCGAAGGAACCGCGCCATCGCCGCCGCGGTCTTCTTGCTGCCGGTATCTACGGAAGGCGTGCCCATGGCGGAGTCGGGCAGCAACTCCTTGATCGCGATCTCACGGCCGATGTGCGCGTCCGTGGCGATAAGTACCCGGCCGATGCCGCCGCGCGAGAACTCGCCCTTGACCGTGTAGCGGCCCGGGTGCTCGAGCGTCAGGTGCTCCGTGTCCTCCAGCACCTCGTCGCCATCGCCCCGCGAGCCGGTGCTCACCGCCCGCGCGTCCTTGTCCGTGGCCGGCCCCGCCACCGAGTCGCCGCCGAAGCTCTCCAGCGCCTGCCCCTTCCGGATGAGCACGGCGGAGTCCGCGAAGCTCTCCCGCACCGCCCGGTCACCGCCGAAGCTGGCCAGCGTGGCCTTCACGTCGCCCCGGTGCGCCTGCACCTGCTCGTCCAGCAGGCCCTCGATCATCTGGGCCACCTTGGCCGAGATAATGCCGCGCTCGAGCAGATAGGCCTTGAGCGTGCGCTCGCGGTTCGTGGCCCACGCCGCCGCCGCCTCCATCAGCGCCTGCGGGGTGATGAACTTGAGCTGGACCGCCATCACGCCGAAGAGCAGGTTACGATCTTCACTCATCCGTCATTCCTTTTCGCGCCCATCATATGTCCTTCACCCGGAGCTCGATACAGGTCAGCGAGTGCGGGGCGAGGCGGAGATCGAACCCGCTGCCCCCCTTGGTCGCGGTCACCGACAAACTCTCCGGCGCGTACTCGATCCGCACCGCGTCCGGTTTTTTGAACGTGTTGTACTGGGCCGGGTTGCGGTGGCCCATCTCCCGGCGCTCGGCCGCGGGCGCGGCGTCCATCCCGTCCAATGAGACGCTGACCCTTGCTTCGGAGCTGTAATGCCGGTTGACCAGGAACAGCGCGAGCCGGTCTCCGCTCCGGGTGGCGGAGAGGTCAACGGCCGGGAGCTCCGAGACGTGCGGCAGCGGCGGGCACTCCACCCGGCTCGGCAGGAACGACTCGCCCGCGCGCTCCGTGTAGAGCTTGAAGGCCAGGGCGGAAGGCGTTAAAAACGTCCCCTCTTTCGTGGAGGTGATGATGCCCAGGCAGTTCACCATCTGCGCGATGTTGGCGATGGGCAACTCCGGAGCGTGGCGGTGGAACAGGTTAAGCATGCCCGCGGTCCACAACCCGTCGCGCAGGCAATAGTTGGCCCGGATCACGTCCGCCGCGAAGCTGAACCACAGGTTCCACTCGTCAAAAGCGAGCGGGACCTTTTTCCCGGAAGGCGAATAGGCGTTGACGTCGCGCACGTTCTCCTGAATGAACTCCTCCATCCGCTTGAGCGTCCCCATGACGTCGTAATACACGTGCTTGCCGCGGGCGCGCTGCAGGCCCAGGGTCTGGAACCGGATGGTGTTTTCCAGGTTCGCCGGCGGAACGTACTGGTGGATGGATAAATAATCCATGATGTCGCCCGCGCCGCTGAGCATGATTTTATTGGCGTCGGTAATGCCGGAGAAGTTCCCGCCCACCGCGATCAGCTTGATCGTGGGATCTTTCGCGCGCATGGCCTCGGAGTAGGCGCGGAAGGTCTTGACGTACACCGGCGGCGGCTGGTGGCCGATCTCGTGCCAGCCGAAAATCTCGTTGCCCACGAACCAGTACTTGACCTGGTACGGCTCCGGATGTCCGTTCTTCGCCCGCTCCGCTCCCCACCTGGTGTCCACGGGACCGTTGCAATACTCGACCCAGTCCGCGGCCTCCGCCGCCGTGCCCGAGCCCACGTTCACCGTGAGCATCGGCCCCGCGCCCACCGCCTGGCACAGCGCCATGAACTCGTCCGTGCCGAAGTGGTTGTCCTCCTCGGGTCCGACCAGCGGCCCCAGTTTGCCCCAGGCCTGGTTCGGCCGCCGCGGCCGAGATCCGCGCGGACCGATCCCGTCCTGCCAGTGATACCCGTCCGCGAAGCAGCCGCCCGGATACCGGATCAGCGCCGGACGCACCGAGCGCATGGCATCCACCAGCTCATGCCGCACCCCGCCCAGCAACATGTCATCGCTCTCGCCCTCCGCCCAGATGCCGCCCTTGACGCATTCCCCGAGGTGCTCGATGAAATGGCTGTACTGGGTGCGGGGCAGGTCATGCAACGGATCGCGCTCGATCACGGCGCTCGCGCTCACCGGGCCGGCCGCCGCTTCCGTCTTCGGCGGCGCGATCACCAGCGGGCCCGCGGCCATCACCGCGCCCGCGGAAATAAAGCCGCGCCGCGTCAGTTCCATCTTCTTTGCTTTATCCATCCTCCCCTCCATCATGGTGGCGGGGACACTCCTGTCCCCGCAAGTGCCAACCTTATGGTGGGCGGGACACTCTTGTCCCGCGCCCCTCGACCTTGGCGACGCCGCCCGACAAGAGTGTCGGGCTCCACCTCTCTTCCGGGCTCCCATCAGTATTAACCCATCTGGTCCAGCGCCGCCTTGACCTCCCGCGTAAGCGGCTCGATGGTCTTCCGGCCCATGTCGAACTTCACGCCCGCCGCCGAGAACAGCTCGGGCAGCGTCCTGGTCCCGCCGAGCGCCAGCGCCTTGCGATAATCGCGGAGCGCGGCCGCCGGGTCCTTCCTCGCCCGCATCCAGACCTGCAGCGCGCCCAGCTCCGCGATCCCGTACTCGATGTAATAGAACGGAACCTCGAAGATGTGGAGCTGGCGGTGCCACTCGAAGCGCCGCGCCTCTTCATAGCCCGACCAGTCCTCGATGCCCCCGAAGCGGCCGCGCAGCCGGACCCACGCCTCCGCGCGCTCATCGTCCGCGTGGCCCGGGTGCGTGTAAATCCAGTGCTGGAACGAGTCCACCGTCGCGATCCAGCAGAAAAGCCAGATCACGCTCTCCAGGTGTGACTCGATGGAACGCGCCACGTCCTCCTTATTATAGAACATCTTCAGATGGTCGCTGCCCAGGAACTCCATGCTCATGGACGCCACTTCCGCGAACTCCAGCGGCGCGTGCCGGTAAAACGAGAGCGGCTCGCCCCGGCATTCCAGGGTATGGAAGGCGTGGCCGCACTCGTGGAGCAGCGTCTCCACGTCGTGGTCCACTCCCACCGCGTTGGCGAAAATGAACGGGTACCGCGCCTCCTCGAGCTGGTGACTGTACGCGCCCGGCGCCTTGCCCTTGCGGCTCCCCAGGTCCAGAAGCTCATGCTCCGCCAGGTACCGGAACCGCCGGCCCAGCTCCGGATCGAGCGCGTCGAAAATTCTCCCGCACCCCGCCACCAACTGGTCCACGTTCTCGAAAGGCTTGAGCGGCGGCCGCCCCAGCGGGTCCGGCTTCAGGTCCCACGGACGGAGCCGGTCAAGCCCCATCCGTTTTCTCCGCTTCTCCTGGAACTCGCGGTAGAGCGGGACCACGGCCTTCTCCACCGCATCATGGAACGACTCGCACTCGGCCACCCCGTAATCGAACCGGCCGCGCAGCCGGAGCGCGTAGTCGCGGTAGTTCTGGAACCCCGCGTTCTTCGCCATCCGCTGGCGGAGCGCCATCATCTCGACAAAGAGACGGTCCATCTCCGCGCGGTCCTGGAGCCGCCGGCCCGTGACCTTTTCCCAGGCCTCCCGGCGCACCGCGCGGTCCTGGACCTCCAAGTACCTGGCCATCTGCTGCAGCGTCCGCTCCTTGCCCTCGTGCATCACCGTCATGGCGCCGGCGAGCTTCTGGTATTGCTGCGAAAGCTTTTCCTCCTCCGTCTGCAGCGGCACGTTCTCCTCCCGGAAAATCCGGACCTCGTTCTCCAGGTCGCGCAGCAGCACCTTGTACCGCTCCGCCGGCAGGTCGCTCACCGCGGGGCACGCGAGCAGCTTCTCGGCCAGCCGGTGGTGGCGGGGCTTCAGCCGCGGCGCCACGTTCTCCACGAATTCCAGGAACGCCTTCTCCCGCTCCGGGTCGTCGGTCTGGCAGGTCATGCGGATGTAGCGCACCGCCTCTTCCTCCCTGACCGCCGCGTTCAACTCGCTCCATTTCCCGAGCCACGCTTCCACCTCGCGCCCGCTGGCCGGGTTCTCCCGCTCCAGCGCGTCGAACAGCGCCTCGATCGCTCCGGCGTCGCCCAGGTCAATGTCATCAGGCACGAACTCCCGCGCATACTCGACCACAACTTCCTTGCCGATTTTAACCATTCTCTTTTTGCTCCTAACTAAGCAGACCGGAAAAACGCCAAGGCGCCAAGAACGCCAAGGATTATGTTGTTAATACCATATCCATCCGTCTTCCGGGCGATTCAAGCATTTTTGGCGGTCCTTGGCGTTCTTGGCGCCTTGGCGTTTTTCTTGTGCATATTGTGGACAAGATTTACTCCCATTTGTCGGAACCGGCTCCCGGGATCGTCACTTCCGCAACCGGCCCGTCTCCGCGCAGCGCGGACTCGGCCGCGAGCTTGCCGCTGACCAGGGCCGTGGGCACTCCGCCCATGACCAGGGACGAGAACGCCTGGCAGCCCGCCATGTACAGGCCCCGCACCGGCGTCCGGATCAGCTCGCGCGGCCGCGCGTCCCGGCTGTCCTCGAAATCCCACGACCAGCCCGCAACCGCGCCGCCGCTCCGGCCGCCCCGCTCCTCGAACGTCAGTGGCGTCGCCACGTCCATCACCACGATCGCCTCGATGAGGCCGGGCACGACCCGCGACGCCTCCCGCGTGAGCGCCCGCGCCAGCCGCACCTTGTACTCATGATAAGGCCCGAGCCGCTTGCCCCGAGCCGGACGATACCGCGCGAAATGAGAATACTCCGCCTCCGTCCGGATCACCAGCGCGGCATGGCCCGCCGGCGCCGCCGATCCCTCGCATGCGCTCCATAACGACAGCTCCAGCTCCTGGGCCGCCAGGGACTCGGGGGCAATCTCCAGGGCCCGCCAGTCCGGGCCGGCCGGAGCAATCTCCGTCGCGGCGTCCGCGCGCCGGTAAATGATCCGCTGGGCCTCGCGGAAGGCGGAGAGGTCAGCCACGCCGGCGTCGAGGCCCAGGCTCACCTGCAGGTTGGAGCTGGTGAGTCGCGCGTTGAACACGGCCTCGATCCACTCCGGCGGCACCGTCTCCGTGTCGAGCAGCTTAAGGAACGTCGCCCGGAAATCGGAATTGGAAATCACCACCGGCGCGTTGATGACCTCGCCGCCCGCCAGGGCCACGCCGCTCACCTTGCCGCGGTTCACCCTGATCTCGGCCACCTCGCTGTTCAGGATGATCCGTCCGGTCCCGTCCCCTTCCACCGTCCGGGCCAGCCCCTCCCCCAGCGAGCGCATCCCGGCCCGCGGCGTCCAGATCCCCTCGTTAGCGACCAGGTTCCACATCGCCGCCAAGAGCGCCAGCGTCGAGTAAGGCTCCGAGGTCCCGATGCTCCCCAGGATGCGGCGCAGACGGCCGTCCTTGACCACTGACTCCAGGTAATCTCCGGCGGGCGTGGCCGCCGCGCTTTCCAGGACGCCGGCGTGGGCCTCGTCCGCGCCGCCGAGCGCGCCAACCACTTCCCCGATCTCCGCGAAAAACCGCCCGACCCCCGCCGCCTCCGCCGGCGCCGCCGCCGCCAGCGCGCGCGCCAGCTCGCCAAGCGGCAGCGAGATGGGCACGTCAAGGCCGAACGCGCGGACCCGGTAGCGGATGGGTTGCAGCTCGATGTCCTCCTCCTCCGTGAGCTCCCGCCACAGCCCGCGCACCAGGCCCGGCGAGCTGAACCCCATCGGCCCCATCGGGAACCAAAAGCCCCTCCGCTGGAATGAAGAGGTCGTGCCGCCCGGGTGCGGGTTCCCATCCGCCACCAGCACCCGAAGCCCGTGCCGCGCAAGCCGGGCCGCCGCGGCCAGCCCGCCCAGGCCGGCGCCGACCACCACCGCATCCACGTTCAGCCCCATAAGTCATGAGCATATCACAGGAGCACGAGGCGGAAAAAAATCATTAGGTGGGGCCGACACCAGGTGGGGCCGACACTCCTGTCGGCCCGATGTGAGGGGACAAGAGTGTCCCCTCCACCAACGTCAGTGAGCGGCTTTTGGGTCTTGACTTGATCGCGCGCCGGGTCTATAGTCAGATAGTAGATGGACGACAATCTGCGAGCGTTTCTGGAAAAGTTCGCGGAGCTGGAGCGCAGGGTGCGCAAGCTGGCGGCGGAAGACCGCGCGCTCCGGCAGGAGGTCAAGGCGCTCCGGGACAAGGCCGTGTCCGCCGAGGCGGAGACCGGGGTCTTGCGGGACCTGCTCCTGCGGGAAAAGGGGCTCCGGCTCAAGGCGCGCGACCACCTGGACGATCTGATCGCCCGGCTCGACGGCATCAAGGGCGCCGCCCCCGGGACGGCCCACGGCCTCAATAGCGCGGACCCGGAAGGCCGGGGAGATAATGGCGGAGCACGCAAGGCCGGGGCCGCGGGCAAAGCGGCGGAAGTGAAAGTGGCGGAGGCGGTGGAAAGTGAGCTCTGAGCGGGAGGTCAAGATTTACGGCCAGGTTTACCGGGTCAAGGGCGACGATGCCGAGCGCATTGATCGGGTGGCCAAATACGTTGACAACGTGATGTCCGAGCTGCTCGGCGGCCCGGGACAGGGGTTGAACGCGCGCGGGGCCGTATTGACCGCGCTTAACGTCGCGGACGAATGGTTCGCGAAAAAAGAGGAATGGGAAAGGACGGTTTTTGACCTGAGCGAACGGGTGGATGAACTATTGGGGCTTTTGCCGAAATGAGTATCATCCCCTGCGCTGTTCGTGATTGGGTGGCAGACTTTTCGAACCATTAAATTCACTAAGGGAGCTGTCCCTTGCCGCGGTGTGTGCCTGGAGAGCCTACTGCTTCGCCCAGGAACCTGAAACGGTAATACGGCGCCCACCTGGTTTTACCGGGTTTGAAAGTGATCCGCCACACGGCAGAGGCGGGGGATGACGACAATTGGGAAGAGAGCCGGAGAAAAAAGGCCGGGATGATGGATGGCCGGGACCAAGCCGTCACGAGAATTGCCGGAAATGATTGAACGATTAAATGTAATGTCCGGCCGCCAAAATGGGCGGGACCTCGAAACAGCGGGCAGCCCCAAAGGCCGGATGGATCCGAGTATCGGGCAATATCCGATGGTAACTCAAAAAACTAATCTATTTCTGGTCGAATTCGCACGGCTTTTGTCATAGCCCGCGCTAAGCGGGCCTGAACCCGCCATCCATTCTCCGCGGCCCGGACCCGGAAAGCGGACCCTTGCCGGGCACCGCGCCCTTCCCGCAACGCCTGCCCATGCAGGCCATGCCCTGGCTCATGTACGATGCGATCGGAGCCGAAAAAAGAGTTGCGCCAAAAGGTGCTCGCCATGCGGCGCGCGCTCGCTCCCGGCGAGGTCCGGGAACGCAGCCAGGCCGTGCTCGAGAACCTCTATCAGAGCGGGCTTCTGGACGGCCGCGACACCGCGGCCATCTACGCCTCCGCCGACTCCGAGGTCGCGACCCGGCCCCTGTTCGACCGGCTCATCGGCCAGGGTATGCGAGTGGCCCTGCCCCGCGTCCGCGGCCGGGGCCCGGAGATTGATTTTTTCCAGGTGACTGACTGGGAGGCGATGGTGAATTCGAGCTTCGGCATTCCCGAGCCGGCGGCGGGCGGCCTCGCAGTGTCGGTCGCGGAGCTTGATTTCATCCTGGTCCCCGGCATCGCTTTTGACGCGAGGGGCGGGAGGCTGGGTTACGGCATGGGATGTTATGACCGCGTCCTGGATCAGGCGCGGCCCGGGACGCCGCTGGTGGGCATCGGCTACGATTTCCAGCTGGTGGACGAGGTCCCGCTGGAGGAGCATGACGTGCCCTTGACCGCGATCGTCATCGAGCGGGGAACCTTGCTCGCCGCCAACGGGCGGAGCAATTAATCATAAATCGAGGAAAGGGGAACTACCGTGACAGCTTTAACGATCATACTGTTCGTCATCGGGTTGGGGATGGGCGCGGGCGGCATCTATTTCGTCCTGACCAAGGTCGGGGCCAAGCGCCTGCTGGCGTCCCAGGAAGAGGCCGAGAAGATCAAGAACGAGGCCGAAGCGGAAAGGAAGCGCATCCTCAAGGAGGCCGAGCTCCTGGCCAAGGATTACGCCTACCAGGCCAAGCAGGAGTTCGAGCGCGATTCCAAGAAAGTGAAGGAGGAGCAGAATGCCATGCAGCAAAGGCTCCTCCATCGCGAGGAGACCCTCGACAAGAAGATCGAGTTTCTCGACCGCAAGGAGATGGACAACCAGGACCGGGTCCGCAAGCTGCAAGCGCAGGAGCAGGAGCTCAAGAACCGCGAGGAGAAATACCAGAAACTGCTGGGCGACGCCCAGAAAGAGCTGGAGCGCATCGCCGGCATGACCGCGACCGAGGCCAAGAAGCAATTGATGGACGACCTGACCGAGGAAGCCAAGCACGAGGCCGCCAAGAAGATCAAGCAGATCGAGGAGGAGGCCCGGGAGGAGGCCGAGAAGAAAGCCAAGGAGATCCTGGGCCTGGCCATTGACCGCTACGCCGGCGACTACGTGACCGAGCGCACGGTCACGGTGGTGGCCCTGCCCAACGACGAGATGAAGGGCCGGATCATCGGCCGCGAGGGACGCAACATCCGGGCCCTCGAGGCCCTTACCGGCGTGGACCTGATCGTGGACGACACCCCGGAGGCAGTGGTGCTCTCCAGCTTCAACGCGGTCCAGCGCGAGATCGCGAGGCTCTCCCTCGAGAGACTCATCCAGGACGGCCGGATCCATCCCGCCCGCATCGAGGAGATCGTGAACAAGGCCGAGAAGGAAGTGATGGACGGCATCCGCGAGGCCGGGCAGCAGGCAACCTTTGACCTCGGGGTCCACGGCATCAATCCCGAGATCATCAAGCTCATCGGACGCCTCAAATACCGCACCAGCTACGGACAGAACCAGTACCGGCACGCCATGGAGGTCGCCTTCCTCTGCGGCATCATGGCCTCCGAGCTCGGGATCAACGTGAAGAAGGCCAAGCGCGCCGGGCTGCTCCACGACATCGGCAAGGCCGTGGACCACGAGGTCGAGGGGCCGCACGCCCAGATCGGGGCCGAGCTCGCCAAAAAGTACGGCGAGTCGCCCGCCGTGGTCGAGGCCATCGGCGGACACCATAACGACGACCCCGGCAGCCTCCTCGGCAACCTGATCCAGGCCGCCGACGCCCTCTCCGGCGCCCGGCCCGGCGCCCGCCGCGAGATGCTGGAAACCTACGTCAAGCGCCTCGAAGACCTGGAAAAGATCGCCAACTCGTTCAAGGGCATCGAGAAGAGCTACGCCATCCAGGCCGGGCGCGAGATCAGGGTCCTGGTGGAAAGCGACAAAATCAACGATGAACAGGCCCTGATCCTGTCCAAGGACATCGCCAAAAAAATCGAGGAGGAGCTGACCTATCCCGGGCAGATCAGGGTGATGGTCATCCGCGAGACCCGGGCCGTCGAGATCGCAAAGTAGGACGCGGAAAAGCCATGGCCGCGGCCGCCGGCCCGGCGGCCGCGGCCGGTAAATCTAGAACTGGTTTTATCACCAGGATAATAATATAAAATGAAAAGATTATTAACAAGGATATTCAGGATTACCAGGATGATCCCTGGTTTTCTTGATCCTGAACATCCTGAATATCCTTGTTAAAAAATTTCTTGGCCGGATACTGAATACTTTACGCTTCTCCCCCGGGCTTGCCCCCGAGGAAAGGCTGGTTGCTTGAACATCCTCTTAATCGGCGACATCATCGGCCGGCCGGGCCGGAGGGCCGTCACCCGCCTCCTGCCCGGCCTGATCGAGGAATTCGAGGCCCACCTGGTGGTGGTCAACGCCGAGAACGCCGCCGGCGGCTTCGGCATGTCCCGCCAGATTTACGACCAGCTCGTGGGCATCGGCGTGGACGTGCTCACCACCGGCAACCACGTCTGGGACCGCAAGGAGTTCATCTCCGAGATCGAGCACTGCGAGCGGCTCCTCCGGCCCGCCAATTTTTTCCCGGGCGTCCCCGGCAAGGGATGGATCGTGGCCGAGACCGAGCATGGCCCGGCCGCGGTCGTCAACATGGAGGGAAGGGTCTACATGCCGCCGGTGGACTGCCCCTTCCGCGGCGCCGACCAGGTCCTCTCCGAGATTGACCCCGACGTGCGCGTCATTATCATGGACTTCCACGCCGAGGCCACCTCCGAAAAAGAGGCCATGGGCTATTACCTCGACGGCAAGGTCTCCGCCGTCATCGGCACCCATACCCACGTCACCACCGCCGACCCCAAAATCCTGCCTCATGGCACCGCCTACATGTCAGACGTCGGAATGACCGGGCCGCGCGACTCCGTGCTCGGCTTCAAAATCCAGCCCGTGCTCGACCGCTTCCTCACCGGAATGCCCCGCCGCTTGGAGACCGCCGCCGGGCCGGTCGAGCTCAACGCCGCCTGCGTGGCCTGCGACCCCAAAACCGGAAAGGCCCTCCACATCACCGCCATCCGCCGCGAGCTGGACGCGGAATGACAAGCGCCACACTGGCGCTTGAAAGCCACTCTCGATTGCGAAGAGCCGCTTTTAATAGGTCTCGGCCGCGTTGATGTCATTTGCGCCAGAACGCGGGGACGAACATGACCAGCACGGTGTAGAGTTCGAGTCGGCCCAATACCATGCACAGGGTAAGGAAAATCTTGCCCGGAACCGGGAGCCATCCGAAGTGTTCGACCGCGCCCACCCCTCCCAGTCCGGGCCCGATATTACCAAGCGTGGCGATCACCGAAGTGGCCGCGGTAACCGGGTCCAGGCCCAGGCCGGCCATGAATAATGTCCCCGCCGCCCAAGTCCCGATAAAAAGCAGGACAAAGGCGGTTACGGCCTGAATGGTATCGGCCGGAATGGCGGCGTCCGCTATCCTGACCTGCTTGACCATGCGCGGCATGAAGAATTTCTGGACCTGGAGCATCGCCGCCTTGGCAACGACCAGCAAACGGATCACCTTCATGGACCCTCCCGTGCTCCCGGCGCACCCGCCCACGAACATCAGGGCCACCAGCGCCACCCGGGCAAACGGGGTCCATCTATTAAAGTCCGCCGTGCAATAGCCGGTCGTGGTCATGATCGAGACCGTCTGGAAAGCCGATTCCCGCAACGCCGTCCCGAACGAAACATGGACCTGGCTATAAAGCAGGCTGATGGCAATGAGCAGAGTCGCGATCAGCATGATGAAGAGGTAGGCGCCGAGCTCGGCGTCGCGGGTCAGGTCGCGGAACCTTCCGCGTAATACGCTTATATACAAGGTAAAATTGATGCCGACCATGATCATGAAAATGATGATGACAACCTCGATATAAAGGCTTTGATAATGGCCGATGGAAGAGGTTCTGGTGGAGAACCCGCCGGTGGCCAGGGTGGTGAAGGTGTGGTTCAAGGAATCGAACCAGGTCATGCCGCCGAGCTTCAGCAGCAATGCCTCGGCCACGGTGAACAGAAGGTAAATCTTCCACAACAAACCGGCCGTGTCCTTGATCCGGGGCGTGGCGCCTTCCTTTTTTATTCCGGGAACCTCGACCTTATACAAGTGCTTGGCGTGTACGCCGATGGCGGGAAGGACCGCCACGAACAGCACCACGATGCCCATCCCTCCAAGCCATTGGATGAACGAACGCCAGAATAAAAGGCCCTTGGGCATGGCCTCGATAACGGTGATGACCGTGGAGCCGGTGGTGGTGAAACCGGACATGGACTCGAAGTAGGCGTCCACGAACCCGCCACTGGAATTGAACTCGCGGCAGAACCAGAATGGCAATGCCCCCACCGCGGCGCCCAGGATCCAGCCCAGGCTCACCACGGCCAGGCCCTCCCGCCGGTAAAAGTCCTGCTCGCTCTTCCGGCCGAAAAAATACAAGCCCGCTCCAATCAGAAGGCCCGCGGTCATGGACCAGACAAAGGCCCGCGCCATGTCGTTTTCGCCCTCGGCCAGGCTCCAGAGCAGGGCAAAGATCATGGACGCCGAGATCAGGGCGATCAGCATCCCCAGGACCTTGCAGACATAGCGATAGTTCAAGACCCGCCGCCCTTGCCGTTCCAGAAAACCAGCTTTTTCTTGCCCTTGAAAAATTTTTCCACCAAGGGAAGGTTTTCAACGAACGTGAAGACGATGCAAGAATCTCCCGGCTGGATCTGGAAGCTCCCGTCGGGGATGAAAACCTTTTCCTCCCGGGCCACCGCGCCGATAATGGCCCCGCGCGGAAACCCGATCCGGGAGATGGGCGCGCCGGCCACCTTGCTCTCCGGCATGGCCTCGATCTCGATGACCTCGGCCTTGCCCTCGCCGATCACGGCGATGGTGCTGATGGCGCCGCTGCGCACGTAGCGGAGAATTTTCTGGGCCAGTAAAAGGCGGGGACTGATGGCGGCGTCAATGCCCAGCTTATGGTAGATGGCCACGTAGTCCGCCTTTTTGACCAGGGCGATGGTTTTTTTCGCGCCCATGTTCTTGGCGAGCTGGCAGCTCATCAGGTTCTTCTCGTCCTCGCCGCAGGCCGAAATGAAAACATCGGCGTTGTCCGCGCCAACCTCCCGAAGCAGGACGGCGTCCGTGCCGTCGCCGTGAAGCACCGTGACCTCATCAAGCTCGTCGGAGATGGCCTCCGCGCGCTCGCGGTCCTCCTCGATCAGCCGGACCCGGGTGTTGGTGTATTCCAAGGACCGGGCCACGGAAAGGCCCAGCTCGCCTCCCCCGATGATCACCACCAGCGTTTCGCCGTTGCCGCTCCTTCCGCCCAGCTTCTCAAACCCGTCCATGGCATGGGTGTGGCCGACGATCAAGAGCTCGTCTCCCGCCGCGATCTCGGTGTCGCCGCTCGGGATCGTGATCTCGCCGCCGCGGATGACCGCGGTCACCAGGGTCTGTTCCGGCATCTTGACCTTGGCCAATTTCTGGTTGATCAGCTTGGAGTTCGAGGTCACCTGGATCTGGCGCATCTGGATGCGGCCGTCCGCGAAGTTCTCCACCGCCACCGCCTGCTTGGCCCGGACCAGCTCCAGAATCTCCTGGGAGCACAACTCGTTGGGGACCAGGATGGAATCAAGACCCAGCCATTTCTTGTAGAAGTTGCGGTGATACTGGAGGTTCTCACCGCCCCGCAGCCGGACAATGGCGTTTTTCGCGCCCTGCACCTTGGAGAAATAGCCCCCCAGCATGTTGACCTCGTCATCATTGGTCACGGCCAGCGCCATGTCCGCGCCCCAGGCCCCCGCCCGCTCCAAAACACCGGCGGCCGCGCCGTGGCCCAGAACCGTCTTCACGTCCAGCGATTCCTCGACCGAATCCAGGCGCGACTGGTCGTGGTCTATGATCACGATCTCGTGGTTCTCCTCCGACAGCACCCGCGCCAGGTAAACTCCCGCCTCCCCGGCGCCGATGATCAGTATCTTCATGCCAGCCATCCCAGCCTCCTTAGGCCATTATATCCGACCAGTTCCGCCATACAAGGGCAGGCCTTAACCGAGACTCCCGGTTAAGCCATTTGGAGTGCGGCGGCTTGACGACGCTTTAACAAGCCGGGAGCTTGATCCCGGCGGCGTGGGGACGTACCTCGAAGCTGAGTGAGTTATTCCCGCGCGGCATTACGCCCCGTCAAGCCGGGGCCGAGAAAAGCGCAATCAATCTTGCGCACTCCAAGGCGCATAGCTTGACATCCGTTTCCGGTTGTCATAAGAATAAGCCATGGCTTGGCCGTGGAGGATACAGTTCCCCGAGGCGGTCTGTCTCGTCACCGCCAGCGGCAACAGCCGCGCCGGCGTCACAATGGGCGTGAAGCGCTCCAAAAGCAAAGGCCGGTGCAGAGAAATAGGTTCCAATACAAGGGGCTAATGTTAGATGTTGAGACCTGAGCCCAATTTCCCTGACCCCACTACCTTCCCGAATTTGCAACATGAGACTTGATTTCTTCTGTCAAGAGACTAAAATGTTCATCATGAGATTGCCTGATAGATTTTCCATGAATAAAGAAGACATTGCTATGCTTCTATACATGGCGTCGCTGAAATGTGCGCATGCAAATCAGACAATCCCGCTGAAATAGCGGCATAGCTACATCAACATGCGCAATTATTTAAGACGCCATGTATAGATAAGGAAAAGTTGCCACAAAAGGATATAGAAAGACTTCTCAAAATGTGGGAAGGAGGTATTGAAGATTCAATAAGAAATATAGAAGCCGCTCTTAAGCCGCCAGTTAAACTAGTTTTTCCTTACTTGCGATTTTCGGTCATGCTCGGAGAATGTAAATTTTGTCGCTCATTAAAAAATAAGATTATTTCAAAAGACGATCCCCGTTTATTTGATTTTATCCCTCCATTTCATCTTGGATGCAGATGTGGTCTAATATCAATGCGTAACGAGGAAATAAAGAAGAGTAACGTTATATCCCTTCAAAACATAATCCTTCCCAATCCATTATCCTATACACTATAGGAGAGTTTGACATTGGGCCTTTGGAAAGATCGCAATACCCAATTTATAGAATGTTAAGTTCTGTCCGTCATTGCCTCTGAAAATAATACGGAGGAAACTTATGAAAAAGGATGGTGAGATTAGAAAGGAAGTTGCGGCAATACTACTAATCAGAGCATTATTTATTGGACATTTGCCTGATTTTGTGCTATAATCGTCTCCATGAAAAACTATGACGGTCGGAAGCTTTCCCCCGAGTCGCAGGAGACGCTGCGCGGACGCGTAGTGGAG
>Ga0307379_10002189_pt1 | contig 29369 bp, 22 predicted proteins | sample UN2MG_FD_202237 | JGI IMG/M metagenome (GOLD analysis project Ga0307379, IMG submission 202237) | Soil microbial communities from Risofladan, Vaasa, Finland - UN-2 | ecosystem: Environmental > Terrestrial > Soil > Coastal area > Acid sulfate soil | place: Finland: Risofladan, Vaasa | collected...
AAATTCTTTAAAATTTATCTTCTAAAAATGTTTGACAGTTGGCCCCAATTCTGTAGAATAGCCCTTTTTGTGTAGTGAAAGAGAGTGTTTCTATGAAGAGCTTTATGGCAAAAAAAGAGCAGCTCGAGCAGAAATGGGTGCTCGTGGATGCTGAAGGGGCCATTCTTGGCCGAATGGCTGCTAAAATTGCGCCTATACTTATGGGAAAGAACAAACCCACATATACGCCTCACGTCGATACGGGCGATTATGTGGTTGTGGTGAACGCCGAGAAAGTAGCGGTTACCGGCAAAAAGGCCCAGGTGAAGGAATACGATTATTATACGCATTTCCCGGGCGGGCATAAATACGTCAGCTTTGCCGACATGATAGCCAAAAAACCTGAAAGGGTTATTGAACTGGCGGTAAAGCGGATGCTGCCGAAGAACAAACTCGCCAAGCAAATGCTGAAAAAGTTAAAGGTTTACCGAGGTCCGGAGCACGAACACCAGGCACAGAAACCGGAAAAAATAGAACTCTTTAAGTAAAGAATACGAATTATGGCAGATACCCAAACAGATGCACTTAATGTAAACGTAAGTACTCATAAAGATCGGCTGTCGGGCTCGTCCACTGGGCCAAAGGGTGGTTTCTGGTGGGGAACCGGCAGAAGAAAAAAATCCGTCGCCCGTGTAAGAATCAAGCTCGGCGATGGAAAATTGCAGGTCAATAAAAAAGAGCTTAAAGAGTACTTTGTTCGTGAGCAGGACAGAAAAGCCGTGGTAGCGCCTCTGGTGACTGTTGGAGCAAGAAAAACTTTTGATATATTTATCAACGTCAAAGGCGGCGGTACAACCGGACAGGCCGGTGCCTCACTTTTGGGAATTGCCCGGGCGCTGAGAAAGTATGATGCAAGCTATATTCAGGCCCTGCGCGACGGCGGACATCTTACACGCGACCCGAGAATGGTCGAAAGGAAAAAGCCCGGACAAAGCGGTGCAAGGAAAAGATTCCAGTTCTCAAAGCGGTAATTCGCAAATTATTTTGGATTTTCAAAAGAGCCACTGGATTTTCCGGTGGCTTTTTTATTTGGAGATATAAATTAAAATGTCAAGATTGGAGCATAAAACAAAAGGGGCCGCATTGATGGCTCTGGCAAGCGGTTTTTTCTGTATAGCCGGCTGCCTTGTCAAGAGCGGTTCGTATATCGGCGCTTACAAGCTGTCTTTTTTTCGGTTCGTTATTGGGCTGGGCCTTATCGCGACTGCTGTGATGTCTGGGCGGGCCAGGCTCGTCTTTGTCAACAAAAAGCTGCTGTTGCTGCGAGGTCTTACAGGAGGTACGGCTGTCTTTATAACGCTTTTGTGTATAACCAAGCTGGGACTCGGCAAAGGTATGGTTCTGATAAACTCGTACCCGATCTTTGGAAGTATTATCAGTGCGATTTTTCTGAAAGAGAAGCTGCGGCTGTTCGACATATGGGCTATCCTGATGGCTATGGTGGGTATTTACTTCTTAGCTTACGAAAAACAGCATGGCTTTTCATTGATGGTCTTTGGCAGATATGAGCTTTTAGCCGTTTTCGGCGCGGTGCTTGCCGGGTTTGCCGTCACGCTGATACGCAAGCTCCACGATACGGACAGCTCACTGGCGATTTACTTTTCCCAGTGTGCGGTAGGAATGTGGCTTGTCATAGGACCTGCTTTGAGCAGTGAAAGGGCTGTTGATTTCAAAGGCGTCTTTATCCTGCTGGGTATCGGTACCAGTATCACTATCGGTCAGCTATTGATGACGGAAGGCTTTAAGTATGTGCCGGTCAAGACCGGTTCGTTGCTGATGATGTTAGAGACGGTATTGTGCTACATAGCCAGCGTGGTAATATTCAGCGAACCTTTGACCTGGTCAAGCCTGTTGGGTTCGGTGTTGGTCATTGGTGCTTGTGCGTCGGTCCTGCTGAGGAGGAAACTTGACCACTAAAGGCCAAACTGATATTCTTTGCCAATACTTTACAATTGAAAGGAAGACACAATGATAAAAGTTGCAATAATCGGGGCAAGCGGATATACCGGATCCGAGTCGATACAGATTCTCCTGCGGCATGAGCAGGCGGAGCTTACTTATCTGACTGCGCTGCCTGATGAATGCGGAGCGGTCGAGGATGTTTTCCCGCAATTTAAAGGGCGTTGCCCACTGCAAATCGAGCCGCTGGACCTCGATAAACTCTCGGAGCTGGCTGATGTCGCTCTTTGTTGTCTTCCTCATAAGGTCTCGATGGGATTCGTACCGAAACTCCTGGATGCCGGAGTGAAGGTGATTGATTTCAGTGCGGACTATCGGCTCAAGGATGTGGAAGTTTATGAAAAGTACTATGTTAAGCATACCGATACTGAGAATCTAAAGCACGCCGCCTTCGGCCTTCCTGAACTTTTCCGCGAGCAGATAAAAGGCGCCAGGCTCGTTGCCAATCCCGGCTGCTATCCGACAGGGGCCTCGCTTGCCGTTGCACCGCTGCTCAAAAAAGGCCTGATAGAAACCGAAACTGTCATCGTCAACTCGGTGACAGGTACATCAGGCGCGGGGATGAAACCTTCGAGTAAATTTCATTTTCCGAATATGAACGAGAATCTTTTTCCCTATGGTATTGGCACACACCGCCATATGCCCGAAATTGAACAAATCATGACCGATGTTGCGGGAAAGAAAGTTACCGTATTGTTTCAGCCGCACGTGGGGCCTTTCGACAGAGGAATACTTTCGACGGTTTATTGTCAGCCGAAGACGAAGCTGAGCAATGAAGACCTGTCAAAGCTGTATAATGATTTCTACCGGGGCGAGCCGTTTGTTCAGGTACGCAGGGATGCTCCCGCTGTTAAAGATGTAGCAGGGACAAACTATTGCCATATTTTTGTAGCCTGTGTGAAAGGCAAAATCGTTTGCTTTTCCGCGATTGACAATCTTGTAAAAGGCGCCTCGGGCCAGGCAATTCAGAATATGAATATTATTTTCGGTCTCGAAGAGACCCTGGGTCTTAAATAGCACGAGTATTTACCAAGTTCTCTATAATATGTTGCGGGAAAATGAGAGAATAAGTAGCCGTCTCAATAACCTCTATAAATTTGGTTTTTTATGACCGGAAAAAAGTCGATAGTCTTTTTGGCGTTTTTAAGTTGTCTAATACTTTTTATTGGTTGTGATATTTCAGATAAAATTTCACAACAACTTGCGAAATTTACTTCAAAAAAAGCAGACAAATTAGCGCGTGATTATATAGATTTATTACTAAAAGCTGATATTGAAAAGGCAGAGGAACTTCTCGACCCCCAGATTGTTACTGCGAAGACTCGTTCTGAGCTCCGGAGATGTTCAGAATATCTTACTAAAGAAGAGCTGATTTCTATAGAAATCGTTTGTTTAAGCGTAATCCGAAATACACGAAATAAAGATAAAATCATAAACAGTCTAACATATCAGTTAGAGTTCAAAAATGTGTGGTCATTATTAACAGTGACTGTAGTTGGTATTTCCGAAAATCAAAAAATCTATCGTTTTCAAGTGGATCAAGCTCCAAAATCACTTGAGGCAATTAACGCTTTTACATTTTCAGATAAATCATTTCGCCACTACATAATACTGCTAATTGCAATAGGCATCCCTATATTTATCATATACGAAATAGTTTTACGTATTCGGACAAAAATGAAGAGGAAATGGCTCTGGATCATTTATATGTTATTTGGTTTTGGGAGGTATAGTATTAATTGGACAAATGGACAAATGGCAATTCAGTTGCGTTACATTCAACTTTTTTCTGCGCATGCTTCTAAAAGCGCTCCTTATGCCCCCTGGATCATTAGTTTCTCTGTGCCGATCGGAGCATTGTTTTTCCTTTTGAAGATACGCAGAATGAGGAAAACTGAATCGGCCGATGCTTCTATTGTACCTGATTCTAACTATATAGTGACAGATGAGATTGATAGTTAATTGATAGGTATATTTGAGAAAAATATATGTAACTGAAATCAGCCGGTTATTTTTGTTTGACGTGTCATGTATCAGGTATTAGTGTGTCAATATGTTGAAGATTGCAACGTGTCAGTTTGCCGTAGGGATTTCGATAAAGCGAAACTCAAAGAGAATCTGTGATTTTTTGCTCAAAGCGAAAAGGACCAATGCCGATATCGTTCATTTCTCCGAGTGTGCTCTTAGCGGGTATGTCGGTACCGACTTCCCGAATTTTTCCGGATACGATTGGGACCTGCTTAAAGAAGAGACCGAGAGGATTATGTCGCTTGCCGGCGAACTTGAGCTTTGGGTTGTTCTGGGAAGTACCCATAGATTGACCGAGCCGAACAAGCCGCACAACAGCCTGTATCTTATCAATCCTGAGGGCAGAATTGTTGACCGCTATGACAAAAGATTCTGCACCCCGGGCGATTTGCGGCGGATGACGCCGGGCAGCAGGTTTGTGAACTTTACCATCAATGGCGTTAAATGCTCACTGCTTATATGCTTTGATTTGCGATTTCCCGAGCTGTATCGCTCGCTTTACAAGGAAGGGGTCGACTGCATTTTCCAGTCGTTTTACAACGCCCGTCAACAGGGCCCGAGCGTACATACGCACATTATGCGACAGACGATGCAGTGCCGGGCTGCGACGAATTATTTCTGGGCAAGCTGTTCAAATTCGAGCGGGTATTATTCCCCGTATCCATCTTGTTTTATCCGGCCGGACGGCAAAATAATACAACAGCTAAGGATGAATCGACCCGATATAATGGTTAATTCGGTTGATTTGAACAGGAAATTCTACGACCCGATGATTGGTTTCAGGGATATGGTTCTTGCCGGAGCCCTCGACAACGGAGAAAAGACTGTTAAAGACCCCCGCTCAGAAAACACGATGTGTCTTTAAGCTGAAATTATAATTAGCCAACATCGAAAATCTTTTGACAAAACAGATTTTTAGGTTAGTATAAACCCCTTTTGAATATCGGCTATACGGATTTGACTAAGGCATATTTACCGATAAGCAAAATTCTGCTATTTTGTTGTTTGTGAATGCGATTTCGAATAAGTTGTTTGTGAACATTCCCGCCCGTTTTTCGTGAAATTATGATTTTAAAAAGGTCAGCGAGGCGGAGCATGATATTAACTTAGATTTTTTTAAGAGACGGAGTCATGGCTGAAATGATGGATATAAGGGTTCCAATTCAGGAAACGGTTCTGCAGCGTAAAAGCAAATGGATATGCTGTTAGTTATTATTAACATTAATAGACCATAATCAGCCTATAAAAACAGGAAATTGAAAAATGAAGCTTATTGATGTTTTACGTAAAGAGTGTGTGGCCGTTAACGTCCAGTTGAGCGATAAGGCTGGGACGCTGCAAGAAATTGCCCGGCTGGCAAAAAAATGTTCTGTTCTTGACAGTGCAAGCGAGCAGGAAATTTTATTGGGGCTTAAAGCTCGTGAGTCGCTTGGTTCAACAGGAGTCGGCAAGGGGATAGCCATCCCGCATTGTCGTCTGAAATCGGTCAAGGAATTTGTTGTGGGGATAATGGTAGTTCCATCGGGCGTTGACTTTGACTGCCCGGACGGCGAGAAGGTCAGGCTTATCGTTTTTATAGTGGCTCCCGAGGTAGTCTCTAATCAGCATGTGAGGTTGCTGTCTGTCATTTCGCAGACTCTTTTAGTGCCGAAAGCACTGGATAGAATCCTGGCTTCACAGACGCCCGAAGAAGTATATGACAGTTTTCTGAAAGATAAGGATGTGGAAATAAACGGTGTGCAAAGAGTACCGAAAAGCCTCATTCATGTTTTTATACAAAACGAAGATGTTTTCAGAGATATTATTCAGGTTTTGGCCGGCATAGAATCAAGTTCTCTGGTTGTTGTCGGGGCCGAAAATGCAGGAGTATATCTTTCTAAAATGCCTCTTTTCGCAAGTTTTTGGAGTGACAAGCCGTCTGATTTTAGCAGGATTATCATAGCAGTTGTTGATAAAAATCTCACTAATGAAACGCTCAGACGAATTGAGAGTGTTGCTGGTGACCTCAACAAAAACGTCGGTGTTATGGTCGCCGTTCAGGAAGTTTTTTATTTGGCCGGCTCGTTGGATACGTAAGGTATGAGTGCACAGACAATGTCAGTTTTGGCTATATCAATAGATTTTTCTTTTCTTCATATTTCCGGTTTGACACTTTTAGGGGCCGCGACAATTATTGCGTTTTATGTAGGACGAGCCGCACGGCTTGTCAAGTTGCCGTCGTTAATAGGCTATATGATTGTGGGTGTTATACTTGGCCCGTCGGTGCTGCATCTTTTTGATGACTCTTCAATGGAACGGCTTTCATTCATCACGGAAATTGCTTTAGGATTTGTGGCCTTCAGCATCGGCTCAGAACTTAATCTGTCATTGCTGAAACGTCTGGGTGTTGGGATTATATCTATTATTTTAGCGGAGTCATTCGGAGCTTTCATTATAGTTGTTTTTGCTTTATACCTGTTGACTCATGATTTGCCTCTGTCGTTGATTTTCGGTTCGATGGCACCGGCCAGCGCACCGGCCGGCACTGTTGCCGTTATTCAGGAGTGCAGAGCAAAAGGCAGTTTGACCAAGACTCTTTACGCAGTGGTTGGATTTGACGATGGGCTGGCAATCATAATTTTTGGTTTTGCAGCCGCCCTGGCGAAGAACCTTTTGATAAGAGAGGTTTCGGGGGTTTCCGGTGGTCTTTTACAGTCCCTGTTGGAACCGGCCAAAGAAGTCGGCTTGAGTTTCATTGTTGGCGGGGTTGCCGGCTTATTTTTCTACCATTTGGTTCGAAGATTGCAGAGCGCAAGGGATATTTTAATTGTAGTTTTCGGTTTTATTCTTATATGTACCGGTTTGTCGATTCGGTGGCATTTGTCGTTGATATTAACCAATATGGTAGTTGGATTCGTTTTGGCCAACACACGACATGAGTCATTGTTACATCGTGTTACGAGCCCGCTGCTGGACGTTATGCCGCTGCTGTTCGTGTTGTTTTTCTGTCTGGCGGGTGCACATTTGCAGGTGTCGGCTCTTCCTGCATTGGGAACTGTCGGATTGGTTTATATTGCTGGTCGCTCGGCAGGCCTGATAGGCGGGGCTCGCCTCGGCGCAGCATTCGGTCACGTTGAAGATAAAGTTAAGAAATATGTTGGAATGGGAATTCTCTCCCAGGCCGGTGTGGCAATCGGCTTATCTCTTATCGTCAAACACGAGTTTGCCCTGCTCGACGCAAAATACAATATACCGCATGCTGTCGAGATAGGTTCTAAGGTTCTTGCCACCATTACCGCTACGTGTATCTTCTTTGAAATAATCGGGCCGATTCTGACGAAGATTGCACTTAAAAGAGCAGGAGAAATACCTGACCTGTAATAGAATTAGACGAGTTTTCTGACCAATGAAAACCGATAATATACACACATGTTGAGCATGTTTTAGAATCAGGAAAGTTTTTGCTTGTGGTGGAATCTTGAAGCGGCTTTCATTTTCGAAAGAGAAAAGGCTCATCAACAGCCGGCAGTTCAAATCTGTTTTGGATCGCGGCCGGCGTCTCAGCAACGGGCCGCTTACACTGTACATGGCCGAAAACGATTGCAGCTTTGCTCGACTGGGAGTATCCGTAGGCAAAGCATGCGGAAACGCAGTTGTACGTAACCGGTTAAAGAGGCTTTTGAGAGAGAGCTTTCGGCAGAGCCAGGACGTAATTCCGGCCGGCTTTGATTATTTGCTTATGATTTCACCTCGGTGGCTGAAAAAAACCGGCACCGGAAAAGCTCAGAGGCAACCGACATTTGAGCAGGTAAAGAGCTCGTTTTTGGCCCTGGTCAATTCGGCTGATTTGTCAATATAATGTAAGGTGATTTTATGACTCCGAAAGAACGAATTTATGCGATTTTAAAGGGCAATTCTTACGACCGTCCGGCCGTTACTCCTATCTTTATGGCCTGGGCGGCCAATTTCATCGGGCGTTCATACAGAGATTATTATCTCGATGGTGACGTCCTGGTCCAGGCACAGCTTGCGGTTACACGGGCGTTTAATATCGACCAGATAAGTGCGATAAGCGATCCCTGGCGTGAAGCGTCCGCTTATGGAATGGAATTCGAATATCCGCCGGATGGGGTTGGAAGGCCGAAGGATGTGTTCCTGAAGAGCCGCCAAGACATACCTCGTTTAAGACCGTTTGATATCGAAAACGCCGAACGCACGAAGCAGCGGATTGAAAGTGTGCATAAGATGGCCTCTGAAATCGGGCAGAGCCACAGCGTTCTTGGCTGGGTGGAAGGCCCGTTGGCGGAGTATGGCGACCTGCGCGGGGTTGAAAATGCTATGCTTGACCTTATAGACAGGCCGGACCTGTTCCTTGAAGCAGGCAACATTATCGTCCAGAATGCAATTACCTTTGCCGTAGCCCAGGTAAAGGCCGGTGCGGACATGGTTGGTGTTGGTGATTCGGCGGCGAGTCTGATTGCTCCGAAGATGTATGCCGAGCTTGTATTGCCTTTGGAGCAGAAACTGATAGCGGCTGTTCACGAGGCCGGGGCCGCGGCGAAACTGCATGTCTGTGGGGATATAAAAAATATCGTACAACACATGGCCCTAAGCGGAACAGATATCATAGACGTTGACTGGATGGTCCCGCTCAAGATGGCCGGGGAGCTTGCCGGGCCCGAGGTTACTCTGTGTGGTAATTTGAATCCGGCCGGTGTCTTGTTTGATGGCGGCCCCAAGGATGTAGCCGACGCCGCCAGGCAGTGCCTCAAAGATGCCCCGGACAAATTCATTTTAATGCCTGGCTGTGAAGTACCACCCGCCACCCCGGAGGAGAATATTCGAGCTTTCTGCCCCTGTGACGGCTGCCTCATTCGGGATGAGCTTAACTGTTGAAAATCAGTTCCGTAAATCCGCTTTGTCCCGTAAAGGACAAAGCGAACTATTACTTTTCCTCATCCTTCGGCTCCCATGCCCACCATCGGGCCCAGGTGTCAAGGAGGGTATTGTATCGTTTTTCTATGTTCTGTATTTGTCTCGTATCACTGCACAAAATTGGATTCATTGGTATCCGGCCAAAACTTTTTCCTGTTATGCGCTCGAACGAAGCGAGCAGCATTTCTACCTGCACATAGTGGTCGTAATTAAGATTATCTTCAGGTACAATTCGGCGAAGACGAGCAAGAGCTTCCCGCATTTCAGATAATCCTGTTGCATCCTGATACTCTGTAAGAAAGCATGCCGCATAAAACCTGACCCTCTCGCTTGTGTCACTAAGTCGATTTCGAAGCTCCAATACGGCCGGATGTTCGCGTGTATCAGCAAGGGCGTATAACGCAGACACACGATTAATTTCCGCCTTGTCAGAAACTGCGGATATCAAATAAGGTACAAGACCTTCAACCCTGGGTGCAAAGTCCATTCCTCTTATAGTGCGTTTGCCGCCGGCGCGGTTCGTGCCTCTGGCCATCATACGCAAACCATGTATGGCCTGCCCGCGAACGTTCTCGTCGGAATCTTTCAGTAATTTACACAGTAGTGCCGCTGATTCGGTGGTTTGAGAAAACCGCCCAAGTGCTTCAGCAAGCTCAGAACGTTGTCGGGGATTCTTTACTTCTGACAGCACCCGGCCAATTGCACCTGCGGCATCATCCGGCATCGCTTCCAATCCGGCGAGAACTTCCAGTCTTGCTATCCGTGCTTCGTTAAACGAAGCATCTTCCGGATGTGGCATCTTCAGGTATTGCTGAATGATCTTTGTGGTCTTGGTGTCCTGTGGTTTTACTGTTGCAATAGAAAATAATGCAACAATACATACCAGAATTAATAGTGGTGTTCTCATCTCAAATCTCCTGATTAAGAATCAAACTATTGTATCATTATTGCTTGTACACATTATACGCTTTTGTAGAAGAAATGGTTTGTAAATACTTTGTAGAAAATGGTCTGGTGTTGTCGCAGACCGGCCATTTTCCCATACCTGACGCCAAATCTTACCTGCCTATTGTTGGCCGTGAAATGCACTGCGAAACTGACAGGTTTATCTTTAGGGTGGGAACAATCAAGGAATATTTAATATCGAATTGAAGATGCCGAAATTCATCATACGACATCGATTATTCGATATATTTTTAGCCGTATATCAACTGATACGCCCTGATGAGTTCGGCGACGCCCCATGCCTGAGCAAAGCATCCTTTTGGTTTGTGCGGCTTATCCCCGTCGAATATCTCCGAAACAGACCCGAGACAGCCGTCCTCGGTGAGGTGCTGCAGCAGAGGCTGGATAAATTCAGCCGCCTTTTTCCTGTTTTTGCGGCTGAATCCGTTGACCTTCAGGAAACTTTCCACAAACGGCCCTAATAGAAATGACCATATTGTACCCTGGTGATAAGCTTCATCACGTTGTTGTTGCGGGCCGGTATATATACCATGATAGTTGCTGTTTTGAACGTTCAATGTTCGCAGCCCGTAAGGCGTCAATAACTGTTTTTGCACTGCCTTTACCACCGATTTTTGCTGTGATAGCGACAATGGTGAAAACGGAAGTGAAACCGCGAATATCTGGTTCGGCCGGAGACTGTCTTCGACCGATCCATCAGGCAAAATGCAGTCGTTTAAGTAACCCTTGCTTTTGTTCCAGAATAGTTCGCAAAAACTGGTCCGAACTTTATCTGCCATTGATTTATAGTCATTGGGATTCTTTACGGAGTGCTCTGAGTTTTCAATATCCCAATCGGCGTCAAATTGGGCTAAAAGGCAGAGAGAATTATACCACAGGGCGTTAACCTCGACTGCTTTTCCACATCTGGGCGTAAAGGCGAGCCCATCGTACTTGGCGTCCATCCATGTTAGCTGTGTTTGGTAATTACCTGCTGTTATAAGGCCATCGGCATCGGCATGGATGTCGAACCGAGTGCCTTTATGGTAGGACTCTATAATCCAGCGGATTGTCGGCACGAGCTCCTGATTGAAGGTATTTGAATCGCCGGTGGCCTTCAGATATTGAAAAGCAGCGTTGATAAACCAGAGAGAAGCATCAACGCTGTTAAAGTAAGTTGTGCCGCTCCTGTCATCAAAACGATTTGGAATCATACCCTCATCCGCTGCTGAGGCGAATGTAGTTAAGACAGATTTTGCCTCGTCAAACCTGCCGGTTGACAGTAACAGCCCCGGCAGAGAAATAAAAGCATCTCTGCCCCAGTCTGCAAACCATGGGTAGCCGGCCAGAATGGTGGTTCTGTGGTGATTGTTTGTTTGTCGTTTTGCAATAAAAGCATCGGCAGTCAGACAAAGTGTCTCGAAACTCGATACTCGATTACCGTTTTTCGATACTCGCATCGAGATGGCTTTGCGTTTTATGTTTTCCTGATGCCTTAGCAGATTTTTTCGAACTGTTTCGATATTAAGCTCTGTCAGCTCTTCTGGCTTGCAGCCCGACTGCGGTGGGCTCAGGGTTGCCCATAAAACAATTTTGCCCGGTTTTTCTATCCGGTGCTTGAAAAAGCCGGGGGTCCACAAGTCTTCGGTAAAATCCTGGCCCCTTTCTTTATTGCTGCGATATACAAAATTAAACCACCATTGACGATCGACGACAAAGCTCACGGATGGGCAGTTCAGCAATAACTCACAGCTATTCGGCACATCATGACGAACCAGCACGCTGTCGCCGAGCCGTTTGGAACATAACGGAGCGTGAGAATGCTGCAGGGTGTGGAAGTCTCTTAAGCCAACGAATGGCCGTAAAACAAACTCCACCGGCTCGTGAACTCTGGTAAAGTCATAGACCAGGGCTGCGGTATCTTTATCGCGGAGAAGATATATGGATTTAGTCAGTTTGAGTTTGTCCAGTTCGTAGTCGAAATGTACCCCGAAATCCTGTCGGAATTGTTTTAGAAGGGTATGGCCGGCCGGCGTGAATTTGTCGCTGAATTCGAACGTTGAAAGGTTAAACGACTGTCCTTTAACAATAACCATCTCCAGACAATAGGCCAGCGCCATTATCCTGTTAACCGGAGGGTTAAGGGAGCCGATGAGTAGCCCGTGATATCCCCGAGTATTACAACCGACGATGGTCGATGATGCGTAGCTGCCGTGCTCGTTGGTCAACAGCCATTCCCTCGTCAATAAATTCTCAATAGGCTGATTGGCAGTTGATATGCGTACTTTTGCAGGGCTCCCATTATGAGACTTGTTGCGAAACAGGGGCCATCTACTATCGGCTTTTTGCAGTGCTAACACAATCTTGCTCCGGAAAACGTCATCGTGGGAATATATCAGGCCCCCTGGACATTCCTTTTATCGTATTATGTTACTCCTTTATAAAGTCCCTGTTGGAAGAAAGTCGAAGTTGCATTCAGCAGTAAAGAATCAGTCCTGATTTACCGGCACACCTGGATTTATCGGTTGCAAATCGGACGGTTTATTAATGTGTGAGCCCGCTTGCAAAAACCGCTTTGTCGCCTTTTGTTGCGGTGTCAGTGACGCCGCTTGCTTTTCTGAGGTTTTGGAACAACGGCTGTGAAGATTACCTAATATATTCATAAAGTTTATGTAAGAGTCGTAAGGCGAATTATAAGGATTAAAATATTTATGCACGTCGCCGTCGGCAAAGTATTTTGTGCACATATAATAAAAATGGTCCGATACCTGAAGTTTTCGCCAGTCCGAAATGATTTTTTCGTTGCCGGTTTGTTTGATTTTCTTCTCGAGACGGTAAAGTTCGTGGATGGCATTGGATTGCATGGCGTTTCCGACCCAGGCTGAAAGGTCTCTTTCGATATCCGCCCAGCTTATAACATGCGGCACATCAACTATCCCAACAGGCTGATATGATTGAACGACCTCGCTTGGTGTCTTAAAATTGTTGTCCGGGTGCCTTAAAACAGTTTCCGGCAGATGTCGCATGAAATCGAATATGCCCGTGTCTTCCCATTGGTGCTCGCCGAATGTCTCGTAGTCCATAAACAGATTGACGACATTGCCGTTGCCGTTGACATCGCTTATCCATTGGGCGAACTTGTCTGCCGTCAAAGGCCACTGGGTCCAGTCACGATTGGAAAACCTGAATGCTATATCGTCACTGAGCGAATAGTTTTTCAGTAAAAGCTTCAAATGTGTGCAGTCTTTCGGCTTATAGACAAAATTAGGACTTCGGTAGCCAAGGATATGGTCTGCACCTTCTGTTATTATCGCGTCAAAATTTCCAGTTGACTCGATAAGTGTGGCCAGCTCGTTGTTGTATATCAGTTCGGTATTTCTGAATATTCGCGGCTTTTGGCCGAAATAATTGTCGATGGTTTCGGTGTGCTTGTTTACCTGCTCTACGAATTCGTTGCGGGAATATAAAAAGCTCAGGCTGTGATAATATGTCTCAGCCAGAAATTCCACGCAGCCGGTTTCCGCAAGGGCATCAAATGTGCTCATAACTTCCGGTGAAAACGTAAGCAGCTGCTCCAGCAATACGCCCGTTATGCTGTATGCCACTTTGAAGCGGCCGTCGAATCGATTTATCAAATCAAGGATCAGTCGATTCGCGGGAAGATAACATTTGTTTGCGACCTTCCGGCAAATAGAAGCATTTTTGTAGTCGTCGAAATAATAGTCGTTTTGATCAAACACCGTATAGTGTCTCAACCGCAGGGGCTGATGAACTTGAAAATAGAAACATACCGAAGGCATAATTTAATCTCGTATTGTGTTTATTTTTTGTGTGATTCTATCAAACCGCAACCAGTGTCTGATCATAAATTTTGATGCACTTGGCTGCTGCGTCTTTCCATCTTAATTTTCTCACCTCAAAATTGCCATGGTTCGCCAGGGTCTCTTGCAATGGTGGATATTTCAATACAGCTACCATTTTGTTGGCAATTTCATTTATGTCCCAGAAGTCAACTTTAAGAGCATGAGTCAAAACTTCTGATACACCACTTTGCTTGCTTATTATGACTGGAACATCGTGGTTCAAAGCCTCCAGTGGAGCGATTCCAAAAGGTTCCGATACGGAAGGCATCACATACAGGTCTGCCATTTGATATATTTTTTCGACGTCTTCGCCTCGCAAAAAGCCTGTGAACAGCACTTTATGTCCGATGCCGAGTTCTGCCGCCATTTCAATCGAGCGGTGCATCATATCCCCGGAGCCGACCATGACAAACTTGACGTTATCCATCAGTCCCAGGACTTTCTTTGCTGCCTGGAGAAAGTACTCAGGGCCTTTTTGCATTGTGATTCGGCCTAAGAACAGGACAATTTTCTCATCTGTTTCGATGCCTGTTTCAATCAAAGACCAGTTGCCGTTACGCTCGACGCCGTTATATACCACTTCAACATTGTCACCGCTGATACCATATCGGTTAATTACCGTACTGCGTGTGAAATGACTGACGGCGATGACTTTGCTTGCACGTTCCATACCCTGACGCTCGATGTCGTAAATCATCTGATTGACGTGCTCACCACTGCGGTCGAATTCTGTCGAATGTACGTGCACGATCAATGGTTTTCCGCTTAAAGCTGCTACTGCGATTCCCGCCGGATAGGTCATCCAGTCATGGGCGTGGACAATGTCAAACTGTTCATTTTTAGCCAATTCAACAGCGAGAGCAGCATAGCGATGTACCTCAGTGTACATATCCCTGCTGTAATCATCACCGCAGGTGATTTGGCTGGCTCCGCTGAGGTTGCCGCTGAGAGATTTTTGTTTTTGTCTGAGAGTTTCTTCGATTTGACGACGGTAAGAATCCGGCGTTGAATATGGTTGCAGAGCTGAGCTGATTGCGTGAAATTTTACATTTTTGAACTCATTGAGCCTAAAAGATACTGAGGATGCCCAGGAGTTCGGGCTTAGCAGCTTCACATGAGTAGCATAACTGCTCTCGGCCATTTTTGGCAAAACGAAGGTAACTTCCAGGCCAAGTTGGTCCATTGCCCGGGTAAGCCCATAGCAGGCCGTGCCCAGACCACCGCTGATAAACGGTGGAAACTCCCAACCTAACATGAAAACTCTCATACCGGCTCCTGTTGAGTTGCTTTTATTAAGTATCTGTTCAGCAAGAAGTTATAATAATCTTCTTTCACGTTACTAAGACCTAAGATAAGCATGCTGCTCCGATGTTGCTCTGCATTAAACAGGTCCAATTACTATAGGTAAATTCATTATCGGCACGAAGTTGGAATGTACTTAATTACAAGCCGATAAAAAAAATACGGTATTTACCCTAATATCACCTGTTCTTAATATATAAATCGGAAATTTTAGGGTTGAAAGTTCACAAAAACTTTCGCAAAACCGCGAATTTTGACATTGTTACAGTATATTTTATAGGCCGGTTCCCAATAGAAGACGGTTTGTAATAATTTTACCTGTTATAAGCATAAAACAGGTTCTAATTCACGACTATTATGATTATGGGAACAAAACTGGTCGGTTTGAGACTCACAGATATCGGAAATTGCACATTCTTCTATTTATACTCTATTAGTCGGAAGGAATTTGTTTTTATGTCTTTGTAAACCTGTAAAAACAAGCCGTTACGCCGCTGAAGTAAGGCGTAACGGCTTGTTTTAAACAACGCTGCCCCCTGCCGTAAGATATTTAATCAAAAGACGTTAGCGAGCAAATTATTGTTCCTGTTAGAAAGAAAATGCCGGTGGGTTTCTAACGGGGCCTACAGATCCTGTGCCTTGACTGTGCTGCGGCGATTGGCCTGGGTTCGCGCTATGGCAGCATCAAGCATACAATAGACCTTATCGCTTATTGCCTCAAGGGCGTCGGATGAGGTCATCATCTGTTTGCTTTTGATATAAGCCTTAACTTTGCTTGCTACAATCAAAGATTCTTTGTTTGCCATTCTGAAATCCTCCCTGTTAAAAGGTTAAACTGTAATTACGCCGAAACCAAATCCTTAAGTCCGGCACGTCATTGTGCGTTGTTATTACATGTAATCAGCGGAGTTTGCAACAAAAAAATATGCTTAAAACGCTAATTTTTTACAATAATCGAGCCCTCGGACACAGGTTAGTCGCGATTGCCGGAACCGGCAAGTCAAAGTTTTTCGTTTAAGTTGGTAATTTTTGATAATTTCTGGAGTCTAATTTGACGAAAATATCCAAAAGAGAAGTGTTTGACGGCCTGTCTATCATGGACGGGATGATTAACAAAAGAGAGGATAATGAACGTTGGAAAGGGCATTTAGCCCCAAGTTTGTTGTGGAGGAATAAAATGGCAAAGCGTTCCAAAAAAGGGCATAGATCGCAGGCCAAATTGCAGGGGTACGTTGTTGTTGCCTTTGCCGATGATTTGGAGCAGGCCAGAGAGTTCAAATCTCTCCTGGAAGTCAATGATGTCTCTGCCATAATCAGTGAGCAGAAAGAGTCGGCATTAGGTTCCAAGGAAATCGCAGTAATGGTTCCCGAAGATTTTCTCGATGAAGCACACGTAATAATTGAGTCGCAGCAGGCATATGATGATTTCTATGATTTTGCACTTGAAGAAGAACACAGCGGCGATTTCGATGATGATTTATTTGAAGATGACTTTTAGTCTTCTAACCACCGGCGAATTCAAGAGAGCGAACAGTATCTTGTAATTGAAGCCGGCGTGGTTATTGACTGCTTTCGTATCCTACAAGTTAACAAAGTAAAAATACAGGTATGACATAAATGGATAAAGAGCATATTGCCGAGGAACGAAGCTGCGAACATGACCGCAGGGAAAGTGTTGTTGACAGGCGTTTAGGGCTTGACCGACGGCGGGGGCCGGGCAGACGATTGAGCGAGGAACGAAAAGCCGCCGAACAAGGCCAGATGTCCGATGAACAGTTTGAGTTTATTTTGGCCATCGATGAATATAAAAGAAAGAACTCAAAACGCTTTCCGACATGGACAGAGGTTTTTGAAGTCATAAAGGCGATGGGCTATCGTAAAGTCGCTGAGCCGCAATCACTTAGACCTTTTGTCAAAGAACTCGAACCTGACAAGATACCTTTGGAAGCCTGACAAGTTGTTGTTATTCCGTACTTGATACGGAATCCACGAATATTCAGCCCGCCGAGTTATTCGGCGGATTTCCCCCTCAATTTTCAGGACTTTTGCTAGCCTCGGCAGTTCCGCCATAAGCTCCCACATTAATTATATCATCATTAACATGAAGCCTGAAATGTCACTATGGCTGTTTGCGACAATTGTACAGTTGTTGATTATTAACATACTATGGATGTGTGCATCGGTGATTTCAACAAAAGAGCCTAGATAAAAAACGGCTTTAGGCTTTTGCAATGTGAAGAAGGCTTTGGTATTATAGTCGAATTGGAAGCTTTGCGGTGTGGGCGGGCTTTTAATACCGGAGATATCAGGCTGAAAACAAACTGACATAAACTTAAAGGAGGTTATGAAATGATGCACATAAGAAAACTCGGTCAAAAGATAAGCGAATCGGCAATCATGAAGAAAATATTGATTGTATCTACGATTCAGTTTGTAGTGTTGGCCTGTGCCTTGATTCCGTCTCAAGCGCAAGGCTCCACGGTCAGCGTTAATCTCAATCAAACGGGTGAGCCCATTTCCAAATATATCTATGGCCAGTTCATCGAGCATTTAGGCCGGTGTATTTATGGGGGCATATGGGCGGAGATGCTGGAGGACCGCAAGTTTTATTACCCCGTTGACGGGCAGTCTCCGGCCTGGACTATGTATAAACCCGGTATGAGATCCTATGATGGTGAAGGTCATCCTTATGAGCTCTTGACCGGCTCACCTTGGATGATTATCGGTGACAAAAAGGCCGTATCAATGATGACGGAGAATTCTTACGTGGGAGAACACACACCGAGAATCACTTTATCAGGAAACAAACAGCCGGCCGGCTTGCTTCAGGAACGTCTGGGAATTATCGAAGGCAAAGAATATACGGGACGAATCGTGCTGGCGGGTGATCCGCAAGCTGCGCCTATTGAAGTCAGTCTCGTATGGGGCTCTGGAGCGAGTGACCGGGACACGATAATAATTGATAAAATCGGAAAAACATACACAAAGTTTCCATTACGTTTTGCAGCCAAAGGCTCAACTGATAATGGCCGTCTGGAGATAGTGAGCAGAGGCAAAGGGTACTTTATGATTGGCACCGTCTCGCTCATGCCAGCGGATAATATCCTGGGCTGGCGTGCCGATACGGTGGCACTGCTGAAGCAGCTTAATTCACCGGTTTACCGCTGGCCGGGCGGCAATTTTGTCAGTGGTTACGATTGGAAGGATGGCATCGGTGACCCGGACCGGCGGCCTCCTCGTAAAAATCCGGCCTGGAAGGGAATCGAACATAATGATGTGGGTATCCATGAATTTCTGGAACTATGCAGTGAAATCAATACCGAAGCCTTTATAGCAGTAAACACCGGACAGGGAGATGCCAAGGCGGCTGCCGAGGAAATTGAGTATGTCAATGGTGGTCCGGATACACCGATGGGCAGGATTCGGGCTCAAAACGGCCATTCACAACCGTTTGGCGTCAAATGGTGGGCCATCGGTAATGAAATGTATGGTAACTGGCAGCTTGGCCACATGCCGCTTGAAGAATACATGAAAAAGCACAATAACGTGGTTGACGCAATGCGCCAAGTGGATCCGACGTTCAAGCCCATCGCCGTCGGGGCCCGGGGACGCTGGAGCGAACAAATGCTCACTCAATGTGCCGATCACATGAATCTTATCAGCGAGCACCTTTATTGGCAGGACAGAGACGATGTGATTTCACATGTTAGGCAGATTTCCGACAGGATCCGTGATGTGGCCGAAGCTCATCGTGGATATCGCAAGACGATTGCCTCGCTTGCAGGCAAAGACATCCGTATTGCAATGGACGAGTGGAATTACTGGTATGGTCCGAACGAATATGGAGAGCTGGGCGTTCGGTACTTTCTTCAGGATGGCCTTGGAATTGCTGTTGGCCTCCATGAGTTCTTCCGTAATAGCGACATTTATTTCATGGCAAACTACGCACAGACCGTCAATGTTATTGGTGCCATTAAAACTACAAAAACCCAGGCTGAATTCGAAACCACAGGACTTGTTCTAAAACTCTACCGTGAACATTTCGGTGAAATACCGATTAAGGTAAGCGGCGATTTCAAATCCCTCGACGTTGCCGCTGCCTTGTCGCCCAATCGTGACGTCTTGACCGTTGCCGTTGTTAATCCGCTTCAACAATCTCAATCCCTTGATTTGAAATTGACTGGTGGAGAGCTGACCGGGCGTGGGCAAAAGTGGACCATTACCGGCCCGAACAAATGGTCATACAACGCTCCGGGAAAACCGCCTCAGGTGGAGATTACTCCTTCCTCATTCACTGGAGTTTCTGACCGGCTGGAAGCTGTCCCATTGAGTGTAACTCTTTACTCTTTTTTCCTGCGATAATCCTTTAGATGTATAGCTTCTGGCGAAGAAACTCATGGTAAAAAAAATGTCGAATTCAACGACTATATTCGTATGATGCTCCAAGGGCGTTGAAATCAAACCATACGTTGTGCTACTATATAGGCCGTAGCGTGTAAGAGTACTGTTTATGAACTCACATTGGAAATGTCGGCTGATACAAATTTTCACAACGGAATTGGCAAAACTATCCACAATCATCCGAGAGACCGGCAGATTTTGCAACCCGGGTTCTCAGTTTGATTTGGTCTGTGCCAGCTCTGGGCGCTTTTGTTTAAGCCTATTGGCTACTGTCTTCGTGATTACCGTGTTCCCAGGTGCCAGAGCAGATACGGGCATCCTGGTAAAAGCTGCAATTCCTTCCTTTCCAGGCGCCGAAGGTGCCGGAGCGTTTACACCCGGAGGCCGCGGTGGAAAAGTTTTCGAGGTGACCAATATAGGAGACAGCGGCCCCGGTAGTCTTCGCCAAGCTATAGAAGCAGAAGGGCCGCGTATCGTAGTCTTCCGTATCTCAGGTATTATAATGCTGGAGAAACTTCTTACAATCTCCAATCCATATATAACAATTGCCGGCCAGACCGCCCCCGGCGATGGCATTTGCATACGAGGCCAGACAACCGAAATCAATACTCATGATGTGGTGTTGCGTTATCTGCGTTTTCGTCGTGGCAATATAAAAGACCGCAACGATGCGCTGGGCGGCTACCCTGTGGGCAATATTATCGTGGACCATTGCTCCACAAGTTGGGGATTGGATGAAAATTTCTCCCTTTACCGGTATATGAAGGAAATGCCCGGAGGCCCGGATAAAAAAATGCCCGTCGAAAATTTGACCATTCAATGGTGCATATCCAGCGAGGCTCTCGATTTGAACAATCATGCATTCGGTGCTACATGGGGCGGAAAGAACTGCTCATTTCACCACAATCTGTTTGCATGCAACACGGGCAGAAATCCCAGCATTGGCTGGGGGGACCATTTTGATTTCCGCAACAATGTTCTTTTCAACTGGCGACACCGTACTGTTGATGGGGGTGATGCAAGCTCCATGGTCAATATAGTGGCCAACTACTATAAACCGGGACCTGCTGTTAACGAAGGTGCGGTTCGTTACCGTATTTGCAGACCTCAACACCTTGACATGTACAGCGAGGCTAAGCGCGAAGGTAAATGGTATGTGGCGGATAATTTCGTTGTAGGTTACCCTCGGGTTACAGCCGACAACTGGGACGGCGGTGTGCAGTTTGACAACGCCCCAACGCAGGCAGAGGTTAAAGCTCTCATAACGAAGGTGCGAGCAAGTGCCCCAGTTCCGGCACCACCCATCGTCCAGCAAAGCGCCGAGCAGGCTTATGAACTCGTGCTGGCCCGGGCAGGCGCAACTCTGCCAAAGCGTGACCCTGTTGACAAACGCATCATCAGTATCGTTCGCACTGGCAAACCCACCTTCAAAAACGGTATTATTGATATCCCCTCCGATGTTGGTGGTTGGCCGCAGTATAAGTCCTCACCTGCGCCTGCCGACAGCGACCATGACGGAATGCCGGATACATGGGAAAAGAAATATTCTCTGAAATGGAATGACCCGTCTGATGGTGCCGAAGATTCCGATAGTGATGGTTACACGAATGTCGAGGAATGGCTTAACGGTACTGACCCAACCCAGTATGTGGATTACCGCAAGTCTGAGAATAACATTGATCCTCTATCTCTTGATGATTGAATTACGAAAAAAAGACAGGTATTGAAGAAGTCTGCAAAAGGTATAATATCGCCCTGTACCTCAAGATATAATCAAGAGGATGAAACACAAAATACAGGTGAACAGTTGGAGATTGTTGTGTTCAAGAGATTGATTTTTCTGGTAATTGGCACGGTCTTAGTGGGGACTACAAGTGCACGTGATGAGCAGAGGCAGCGAGATTCTATGTTTGTTCTTGATGCAGGTGCTTTTAAATATCACGTTAATTATTTCAATTCGATGGAGCCGGAAAACATTGTTAATTTCGTCTCGAATCAGCAGTCGTGGGCGTGGATGTCCCAAAATATTCCGTTCTTTGAGTGTCCTGATAAGAGCTTCGAGCAGATTTATTATTTTCGATGGTGGACATTTCGAAAGCATATAAAGAAAACGTCGGATGGATTTGTTTTCACTGAGTTTCTCGATAAGGTTGGTCACAGCGGTAAATACAACACGATAAGCTGTGCGCTCGGGCATCATATCTGTGAAGGTACATGGCTGCATGATAAACGGTATATTGACGATTATGCCCGGTTCTGGTATATGGGAAACAAGGATGATTTGCAGCCACATTTTCATCAGTACAGCAACTGGGGAACATGGGCACTCTATCGCAGATATCTGGTAAACCAGGATCAAGCATTTGTAACTAAGTTGCTAAACGCTTTTATCCGTGATTTTGAAGTTTGGACAAAAGAACAGGGTCTTGAGAATGGACTATATTGGCAATACGATGTGCGTGATGGGATGGAGGAGTCGATCAGCGGTTCGCGCAAAGAGAAAAATGCCCGGCCTTCCCTGAACAGCTACATGTATGCCAATGCGATAGCGATTTCAAAAGTAGCAGAACTTGCAGGCAAAAAAGATTTAGCCGAAAAATACGCTCGAAAGGCTGCACGGTTAAAGTCACTCATACACGAGCTTATGTGGGACAAAGAGGCCCAATTCTTCAAAGTACGACATCCGAATGGTGAACTGGCCAACGTGCGGGAGGAGATTGGATTCATCCCGTGGTATTTCAATCTGCCCGAGACTGGGCACGAACACGCTTGGCAACAGCTCACGGATCCAAAAGGATTCAAGGCCCCAATGGGGATCACCACTGCAGAACGAAGGCATCCTCAGTTCAGAAGTCACGGCGTTGGGACATGTGAGTGGGATGGTGCAATCTGGCCCTATGCAACGAGCCAGACGCTGGTCGGGTTGGCAAACGTCTTGCGAAACTACAAGCAGCAATACGTCAGTGAGACAGACTACTTTGATGCGATTATAACATACGCTCGGTCTCATCGGTACAATGGCAAGCCGTATATCGGGGAATATCTCGATGAGGTAAGTGGTAAGTGGTTGAAGCCGGACTCAAATAGGAGCCGATACTACAATCACTCAACTTTCTGTGACTTGGTAATTAGCGGACTTGTGGGACTTGTGCCTCGGCAAGATAAGACTATAATCGTTGATCCTTTGATCCACGAGGACACATGGGACTGGTTCTGTCTCGATAATGTTCATTATCATGGTCGGGTACTCACTATTCTGTGGGACAGAAGCGGTGAGAAATACCGCAGGGGCAAGGGCTTTAGCATCTTTGCAGATGGTAGGAAGGTCGCTGGGTCGGATGAGCCGACATATATCAAAGGTGAGCTTCCTTAGATACACAGCGCAGACATAGTATTTGTCCTTGGAAGACATTTAGTAAATGGTACGAGCGTAAAACAGTTATGAAGTTTACTCTATGAAATCATGAAAGCTGGTTAAGGTAATTTTCGGACAACCGAGAGCATCGTATACTTAATCCGATATCACACTGAAAATTGTTAAGAAATATCTGTATTTTCGCAAAAAATTGGCATTTTTTAGGACTTGATATAGGCAAAATTAACATTTGTAGTGTCATTTTGGTGACAAGATGTCACCTGAAAATCAGGGTGTTTTGCAGCTCCTGAAAGAGATAACTTTTCGAAGAATTACGGTATTTTTCAACTCGTGAAATGGGGCCATTTTGGGCGTGCTTTGTGCACGACCCGTGCGCTTTTGGTTGGCTGGTAGGATTGGTCCGCAAGCTACTGACTATCTGATCCTCTCAGAACAAATATATGGCGTGCCATAAGGACCGTAAGAGGCGTGCTCACAAGTGTATTATCAAGATATTTTCCTTGCCGGGAGGTGGATAATATGGTATGGATAAGGTTAATGAAGTTTGTTCCCGCTCAATCGGGCATCTGGGGATTTCGGTCTTGCTGCGGTGGCAATTCTTGTTGGGTTCTGAATCGAGGAGGAGTTATTATGCGAAACATAGAGTTAAGTTATAGAAGTAACTTTGTGTTTCAGAGGGCAGTGTTCATATAGCAGTTCATATCCAGCCTCTGTAGGAACGAGAATTTTGGTGTGTAAACAAAGTATAATTCATAATTTTATTAACTTTTTTGAATCCCGCACGTTTTCCATAGGATGCCTTGCGTCAAAGACGGGATGGGTGAAGGAGGATATATTTATGTTTAAAAAATTGATTTTTCTAGTTCCTATTGTTTTGATACTGTGCCTTACCGGGAGTACCTCAGCTGAACTGATTGGTCGCTGGAAGCTGGATGAGGGCTCCGGAACCACCGCTACAGATTCTGTCGGCAATAATGATGGAACACTCTACGGTGACACAAGCTGGGTGGAAGGCATCTTGGATGGCGCATTGTCCTTTGACGGCGATGGTGACTATGTGGACTGCGGGAACGACCCGATATTCAATCCATCGGACAGCTTCAGTATCACCTTTTGGGCATACATTAGAGACTGGAGCACAGGCTGGGCTGAATCTATGTTTAGCAAGGGCGGTGATTGGGACAGAGGCGGCTGGGTAGTGCGAAGGTTCAGCAGTGAAGTCATAGTCTTTACGGGTTCAGGCTTTACGGCAACAACCCAGGGTGAAAATCATAACTTGGCGGGCAACACACCGCCGCCGTTGAACGAATGGCTTCACATTGCTTGCATATATGACGTCAATAACATGGCGTACATTTATTTTAACGGAGTCGAAGACGCACGCATACCTGCTTCAGGAACAATTGAAGCCACCGATGCCAGCGTGTATTTGGGAACCAGAAGTAACGTAGAGGGTACTGCTCCAGATGGTTGGGGAGATTCTTTCTTCGATGGTATGCTTGATGATGTGCGCTTCTATGACCATGCACTGGAAGAGACGGAGCTTGGGCCGATTATGGAAGGTAAAGTAGAATTGCCGGGCCCCCTGGCTGCAAGACCAAATCCTGCTAATGGGGCCACGAATGTGCCAATAGATATGACCCTTAGCTGGAAGCCGGGACTTTTTGCCGACAAACATGATGTGTACCTCGGAACAGTGTTCGATGATGTCAACGAGGCAAGCACAACCAATCTGATGGACGTCTTAGTCGCCCAAAACCAGGAGGAACTCACTTATACACCTGCAGACCTTCTCGAATTCGGTCAGACATATTATTGGCGGATCGATGAAGTTAATGATGCCGAACCGAATAGTCCGTGGAAAGGGGATGTCTGGAGCTTTACGGCAATCAACTATCATATCGTGGATGATTTTGAGAGCTACAATGACCTTAATAAAGGTGAACCCGGCAGCAACAGGATATTTCTTGCCTGGGCAGACGGATTCGGCAACCCGGCTGTAAATGGTTCTGTCGTTGGTCATGAAAATCCTCCGTTTGCCGAGCTGACTATTGTTCACAGTGGCAATCAGTCGATGCCATATTTCTATAACAATGATATGAAATATTCAGAAGCAGTAAGGGTGCTGGATTCGGTGCGTGACTGGACGTTGGATGGTGTTCAGGAATTGTCTCTGTGGTTTAGAGGTTATCTGGGTTATTCCGGCAGTTTCGTGGAAGAACCAGTCGGCACCTACACGATGACCGGCTCCGGCGCTGATATCTGGGACACCTCCGATGAATTCCACTTCGCCTACAAGGAGCTCACCAGATCCGGTTCGATTATAGCAAAAATCGAGAGCCTGGAGCAAACGGATCCCTGGGCTAAAGCTGGCGTGATGATCCGTGATACGCTGGATACGGATTCCATTCATGCTATGATGATCGTCTCAGCTACGCAGGGCGTCTCCTTTCAGCGCCGCAGCTCGGCGGGTGGTGAGACCTTCGCCACTGATATAGCCGGAATCATGGCGCCGCTATGGGTGAAAATAGAACGTAGCATTAGTGGTGATGTTACGGCCTCTTATTCGGCTAACGGCACATCCTGGACACAGGTTGGCAACGAGAATATGAGAATGATTATTCCTACGTATATAGGTCTGGCAGTAACCGCTCACAACGCCAGCGAGGTTTGTGAGGCCAGGTTCTCTAACGTTAGTATCACCGGTACGGTCACTGAGCAGTGGACAAACGAAGATATTGGGATACTCAGCAACGCCCCTCAGTCTATGTATGTGGCTGTGGGCAACAGCACTGGTGAACCTGCGATAGTCTATCACGAAGACCCCAACGTAACAGTGATCCCTGCCTGGACCGAGTGGATTATTCCCCTTCAGGACTTTGTCGACCAGGGCATAGATCTGACCGATGTTGATAATATCGCTATTGGTATCGGAACTAAAGGTGATACAACGAGCCTCGGCGGCTCAGGTAAGATGTTCTTTGACGACATTCGGTTGTATCGACCGGAAGATGCTACAGCAGAATAAACGTTATTTCTCCTTAAATGGTAGAAGGATTTGAATGAGATTAGGGCCTACACTGAATTAGTCAATATAGGCCCGAAAGTTTCTCGTAATAGTCATATATGTATGCTGGCAGGACTGGCATAGAAGACCTCTGTAGGTGGTAGTAACAAGGAGATCTGTGCAGAACCTTGAAGGTCTGTTTTTTCTTGAAAAATGCAAAAAAAGAGTTATTAATTCTTGCATATTGTAGGTTTTTTAGAGGAAAAAATCATAAGTAGTCAGAACCTACTGAGAATGGACCTAAACTTCTAAACTTGTGCACAGTTTATTGGGTAAGAATGAAGATGAAAAGAAAAATAGCCACAGTTTTGGCCTTAGCTTTCTACTCGATGCTCTGCCAGGTCTGGGTTGTCGAAGCTACAACAAAGGATACCGCCTTTGAGCTAATGGCCATAGAAGCCGGTCAGCTTCCGCCACCGATAATCAAAAACAACTCCGTAGAACTCTGCCTAAATAGCAGGTACTCACAACATTCTCTGAGTGGTATTGCCAATAACCAGCAGATAAGTAACATCGTATGGGCGGCAGGAAGAGTTCCCATTACCGGCTCTTACAGGGATATCTATATCGCTACACCAACTGCGACATTTTTATATGACCCAAATAGCCACTCGCTAAGCTGGCATTCAGATGACGTAACTGATGATGGCGCCTTCCAGATTATTTATGAAAGTGAGCTTGATTTCGATACCGGTGTTTCCTTCATGCCAGCCTTGCTTGCGTCTGTGTCTCTATGGAATAGCACTGAATCACCGGTTGCGAACTGTCCAAAAGGAATTGGATATCCGAAGGCAAGGTTGATTTTCGGAGTACAGTCGGTTGCAGGACTGACAACTGAATTGGCGGTTCATTCTTCTTTGCCGGAAGATGAGCCCGGATGGCTGCCGGACCCCTGTACTGTTGGTGATAACAGCCTTGAAGAATTGTTGGCCAATCTGGGGTACGTAGTTAATTTTGCGCAAACGAATTTGACACTGCAGCAAATCTCACAGGTTCTATGGGCCGGATATGGCTGCACCGACCATAATCCAAGTGGTAAAGCAGGTTTAACAGTTCCTTCAGCCTGGGCCAATTATTATTTGACCCGGAGCATTTATCTGGCAAATGAAAATGGTGTTTATCGTTATCATAATAGAAATCCCGAAACAAACTTAACTACTAAGGACCATAGAATCGAGCAGATAGACTCTGGTAATGCTGGAAGAAGTGGCCCGCGACCTGCTGATGCCAGAGGTAGATTGCAATCTGCCGTTAGCGGTTTACCCCAGGCGCCGTGTTATATCATAATCTGCCTCGATTCTTCTTATGTTGGGCAGGAATACGCTCATTTGGAAACAGGTTTTGTCGCCGGTAGTATGCTCATCCAGGCCACGGCAATTGATTTAGGTTGTCACTTTACTTCTGAACTAACCTCTAATGAGCAGAGAATTATTCAGGCCGCCACAAACATACCATCGTCACACCTCCCCCAGGTGATAGTCAGCATAGGTTCGATAGAAACCTCGGTTTCTATTTCTGTTGTTCTTCAGGGTGATAACCGTCCTGATTCTGGCTGGATTGTTCCATTGACCGTCAGGTTCTTTCCACCAGGTGCTGATGTCCTTAATGATACCTCGACCTATGAGTTCAATTTAACCACCACCGGGTCTGCTGCTGAGGGCGTAGCTATCTGCGAAGCTGCGGGCCTCCCACCGGATACTTATGATATCGCAGCGCTTAGTGAATCCACTCTTATGAATGTCAAAAGAGGCGTGGTCATTTCGACACAAGAAACATCAGTGGACCTCGGCACACTTCTTGAAGGCGACGCTAATCAGGATAACATAGTTGATTTTGATGATTTCTCAATCCTGTCCATGTGCTGGCTGACATCTGAAGACCAGGTGGAATATAACGCTAAAGTGGATTTCGACCGTAACGGATTAATTGATCCGGCTGACTTTTCTCTATTAGTGGCCAATTGGTTCATAAGCTCGCCAGTAGAAATCCTGCCTTAACGATAGTAAATCAATTGATCTACCCCGAATTATAAGTTATGAATTTTCCTTTTGATCTTCTTTCCCATTCATACCGGTTCAGCTATATTGTATAGTTCTTATACTCTCTTTGTTTTTAGATCGGGCCGGATGGTTCACTTTTTTCAGAGTCTTTTATATAACTATCCTTAGCCATTAACACATTTCTTTCACCGTCTACTTAATCCGATAAGAACAAAAAAATCTTCGTTTTTTATGCAAATATTTGAGATTTGGGGCATTTGTCAACCATCAAATATGATATTTGTGGTGACAAAATGGTAACAAGATGTCACCTGAATATCAGGGTGTTTTTAAGCTTATGAAAGAGGTGACTTAGCGCATGTTATGTCACTCTTTTACAGCTTCTGTTTGCTTCAGTTTCACTCGCCACTCTTCGGCTTTTTCCATTTTGTCCCAGGCTTCGTAGAGTTCGATCAGATTTTTCCATGATTCTAATGTCTGTGGATGGGTATCACCGAGTTTGAGACGGCGGCCTTCGACTGCTTCAACTAACAACGGCTCTGCCTTATCGTATTTTTTCTGTTCTTTGTACAGCACAGCAAGGTCATTCTTTGTTTCCAATATTGCCGGGTGGTAAAGGCTGAACTTCATCTGTCTTCCGTCAAGAGCTGTAGTTAATAGTTCCTCTGCTTCCTTGTAGCGTTTCAGGAAATCCTTGAACGTATCGGGCGATTGAAGCCTGTTCCACTTGGGTATGGCTGATGATAAAAATTGCTGAACAGCTTGCATTTATGAAGGTGCGAGCACTTGAGGTCTGTACAAAAGCTGAGATTGGCAGGAGGGCGAGGCACATAAAATCATGTTCTCGTGCAAATTTTCAGCAAAGTGGCTTTGAAAGTGGAATCTCTTGTTATTTTAAGGGGTATATGGTAAGATTATTATTGGTGTACGAAGAAAATTATGTTTGTTAACCGTGCAAATGGGAAATGTCAGATCAATATACAACGATTTAGCTCTTGCAGAGCTAAGTAAAAGCAGACTGATTCATCGGAGATCAGTACCTAATATCGTTAACTTAACTATATGAGGAGAGAGTTATGAAAAGGCTTAGTTTTTGGTTCTTGATTGTGACGTTGACATTACAGGTACAGGCGGCTTTTCCCGAACCGAAAGGTGTGTGGGAATTCAATGCACCGAATCCAAATAGTGCTACGGTCGGCGCCCCCCTGGAAATAGTCGGCTCGGCTCTGAATATCACGGGCGTCAGCGCCGAAGATGGTGCCATGGCTATCGGCGAAGGCAGTTACTTCATATGCACGCATGGTGTCGCCCCCAATGGCGATGGGGCCAAAGTAAACGAATGGACCCTGCTCATTGATTTCAGCTACCCGCCCAGCAGTCTGTCCGATCCTCCCAACGGTTACAACGATCTCTTTCAGACCGACCCGACCAACGCCAGTGATGCCGACTGGACCATTAATTCGTCCGGCGCGATC
>Ga0307379_10002190_pt1 | contig 29360 bp, 23 predicted proteins | sample UN2MG_FD_202237 | JGI IMG/M metagenome (GOLD analysis project Ga0307379, IMG submission 202237) | Soil microbial communities from Risofladan, Vaasa, Finland - UN-2 | ecosystem: Environmental > Terrestrial > Soil > Coastal area > Acid sulfate soil | place: Finland: Risofladan, Vaasa | collected...
GGTCCAGCTTACCGCGGGGCACGCCCGCAAGACCGGCCGGGATCGCCGGACTATCGCCACGGTGATGGCCCGCCTCTTCGACGCCGACGGCCAGGCCGTCGCGTACGCCGAGCGGGCCGAGTTCGAGCACATCACGCCGAAGGTGAGATACCGCCTGTACCTGCCGCCGAAGAGCGGGCGCTTCGATGCCCTGCCCGACTTCGACAGTCTCCGCCCCGCCCGGACGGGCTACATGGGCGAGTTCTCCTCGGCCGTCCACGACGCGCCGGCCCTGGGGTACGGTCTGGTCCTGGAGGGCCGCATCGAGGTGCCCGCCGACGGCGAGTACACGCTGGGCATCCGCACCAACGACGGCACGGGGCAGCTCTTCGTGGACGACCGGCCGGTGGTCACGCGCGCCAAGGGCGGCTGGCACGAGCACGACACGGCCAAGGTTCACCTGGGCAAAGGGCCGCATCGCGTGAAGGTGACGTACTGCTACAACCTGTTCGCCAACTACCTCTCGCTGACGTACCAGACGGCGGACGTGAAGCGCCCCGGCGGGCTGTCCGAGCTGCTTGTGCCCCTGGCCCCGGCGCCTCAGCCGTCCGCTTCCGCAGGCGGCTGATACGGCTCGCCGGCGAAGAAGCCCTTGGTCAGGGCCTCTACGACGCCGGCGCCGGTTTCGTTGCGGGCGGCTTGGGGAGGTCCTTGGCGGGCACGCCGGCCTTGGTGCTCAAGTCGCCGTAGACCACGATGTACGTGGTCTCGCCGTCGGGGCAGAACCAGAAGACGGGGGTCTTGGCGTCGCCCATCTTGACCCCCTTGCCCGCGTAGCCGTACCGGTCCGGATGCAACTGAAGGAACAGCCTCGCCCTTCCCAGCGTCTCCAGCAGCTCTTGCAGTTGCTCCTTGGGCAGTTCCTTGCTGAGCTTGTCCACAGCGTCCACGCAGTCCTTGATCCACTCCACCTCGGAGAGGGTATCGGGGAAGGTGCCTTTCCGGGCATCGACCCAGAGGCGCAGGAACGCCGTCATGTCTTCGGTGCGGGCGGACTTGAGGTCCAGCTTGATCAACTCGAAGCCTTCCGGCGGCTGGAAGCTGAACAGCGAGTCGTCCAGTTTCTTGTCCAGCTCGAAGTCCTTGATGACCGTCTTGACCCGGCCGCCGTACTGTAGGAACTCCATGACGATCGGGTGGCCCGTTTTCGCGTCGGCCCAGAGGGTCATCTCGATGCGCCCGCCCTTGCCCACCCGATATCCCTTGGCCTGTCGGCCGTCGATCGTCTTCTCGCCGATCTCGACGCCCGCCTTCTCGATGAGCTTCTTGAGGTGCCCGAAGTAATCTCCCTCCTCGAGCCTCTTGCGAGCGGCCTCGGGCAGTTGGGAGATGCTCGTCAGCACCGCCGTCTTCTCCTTCGTCTCAATGGACAGGACCTTCTTCTTGGCTATGTCCATGATGACGATCATCTCGTAGGGCTTGGACATCTCCTGGCGGCTGACCGTTCCTTTCGCCATCCCCCTGACCACCATGGCGGGGACCCCGTTCTGCTCCATGGTGGCGGTGAACGTCAGCGTTCTGGCTTCGCGGATCTCTCTCTGGACGTCGGCCCAGGTGATGGTCGCGCCGCCTCCGCCGACAGTCAAGAAGGCCCAAAGGCCCACGGCAACGGCGAGCACCACAACCGCGGCGCCGGCTTTGATGGAGGGACGCATCTCAATGATTCTTTGCTTGAGTGTTCTCGGCCTTCTCTTGGCCGCCTCGGACGATTCGGCGGCCAGCACGGCCTCCAGCACGTGCCGGGGCGGCTCGGGCACAGGCGTTGCCCGAAGGGCCTGGGCGGCCCGGTCGACAACGTCCGTTTCTCGGTTGGTCTTCCGATCGTACATGACCTCACCTACACCGCAGGTGATTCCTTGGCAGACGACAACAGCTCCCGCAGGCGCGCTCGAGCCCGATGAAGCAGCACGCCGACGTTGGAGGTCCGCAGGCCCAGCTGCCGGGCGATGTCCCGATAGCTCAACTCCTCGATGCATCGCAGGCAGAACACGGTGGCCTGCTGAGGCGGCAACTGCGCGATGGCCCGGCGCAGGCGGCCGGAGAGCTCCGCCGCCTCGGCCTGCTCGACGGGCCCGGGGTCGTTGCAGGGCACGCCCGTCCACTCCGCCGGATCCCAATGATCCTCAGCTCTCCGGAGGCGTCGCCTCAGTCGGTCGATGGCCCGGTACGTACACAGGTGTCTCAGCAGGGCGGACCAGTGGCGGACTCTCTGGCGGCGTGAGATCTCCAGCGCTTCCAGGAGGACCTCCTGGAGGCAGTCGGCGGCCTCGTCGGGGTCGCCCAGCAGGCGGTACGCTGTTTGCCATGCCGCCTGCCCGTGTCGGCTGACTACTGTCGGCCAATCGGCCATCCGCTCTGCCCTTCTGCTCCAACCGATCGCGCTACCACTATGCTGGTCGATGTGGGGGCCGAGTTTGTTACACGAAGGTCGCTGGAAACGGCGCAGCCCAGCCGCCGAACGTCACAAACGCGTCTCCTCGCGCTCTCCGCCTCTTCCGCCCGATGTTCCGGGGGTTGAATGGGTCGGAGGAGGAACGTCAGTCGGCCGAATCCGGAGGGGTGTAGGACTCGCCGGCGAGGAAGCCCTTCGCCAGGCGCACGACCACGCCGGACAGGGCGATCAGTGCGATGAGGTTGGGCAGGGCCATCAGGCCGTTGAGCGTGTCGGCGATGCCCCAGATGAGATCGAGCTGGCCCAGCGTCCCCAGCAGGATGAACGGCAGCCAGAAGACGCGGTAGGTCATGCGGACCACGTGCCCATGGCCGAAGACGAACGCGCAGCACGTCTCGCCGTAGAAGCACCAGGCGAGGATCGTGTCGTAGGCCGTCAGGATCATGCAGAAGGTCACGACGGCGCCGCCAATCAGGCCGCCGAAGGGCACGCTGAAGGCGCGGATCGTCAGCGTCGCGCCCTGCTCGCCGCTGCTCCACGCACCGGTCACCAGGATCACCAGCGCCGTCGCCGAGCACATCACGATCGTGTCGAAGAACACCTCGAAGATGCCCCAGAGCCCCTGCCGGGCGGGGTGATCGGTCTGGGCGGTGGCGTGGGCCATCGGGGCGCTGCCGAGCCCGGCCTCATTGCTGAACACGCCTCGCGCGATGCCGTAGCGCATCGCCAGCCAGATGCTCACCCCGGCCGCGCCGCCCCCGGCCGCCTTGAGAGTGAAAGCCCGCTCGAAGATGAGAACGATGGCCCCCGGCAGGCGACCCGCGTAGATCACGATCACCGCCAGCGCCGCGAGCATGTAGAGCGAGCACATGAGCGGCACGAACACCATCGCCACGTGCGCGATGCGCCGGATCCCGCCGACGGTCACCAGGCCGACGGCGATGAGCAGCACGCCGCCGGTGATCCACCGGGCCGGGCGGGCGTGAGGCGGCACGGGCGCGGGGGCGGACGCGGGCGCCGACGGAGAAGCGGCCGCCGTCGCGGGTGGCGTGGAAGTCTCGGCGGGAGAGTCCGGCTCGACCAGGCCGATGAGGTGCTCGACGCCGTCGGCGACGGCCTGGGCCTGCGTCATGTTGCCGATGCCCAGCCCCGCCAGCGCGCCGAACAGGCAGAACACCACGGCCAGCGGCTTCCAGCGGTGCCCCAGGCCGCGGGTGATGTAGGTCATCGGCCCGCCCATCATGGGCCCGCCGGCCTCGCGGGTGCGGTAGTGCACGCCGAGGACGACCTCGGCGAACTTCGTGGCCATGCCCACCAGCCCCGAGACGAGCATCCAGAAGGCCGCCCCGGGCCCGCCGAGGGCGATGGCCGTCGCCACGCCGGCGATGTTGCCCACGCCGACCGTCCCGCCCATCGCGACGCTCATGGCCTGGAACGGCGTGATGTCGCCCTCGGCGGCCGGGCCGCGACGGAAGATCTTGCCCAGCGTCTCCCGGCTCATCAGGCCGAACTTGCGGAACTGGATGAACTTCGTGCGGATCGACAGGAACACCCCCGTGCCCACCAGCAGCACGAGCATCGGCGGGCCCCAGACAATGCCGTTGACCTGGGAGTTCAGCTCGATCAGCCATTCCATCGCGCGGCTCCTGTGAGGCGGGCCATCCTCGAGTGGGCGGGCGATCTTAGGCCGTCGGGCCCGGACGGTCAAGTTGTGGCGGGCCGGACGTTCCCTCGCCGCCGGCGCGAGGGTATGCTTGCGGGCGAAGGAGAACCCCATGCGAATCGTCGACTGCCACGTTCACCAGCACGCCCCGGCCGAGGCGGACGGCGTGCTCCGCGACATGGACGCCAACGGCGTCGAGCGCATCCTCGTCTGCTCGCCGCAGGAGCGCGTCTCGCTGCCGAAGACGCGGGAGAACCTGCTGCTGACGAGGAAGCTCTTCGAGGCCGCGCCGGACCGCATCGGCGGCCTGGCGTGGATCGAGCCGACGCTGCCGGGGGCCCGCGGCCTGGCACGCGAGGCCCTGGCGGAGATGGGCTTCGTCGGCATCAAGATCATCCCCGACCACTGGTACGCCTACGAGCCGCGCCTCGAGCCGTTCTGGGAGACGATGCACGAACTCCGCGCGAGCATCCTGTTCCACACGGGCATCCTCTACGGCAACGACGACGGCTCGCGCTTCTGCCGGCCGCTCTGGCTGGAGAAGCTGCTGCACTACCCCAACATCCGCTTCGCGATGGCTCACATCTCCTGGCCGTGGTGCGAGGAGTGCCTGGCCGTGATGGGCCGGATGCGCGCCGCGGCGGGCTACGGAAAGGCCCGATGGCAGAGCTACGTGGACATCACCCGCGGCACGCCGGCGCACATCCGCGAGCAGGCCCTGGCCAACGCCGTGAGCTTCTGCGGGCCCGAGCGGATCATGTTCGGCACCGACAGCCGAGTGCCCGACGGCCTGGCCAAGCAGGCCGAGCACATCGAGATCGACCTGGGCATCTTCCGCAAGCTGGGGCTGGACGAGGCGCAGATCGAGCGGATCATGTCCGGCACGGCCGACGAGGTCTTCCCCGCGCGGTGAGCGGGACGGCCCCGGCAGCAGAAGGGAGCGCACATCATGAGACGATCGGGACGCCGGGAGTTCCTCAGACGAGCGGGCGTGTCGCTGGCGGCGGCCACGGCCGCCGGGCGCCTGGCGAGGGCGGCCCCGGCAGCCCGGGACCTGCCGAACATCGTGTTCATCCTCGCCGACGACATGGGCTACGGCGACCTGAACTGCCAGAACCCCGAGTCGAAAATCCCCACGCCGCACCTCGATCGCCTCGCGGCCGAGAGCATGCGCTTCACGGACGCCCACGCACCCACGTCCGTCTGCACGCCCACGCGGTACGCCATTCTCACCGGGCGCTACTGCTGGCGGAGCAGCCTGAAGCGCGGGGTGCTCTGGGCGTGGGGCCGCCCGCTGATCGAGGACGGGCGGCTGACCGTGGGTGGCCTGCTGAAGCGGCACGGCTACCGGACGGGGTGCGTGGGCAAGTGGCACTTGGGCTGGGACTGGCGCACGGCCGACGGAGAGGTCGTTCTCGGCGGGGGCGCCGGCGGAGGCAACGTCGATCGGATCGACTTCCGCAAACCCGTCGCCGGCGGGCCGCTGACCAAGGGCTTCGACTACTACTTCGGCACGGCCGTGCCCAACTTCCCGCCGTACTGCTTCCTCGAGAACGACCGGACCGTGGGCATCCCGACCGTCCCGAAGCCCAAGACTATGTTCGGCCACCCGGGCCCGATGTTGCCGGGCTGGAAACTGGAGGAGATCCTGCCGGGCCTGGAGGCGAAGGCCGTCGAGTTTGTCGACCGGCACGTCAAGGCCGCGCCAGACCGGCCGTTCTTCCTGTACTTCCCCTTGACCGGCCCGCACACTCCGATCGCCCCGACGAAGGAGTTCCAGGGCAAGACCAAGGCCGGGGCGTACGGCGACTTCGTCCACCAGATCGACCATCACGTCGGGCGGTTGCTGGCCGCCCTGAAGCGCAGCGGCGTGGCCGACAACACGCTGGTGATCTTCACGAGCGACAACGGCTCGCCCTGCCGGGACGGCACGGCCATGAGCGGCCCGGTCGGGTCGGTGCGGAGGCTCGGGCACGACCCCAGCCGCCCGTGGCGCGGGCTGAAGTCCGACGCCTGGGACGGCGGGCATCGCGTGCCGTTCCTCGCCCGCTGGCCGGGGCGGATCCAGGCCGGGGCGGTGAGCGACGAGCCCATCTGCCACGTGGACTTCCTCGCCACCGTCGCGGCCCTCCTCGGCGAGGCGCTGCCCGAGGACGCCGGCGAGGACAGCCACAACCTGCTGCCCGTTCTCCTGGGCCGGCCGTACCGCCGGCCGCTTCGCGAGGCGATCGTTCATCACAGCGGCAACGGCATGTTCGCGGTCCGGCAGGGGCAATGGAAGCTGATCCTCGGGCGCGGCAGCGGGGGGTTCTCCAAGCCGTCGAGCGTCCGCCCCAAGCCCGGCGAGCCCAAGGGCCAACTCTACGACCTTCGGGCCGACCCCGCCGAGCAGCACAACCTCTGGTCCGAGCGCCAGGACGTGGTCCGGCGCCTGACGGCCCTGCTGGACAAGTACAAGCACGCCGGCCGCAGCGTCCCCCGGCCGTGAGAGTCGCTCCCGGCGAGGACCCGCTTGTCGGCGGTGTGCCGAATACGTATGATGTATGGAGAGAGATACGTAGCGGAGAGAAGGCCATGACGAAACTGACGCTGAGCGTTGACGAGGAGATCGTCGAGCAGGCCAAGACGATCGCCAGGACCCGCGGGACCAGCGTCTCGGCGATGTTCAGCGAGTTTGTCCGGGCGGCATCCGCCCCGCGGAGGCGGCCGCGCACCATGGGGCCATTGACGCGCAAGGTCAGCGGGTTGGTCAAGCTGCCGCCCGGCGGGGACTACAAGGAACTCCTGACCGAAGCCCTCATGGAGAAGTACGGGATCGAGGAATGAACGTATTTCCTCGATACCAACGTGCTTCTCGACGTGCTCGCCCGGCGCGAGCCATTCTACAGGGATTCGGGCTTCGTCTGGACACTGGCTGAGACGGGGCGAATGACCGGGTTCATCTCCGCGTTGAGCTTCCCGAACGTCTTCTACCTTCTCCGTCGAGCCGCGGGGCGGAAGGCGGCCCGCAAGGCCGTGGCGGCGATGCGTGATATCTTCGATGTTGTACCCCTGGACGCGCCGATCCTCAACCAGGCCATCGATTCCGACATGGCGGATGTTGAGGACGCCATCCAGTTCTTCAGCGCCGTTCGGGCGGGGGCGGCGACGTTGATCACGCGCGATCCGGGGCACTTCCCCGCGGGGAACGTCGTCATCCAGACGCCTGCGGAGTTTCTCGCAACGCACTATCCCGAGTAGTCCGCTTCGGTTCGTGGCGGAATATCCCGCTGATTTGTATTGACCACGCAGGGGGAATCTGCCCAGAATGCTGGCTCGCGAATTTCGTCGCGGCTGGGCTTTGCCGCGGCGGGAAGTGCCAAGCGATCACCTGCTGGAGCGCCCGGACACTCGGGCGGGCGCCCGCGGGTGGCCCTCCGTGTTGTGCGAAAGGCTGTGTTTATGCGTTTGATCCTGGTGGACCGTTCGTCGGAAGTGCGCGACCGCTTCCGTCCCGTGTGCCTTGGCCGGCCGATCTGGGAGCTTCGGTGCGGCTTCACGTCGCTGGGCGAGAAGCTCATCGCCCGAATCGGCGCCGACGACGTGGCGTGCTTCGTGCCGGACTACATGGCCGAGGCATACGCCGAGACGACCGCCCGCCCGGTCAACGATCCGAGCGTGCTGAGCGGCGAGGACCTGCTGCTGGTCGACCCGTGCCTCAAGGCCGAGGCCTTCGACGTGCCGGCGAGGGGCCCCAGCGAGGTCGGCGTGGACGCCGCCGGCCGGGTGCTCTATGCCCGCGTGACGAAGGCGGACGCCGCCACGCTGCCGGCCGACGGCGTGGACGACTTCCTGGCCGCGGCGAAGAAGAAGCTGCCGAACGCCCCGACGGACTTGCCCACGTGGCAGTACGCCTGGGACCTGGTCCTGGCGAACGCCGGGCAGATCGCCGCCGACTTCGCCGCAGCCGGGCGCAGCGGCGTCGAGGGCGCCGTCGAGGAGCCCCGCGCCCTCCGAGGCAGCGAGAAGGACGTCTACGTCGCGCCGGGCGCCGTGGTGCACCCGATGGTGGTCATCGACGCCGAGCACGGCCCGGTGTACATCGACCGGGACGCGGTGGTCCACCCGTTCACGCGGATCGAAGGGCCGTGCTACCTCGGCCCGGGCAGCATCCTGCTGGGCGCCAAGTGCCGCGAGGGCAACTCGATCGGCCCGATGTGCCGCATCGGCGGGGAGGTGGAGGAGTCGATCGTCCACGGGCACTCCAACAAGTACCACGACGGCTTCCTCGGCCACGCCTACGTCGGCGAGTGGGTCAACCTCGGCGCGGGGACGACCAACAGCGACCTGAAGAACGACTACTCGACCGTCTCGGTGATGATGGGCCCGGGGCAGACGATCGACACGGGCTCGACGAAGGTCGGCGCGCTGATCGGCGACCACGTGAAGACGTCGATCGGCACGCTGCTGAACACCGGCTCCTACGTCGGCGCGATGGCGCTGATCATGGCCACGGGCGAGCCGCTGCCGAAGTACATCCCGTCGTTCGCGTGGTTCATCAACGGGGTGGTGACCAAGGGCTTCGGCCGGCGCAAGCTCTACGAGACCGCCGAGACGGTCATGACCCGCCGAGGCAGGCAGTGGACCGAAGCGCAGCAGGCCATGTGGGACGCCGTATTCGGGGCCACGGCCCCGGCGCGCGATTTGCTGATCCAGCGGGGCAGGCGTCGGATGCTTCGCGGCTGACGGCGGCGGCCCGTTATGGAGGAGTGCGATGACGACGGTTGCACCGGAATTGACGGACAAGGTGACGGACGGCGGGGCCCACCCGCTGGACGCCGTTTTCTACCCGCAATCCGTGGCGGTCTGCGGCGTGGTGCCGACGCCGGACACCGTGCCGTATGACATCTTCCGCAACATCCTGGACAGCGGGTTCACGGGCACGCTGTACCCGGTGGCCCCGTTCAAGCGCAACATCCACTCCGTTCGCGCGTACCGCTACGTCGTCGATATTCCCGACCCGGTGGACCTGGCCGTGATCGTCTACCCCGCCAACGTGGTCGACAAGGCACTGGCCCAATGCGGCCAGAAGGGCGTGAAGGCCGTGATCGTGATCTCGGCCGGCTTCCGAGAGGTCGGGCCGAAAGGCGCCCTTCGCGAGCAGAGGATCAAGGAAATCTGCGCCGAGCACGGGATTGCGATGATCGGGCCGAACTGCCTGGGCGTGATCAACACCGATCCGAAATCCAGGCTCAACGCCTCGTTTGCACGGAAGATGCCCGAGGCCGGGCGGATCGGATTCCTCAGCCAGTCCGGGGCGCTGTGCACCGCGGTGCTGGACTTCGCCCGGGACAAGGCGATCGGCTTCAGCAAGTTCGTCAGCTTCGGCAACAAGGCCGGCGTCACCGAGGTGGACCTGCTGACCTACCTGCACGAGGACGACCAGACGGACGTGATCCTGCTGTACCTGGAGGAGATCACGGACGGCCGGGCGCTGGTGGAGGTGGCCCGGCGCGTCACCCGCGGGCCGAACGCCAAGCCGATCCTGGCGATGAAGTCCGGGCGGACCCCTCAGGGCGCCCGGGCCGCCGCGAGCCACACCGGCTCGCTGGCCGGCCAGGATGCCGTGGCGGACGCGATCTTCCGGGAATCGGGCATCCTGCGCGTCGACAGCATCGAGGAGCTGTTCGACGCCGCGATCCTGTATGCCTACCAGCCGATGCCGGAAGGCAACCGAGTGGCGATCGTCACCAATGCCGGCGGGCCCGGTGTGATGGCGACGGACGCGGCCGTCGGGTTGGGGCTGGGGGTCGGCGGCTTCGAGCAGAACACGTCGGAGAAGCTGAAGGCCTCCCTGCCGGCGGCGGCGAACATCAAGAACCCCGTCGACGTGATCGGCGACGCGCGGTCCGACCGGTACAACGCGGCCCTGGCGGCGGTCCTGGAAGACCCCAACGTCGATCAGGCCCTGGTGATCCTCACGCCGCAGTCCATGACGGACATCGACGCGATCGCCGAGGGCATCATCGAGGTGCATGAGTCGGCGACGAAGCCGATCGTCTGCTCGTTCATGGGCGCCGCGGACGTCGCGTCGGGCATCCAGAAGCTCCAGCGGGCCCACATTCCTCACTACATCCTGCCGGAGTGGGCCTGCCACGCGATGGCCCAGGTGCAGCGCATCCGGCAGTGGCGAGAACTCCCGGAGGACCGCCCGGAGGCGCTGCCGGTGGACCGTGAAGCCGCCGCGGCGATCCTCGACGCGGCCCCGGCCGGCCACCTGCCCGAGGACCAGGCGCTGGCGGTCCTGAAGGCCTATGGATTGCCCGTCCCGGCCTTCCTGCGGGCCTGTAGCGAGGAGGAGGCGGTCGCCTGCGCCGAGGAGATCGGCTATCCGGCCGTGCTTCGGCTGGTCAGTCGGGAAGTCGTCCACAAGACGGAGATCGGGGGGGTGGCGCTGGACCTCGCCGATGCGGACGCCGTCCGGCTCGCCTTCGGCCGGATGACCGCCCGGTTCGCCGAGGCCAGGCCCGATGCGGAGCCGGTCGGCGTACTGGTCCGCGGCATGATCGCGTCCGGCAACGAGGTGATCCTCGGCGCCGAGCGCGATCCGGCGTTCGGGCCGGTCCTCATGTTCGGCCTGGGCGGCCTGTACGTGGAGCTCTTCCGGGACGTGACGTTCGCGATGGCGCCGATCAGCCTCGCCCGGGCCCGGAGGATGGTACGCGACGTGAAGGCCGGCAAGCTCCTCTACGGCCTGCGCGGGCAGCCGCCGTCGGACATTGCGGGCGTGGAAGAGTCGCTCGTCCGGCTGGGACAGCTCCTGCTCGACTTCCATCGGATCCTCGAGCTGGACGTCAATCCGCTGATCGCCCGGCCGGTGGAGGCGGGAGGCAACGCCGTGGCGGATGTCGGCATCCGTCTGGCGGAGGCGCAGGCCTGACGCGCCCTCGCCGGCGGGCCCGGGGACGCGCGAACAACGACGCCATGCTACGCTACGGAAATGACGAATGCTTCAACGGGAGATCGTGTAATGGCAACAGTCGAAGATCGTGTGAAGGTGGTTACCGGCCGAATCCTGGGTGTCGATCCGGGAGAGATACGCCCCGAGCACAGCTTCACGTTTGACCTGGGCGCCGAAAGCGTTCAGTCGATCGAGCTGGTGGCCGCGTTCGAGGTCGAGTTCGGCATCGAGATGGACGAGGACGAAGCCCTCGCGGTCGAGACCGTCGGATCGGCCGTCGAGTTCATCGCCAAAGTCTGTCGGGAGCAAGGGGTGGAGGTGGAGGAGTAGCCATGACAGACCCGACCCCGCAGACCGCCGCCAACTGCGGCAAGAAGCCGATACCCGTTCCCGTCGTGAAGGCCCATCCGCTCGTCGACGCCGAGGAGCCGAACCTCCTGACCGGGACGTTCCCCCACGACCTGCCGCCGCTCGTCCGCTTCTGCGGCAAGGCGGTGGAGTTCATCGACGGCGAGCCGGTGGAGTTCGACTTCGCCGCCGTGAAGGACCGCCCGATCTACGTCACCGACACGACCTTCCGCGACGGCCAGCAGTCGCGCCCGCCGTACACCCTCGACCAGATGGTGCACATCTACGACCTGATGAGCCGCCTGAGCGGCCCGCAGGGCGTGGTGCGGCAGACGGAGTTCTTCCTCTACACGAAGAACGACCGCGAGACGCTCGACCGCTGCCGGGCGCTCGGCCACACGTACCCGGAGTGCACCGGGTGGATCCGGGCGGTCAAGGGCGACTTCCGCCTCGTCCGCGAGGCCGGGCTCCGAGAGACCGGCATGCTCACCAGCAGCTCGGACTACCACATCTTCCAGAAGCTGAAGTTCAACAGCCGGCGGGAGTGCATGGAGAGCTACTGCGAGGTGGTGGACGCGGCCTTCGAGGCGGGCGTCCGCCCGCGGTGCCACTTCGAGGACATCACCCGGGCGGACATCGAGGGCTTCGTGCTGCCGTTCGCCGAGCGGCTGGTGCGGATGAGCGAGCAGGTCCCCGAGGAGCTGTCGGCGAAGGTCCGCCTGTGCGACACGATGGGTTTCGGCCTGCCGTTTCCGGGCGCGGAGCTGCCGCGAAGCATCCCCAAGCTGATCTGGAAGCTGAACCGCGAGGTGGGCATCCCCAGCGACCGGCTGGAGTGGCACGGGCACAACGACTTCCACAAGGTCAACGTCAACGGCACGACGGCCTGGCTGTACGGGTGCGACTTCGTCAACACGACGCTGTTCGGCTTCGGCGAGCGGACGGGCAACCCGCCGATGGAGGGGGCGATCTTCGACTACATCGCGCTGAAGGGCGGCTTGTGCGGGATCGACACGACGGTCATCACCGAGCTGGCCGACTACATGCGGTCGATCGGCCTGCCGATCCCGGACAACTACCCGTTCGCCGGGCGGGCGTTCAACACCACCCGCGCGGGCATTCACGCCGGCGGGCTCCGCCAGGACGAGCGAATCTACAACATCTTCGACACCGAGGCGCTGCTGAACCGCCCGCCCCGGGTGGCCATCACCGACAAGAGCGGCGCCGACGGCGTCGCGCACTGGGTCAACGAGTTCTTCGGCCTCAAGGGCACCGAGCGGATCAGCAAGATCAAGGTCCACCGCCTCGCCCGCTGGGTGGTCGACCAGTACGACGTCGAAGGCCGCCTGACCGCCATCAGCGACCAGGAGCTGGAGGCCAAGACCCGCGACCTGCTGCCGGAGTACTGGGAGAAGCACGCCGCCCCCGGCGGATCGAAGTCGTAGCCCGTTGGGGAGCCGGGAACCCGGAACCGGGAACCGGGAGCCTGAGACGCCCAGCCAGGCGTCGCGGGCGGCTTGCCGTTTAGCGGCCGGCCGCAGGCCGGCCAAGCCCCAACGGGGCGAAAGGAGCGATCAAACCCATGAGAACCACTGCGATCGTGCTTGTCGCGCTGGCGGCCGGCGCCGGCGCGGTGTGGGTCGCGGCGGGCGCGGGATCGCCGGCGGAGGCGCCTCAGGGCGCCGCCGTGATCGACGCGTCGAAGTACACCAGCCTCCAGGCCGCGCTGGACGCCGTGCCGCCGGGCGGGGGCCTGGTGAGGCTGCCGCCGGGGCGGTTCGAGCTCGCCGGGCCGCTGGTGCTGACGCGCGGGGACACCCGCATCGAAGGCTGCGGGGCGGCGACGCACCTGGTCAACCGCAACGAGGAGGGCCGGCCCGCGCTGGTCCTCCGGCCGGCCGACCGCCAGGCGAAGCCCAATGCCCGCATCTGGCGCGTGCAGGTGGCGGACCTGCGGATCAGCGGCAACCCCAAGAGCGGCGACGGCCTGCTGGCCGAGGGGGTCAACGAGATCTACCTCCACGGCCTCAGCGTCGACCACAACGGCGGGCACGGCGTCAACCTGGTGGACTGCTACGAGGACCCGCGGGTGTGCGACTCGATCCTCACGTACAACGGGCAGGCGGGGCTGAATGTCCTTCGCGGGCACGACATCGTGGTCAACGGCAACCAGTTCGAGGAGAACCACGACGCCGTCCGCTGCATCGACAGCTTCAACCTCTGCATGAACGGCAACAACCTCGACGACCACCTCGGCCACGGCGTGGTGATCGAGAACACCTACGGGTCGGTCCTGTCGGGCAACATGATCGAGGAGTGCCGCGGCACGGCCGTCGTGATGGACCGCGACTGCTACGGCAACACGGTCAGCGCGAACGTGCTGGCCCACAACGCCGGCGGCGGGGTGGACCTGCGCGACGCCTGGGGCTGCGCGGTCTCGGCGAACACGTTCACGATGTCGCGGGGAATCGGCGTGCGGGTCGGCCCGGCCAGCGGGCGGATCACCATCAGCGCCAACAACTTCTCCAACGCCCACATCGGCGGCAAGACGAAGCGAGACGACCCGGCCACGGGGGTGATCCTGGACGGCGCGGCCGACGTGGCCGTCTGCGGGAACGTCTTCACGGGCCTCCAGGGGCAGGCCGTCGAGGTCCGCGGCGAGTGCCGCCGCCTCGCCGTGACGGGCAACGTGATGAGCGAGCTGCACCTGGCGGCCCGCAAGGAAGGCACGCCGGTCCCCCCGCTGAAGCTCGACGCTCCCGGAAGCGTCGTCGCGGACAATGTGGTGCAGGAGGAGTGAGGCGGCTCACACCGCCTGCTGCGCCTTCGCCCTCATCTGGTCCAATAGCCCCTGCTGCTTGGCCAGGGCGGCTACGTAATCCTCGCGCTTGTCGCTCGCCTCGATCAGGAGCCAGCCGGCGTAGTCCATCTTGACAAGCAGGCCGATCAGCTCCTGCCAGGGATAGCCCTTGACGTCCAGCGGGCGGATGTGCGTCGTCGCGCCGAAGCGGTCCTTGACCAGGCCGAAGTTGTGCTCCAGCCCCTGGCCCTTGAGGTCCGTGCCGTTGGAGTTCCAGCAGACGGCCGCGTTGCGGTCCGTGGCAATACCCATGATCTGCTTCATGATCGGCAGCTCGGCGCACTGGCCGTGGACCTCCAGGCGAATCTGCTGGCCGTAGTCGGCGGCGAATCTGGCCACGGCGTTGAGGGTCGTGCCGATCTGCTCGATGGTCTTCTCGCGCGGGACGTCTTTGTGGAAACTGTTGGGCTTGACCTTCACGCCGCTGCCGCCGACGTCGTGGCTGAGCTGGATGAACGCCTTGGTCTTCTCGACGGCCTTGGCGAGCTTGCCGGGGTCGGGGTCGTCGAGCCGCTCGTCGCTGCCGATGCCCGCCAGCACGACGGGGGAGTCGTCGAATCGCTTCTTGACCTCCGCGCGCTGCGCGGCGCTCAGCGACGGCTCGACGCCGTGCTTGTGCGTCGTCCGCAGCTCCACGCCGAGGACCTTCGCCTTCTCGAGGTTCGCGATCAAGGTCGGCAGGTCCCAGTCCTTGCCCCACTGGTACGTCACCATTCCGAGTCGCATCTTCGAGCCCTTTCCGGCGGCCGCGACGGCCTCGGCCATTTCCCCCGCCATCGCCACCGACGCCCCGGCGGCGAGTGTGCCCTTCAGGAACCGACGACGACTCAGCGGAATGCTCATGCGTTTCTCCTTCCTCAGTTGCTTCGCCGGCCATGATGGGGCAGAATCAACCCGTTCGCAACGTTCGGTGCGAGAGATTCGGCCCGGCCGCGATACGCCGGGCGGGAATGGCAACGTGAAGGAGATCGGGATGCGCAATGCGAGCGTAGGGCTGCTGGCGGTCGTGGTGCTGCTGGGCGTCGTGGGCTGTGGGCCGGAGCACGTGGCCCGCGTCAACTGCGGGGCGGAGAAGCTGTACTTCGACACGGGCAACGCCCGTTGGCTGCCCGACCAGGTTCTCGAGGGCGACGCCAGGTGGGGCGCCGTCGGCGGCAAGACGATCGAACGCACGGGCATGACCATCGCCGCCACCGATCAGCAGAGGCTGTACCTGACCGAGCGGTACGGCATGGAGGCCTATCAGTTCAACGTGGAGAACGGCACGTACCTGCTGCGGCTGCACTTCGCCGAGACATACAGCGGGATCACGGGGCCGGGCCAGCGAGTCTTCACGGTGAAGGTCAACGGCTGGGAGGCCGTGAAGGACCTGGACGTGTGGAAGGAGTCCGGCGGGTCCGCCAAGCCGCTGATCAAGGGCATCGACGGCGTGAAGGTGACCGACGGCAAGCTGCGGATCGAGTTCGCCGCCAAGGTGCAGAACGCCGAGATCAACGCGATCGAGGTCTTGAAATACTGAGGCCCTCCCGTGGCATGCTGACACGATGGCAAGGGGTCGCCGTCCTTGCGGCGGCGATGTGCCTGACAGGGGCGGCGCTCCATGCCCAGCCCGCCGACGACGTGCGCAAGCGGACCGGCATCGAGACGGGCCTGGCCGTGGTGGTCGGGGGCGATCTCGCAACGGCCTGCGCCCTGGCCGAGGGCGGGCGCATGCTGGTCCACGTGCTCGCCCCCGATGCCGGTCAGGTGACGGCACTGCGGGAGGGCGCCCAGCGGCGCGGCCTGGGGGGCCGGGTCGTCGTGGGGGCCTTGCCGGGCGGCTACCTGCCGCACCCGGACCGGTTCGCCAACCTCCTGATCGCCGACCTCGACGCCCTGGCCGCCCGGGCGCCGAGATGGCAAGAGCTGATGCGCATCCTCGCCGTGCGCGGCGCGGCATACCTCAAGCGGCAGGGGACGTGGCAAAGCGTCCCCCGGCCGGGCGACGACCGCCTCGACGGCTGGACGCACCGCTTCTACGACGCCACCGGCAACGCCGTCAGCCGCGACCGCGTCGCCGGCTTTCCGCGCGCGGTGCAGTGGCAGCACGGCCCGGCGATGGAGGACGGCACGGCCGACGGGCGGATCGTTCACGTGGCCGACGGGCGGGCGGTGGCCGTCGATGTCGGCAGCGGCGACTTGGTCTGCCGCGACGCGGGCAACGGCTGTCTGCTGTGGCGGGCGCCGCTGGGGTTGACCCTCTACGAGGGGCTGGCCGTCTGCGGCGGGCGGGTCTATCTCTACCACGACGCCCAGGCCGACGAGCGCACCAGGGGCCGGCACCGCACCGGCTACGGGCCGCTGGTCGCCGTGGACCTGGCCACCGGCAGGCTCGTGCAGACCTACGAGCAGTCCCTCCGCGCGGGCACGGCCCTGCCGGTCGAGTTCGACTCCGACGGCCGGAAACGCCGCGAGCAGCCGGTGCCGTGGTTCGTGGTGCGCGAGGACGTGATCGTCCAGGCCTACGGCCCGGGGCTGGTCGTGCTGGATCGCGCCAGCGGCGAGCGGCGGTGGGAGCGGAAGCTGGAAGGAGCGACCTGGTTCTCGCCGGTCGTCGTGGACAGGACGGTCCTTGCCGCCGAGGCGGTCACGCCCGCCCGTCGGGGCCGGCACGACGGCTCCGACCATGTGCGGGCGGTGGTTGCGTTCGAGCTGGCCGACGGCAAGGTGCGGTGGCGCAACGAGAACGTCCACCCGCTGCGACCGCTCGAGCGCAAGGGCGAACGGTTCGAGTCGCGCGCGGAGCTCAAGCCGATCAGCGCCGCCGGCGGGCTGGTGCTGCTGCACGCCAGCAGCTACCAGTTCCGCTCGGGCGGCAGCGTGGCCGTGCTGGACGCGGCCGACGGGCGGGAGATGTGGCGGGTGGAGTTCGCCCCGGGCGAGCTGTACACGCAGGGCTCGCAGCGCGCCGTGCTGCGAAGCGGGGAGGTGATCGTCCTCGACGGCACGGGCGCCTACCGCTACGACGCCCGGACGGGCCAGGCGCTCGGCCCGCCGCTTCGTGCCGGCGGCATCCGGCGGAACGCCCGGCCCAACGGCGCCTGCACGGCTTCGCGGGCGACGGTGGACTGGCTGATCTGCAACGCCTGGCTGTACGTTGGCCCCGACGGGGCGCCTCAGGCGTGTTTCGGCGCACGCGGGGCCTGCGGGCAGGGGGTCGTCCCCGCCCACGGACTCCTCTTCGTCCCGCCGACGCCCTGCGATTGCGGCGACTACACCCGCGGCTGGCAGGCCCTCGCCCCGACCGTCCCCGGCCGGCCCATCCCGGACGACCAGCGGCTGACCCAAGGCGCCGGCTCTGAGGGAATCCGCAATCCGCATTCCTCAATCGGCAATGACGAATGGCCGACGTTTCTCGGCGACTTGCAGCGCCGATCGCGAAGCGCCGAATCGCTGCCGGAGAAGCTGTCCGTACGCTGGTCCGTCCAGGCGACGACGCTTCGCCGCGATCCGCTCGACGCCGACCGGCGATACAGCGAGCGCTACCTCGGCGCCCTCAGCGCGCCCGTGGTCGGCGGCGGCCTGGTCGTGGCGGCCGCGCCGGAGACCCACCAGGTCGTCGCCCTCGATGCCGGCACAGGCAAGCCGCGCTGGTGCGTCGCGACAGGCGGGAAGGTGGACAGCCCGCCCACGCTGGCCGGCGGACTGGCGGTCTTCGGCTGCGACGACGGGACGGTCTCCGCCGTGCGCCTCGCCGACGGCCGGCTCGCCTGGCGCTTCCGGGCGGCGCCCACCGACGGCGTCGCCATGCACCACGGGCACGTCGCGTCGGCCTGGCCCATCCCCGGCAGCGTGCTGGTGCTGGGCGACCGCGTCCTCGTTGTGGCCGGGCACCACACCGACATCGGCGGGCTGCACTGCTGGGCGCTGGACCTGGCGACGGGCCGGCCGCGGGCCCGCGGCGTGATCGAGGCCGATCAGCCCAACGTCGTGACCAACGCCCTGACCTCCGCCGACGCCGATGGCAAGAGCTTCTGGCTGGGCGGGTCGGGCAAGTCGCTGCTGCACCTCTCGGCGGACCTGAAGGACCTGCCCGTCGGCGGCGGGCGGCCCGGCCCGGCCGTCCTGTTCGACCGCAACGGCACGCGCCTGCGGTACCGCACCGACCTCGGCCGGGGCGGCTCGACGCACGGGTGGAAGCAGGCGATGCGCGTCGCCGGGCGGGGGCGGGGCCTCAACGGCCATCGCATGGTCCATGCCGGAGAGGTCGCCTATGGCCTGATCGACCCCGGCGAGCGCGACCGGCGGTCCGCGTCGGTGATCTGGGCGGTGCGGCGGCCTGGCGGCAACGGCGCGGCGGCGTCGATCTGGTCGCGGTCGTGGGACGACCTGGGGCGGAAGGGGTCCTACGGTGCCCTCGTGCTGGCGGGCGGGCGGCTGTGCGCCGGCGGCGGCGCGCGGGACGGCTCGGCCGGCTTCGTCCAGATCCTGGACGCCGCGACCGGGAAGCTGCTGGGCACGATCGACCTGCCCGCCCGCGTGGCCGAGTGCGGCCTGGCCGTCGCCGGAGGCTGCCTGTACGCCTGCTGCGAGGGCGGCCACGTCGTCTGCCTCGGGGCGGTCGCGGAAGGCGGAAGCTGATCTGGCATTGGCGCGGCGGACCTGCTATCATCCCCGGCCGGATTGAGCGACGAGACGACGAGCCTACGACCCAAGCAAACGAAGGAGATCCGCGTGAGAGAGTTCCACCACATCGGCATTCCGACGAGCCGGCAGCGCGAGAACGAGACGTATCTCGAAGGCGGGAAGCTTTTCATCACGGACGCCGCGGCCTGCCCGTACGCGATCGAATGGCTCCGGTTCGAGGCCGACAGCCCCATGCCCGAGCAGCTCAAGGCCATGGCCCACGTGGCCTTCAAGGTGGACGACCTGGCGGCCGCGATGGAAGGCCAGGACGTGCTCATCGAGCCGTTCGAGCCAATGCCCGGCCTGAAGGTCGGGTTCATCCTGCACGACGGCGCGCCCATCGAGTTCATGCAGGAGTGCTAGTCCGTCCCCCCGAAAGAAGGACGTGAGAAAGCCCACACGGGCGCCCGTGCGCGTGGGCTTCTTCTGTGCCGTGCGCCAACCGACGCCCCCCCCCAATAGGAGCAATCCATGAGCTTCAAACAGTTCTTCCCGATTCCCGTGATCATCGCGGTCATTGCCGTCGCGCTCGTGATGCTGGCCAAGCCCTCGCCGGTCGTGGTGCCCTACCTGTGGACCTGGATCGCGTTCCAGGCCTGGGCGATGTACTTCCTGGCCGGCTGCACGATCAAGGGCGGCGGGAAGGTCATGCTGGGCTACCTTGGCGGGGCGGTCGCCTCGGTGGCGATTTTCGAGCTGATGGGCCTGCTGAGCTCGCTCGGCGCGGCCCCGGCGCTGGCGATCGCCGTGTTCATCGTGGTCATCGGCGTGATCTCCGCCGAGAGGCTGCCGGGGTTCAGCTTCGTCCCGTCCTGGTTCATCGGGGCGGGGGTGTTCTTCGGCGTGATGTCGATCTTCACCGGGTGGCAGTGGGCGTCGGACTGCCCTGAGACCCAGCGGTGGCTGCACTACCTCGAGGCCGGGACGTACCTCATGGTCTCCTGCCTCGTCGGGCAGGTCTTCGGCTGGGTGACCGTGCTGTGCCGCAGCCGGTACGAGGCGTGGGTGAAGTCGAAGCACCCGGAAATCGGCGAGTGAAGAGGACATCGCCACGGACGACGCGGATCAGGGCCTCCGGACCTCGCTCGCCGAAGCGAACAGGCGCGTCTCGCTCCGGCGAGCGGGTCCGGGTGAAACGATCGATCACTTCTTCTCGTTCTTGAGCGTCTCGTAGAGGTCGAGGGCCTTGGCCGGCGTCTCGCCGTCGTGGACGACGGCGCGAACGGCCCGGATCATGGCGACGGGGTCGTCGGCCTGGAAGATGTTCCGCCCCATGTCCACGCCGGCGGCGCCCTGGTCGATGGCCGTGCGGGCCATCTCCAGCGCGTCCGGCTCGGGCAGCTTCTTGCCGCCGGCGATCACGATCGGCACGGGGCAGGAATGCGTGACCTGCTCGAAGCCCTCGGCGCAGAAGTACGTCTTGACGACGTGCGCGCCGTTCTCCGCGCAGACGCGGCTGGCCAGGGACAGGTACCGCGCGTCGCGGACCAGCTCCTTGCCGACGGCCGTCACGCCCAGCGTGGGGATGCCGTGGCGGCTGCCCGCGTCGATCGTCTGCGTGAGGTTGCGGATGGTCAGGGCCTCGAACTCGTTGCCGACGGCGACCATCACGGCCAGCATCGAGGCGTTCAGCCGGACGGCCTCCTCGATGCTCAGGACGCACTCGTCGTTGAGCCGGGTCAGCACGGTGGACCCGGCCGAGTAGCGCAGCGAGATCGGCTTGCCGATCGTCGGCGGGACGATCTGCCGCAGCGCGCCGCGGGTGCACATGAGGCAGTCGGCGTAGGGCATCAGCGGGGTGATCGTCAGGTCCATCCGCTCCAGGCCGCTGGTGGGGCCCATGATGTAGCCGTGGTCGAAGGCGAGCATCACGGTCTTGCCGCTGGTGGGGCTGAAGACCCGCGCCAGGCGGTCCTTCATGCCCCAGTCCAGGTGTGCGGCGCCCTTCAGGAAGAAGCCTTCGGTCTTCTGCGGGATGCCGATCCCGAAATCCTTGGTGTCCTTGGCGGCGGGGGTGGTGTCTGCGTCGGGCATGTTTCTGAGGGTCCTTCGTGGGTTAGGTGGTGCTCTGGTGCGTCCAATACCGCGCGCAACGCGGGATCGATCGGTTCCGGCGAATCAGGATCCCCTCGCCACGCCCTCGGCGAATCCCTGGAACAGGTACGTCACGGACATCGAGCCCGGATCGATGTGCCCGAGGGTCCTCTCGCCCATGTGGCGCGCCTTGCCGTGCTTCGCCTGCATGTCCCGGGTGGACTCGGCGCCCTGGGCGGCCGCTTCGGCGGCGCGGGCCATCGCCGCGGCCACGTCGGGCGGGCCGCGGAGGGCCTCCACCGCCGGGACCAGCGCATCGACCATCGTCTTCTCGCCCGGCTGCGCCTTGGTCTGCTTGCGGAGCTTCGCGAGGCCGGCCTCGAACATCGCCGCGACGGCCGGGGCGTCCATCTCGCCTTCGTCGGCGGCTTCGCTCATGCCCAGGAAGAACGAGCCGAACAGGGGCCCCGGCGCTCCGCCGGCGGCGGCCATCAGGCCCCAGGCGATCTGCTGGAGCAGCTTCGGCGTGTTGCCGGCGGCCGCCTGCTGAATGGCCTTCCCGGCGGCCTCGACGGCCCGCAGCATGGCCGAGCCGTGGTCGCCGTCGCCCAGGGCCGAGTCGAGCCGCGAAAGCTCCTCGTGGTGGGCCCGGATCGCTTCCAGGCCACCGCGGATCATCCGTACGATCTGCTCGTAGCCGATTGCTGTCGCCATCGAGGGCGTCTCCCGGAGCTATCGGACCGTCAGGAACGGCGTGTCGCAGGGGGCGTTCATCAGCTCGATCAGCTCCTCGTCGACCTTGGCGACGTGCATCTGGAAGCCGGCCATCTCCTGGACCGTCAGGTACTCCCCGACGTGCGAGCAGGCCACCTCGATGCCCCTGTCGGCCAGGATCTGCCTGACGCGGCGGAAGATGATCAGCAGCTCCATCAGCGTCGTGGCGCCGGCGCCGTTGATCATGACGTACAGCTTGTCGCCGCGGGCGGCCTTCACGGCCAGCAGGAGCTGCTCGAGCATCCTCTCGGCCGTCTCGTCGGCCGAGAGCATCTTGCTTCGGCCCGTGCCGGCCTCGCCGTGCTGGCCCATGCCGATCTCCATCTCGTCGTCTTCGAGCGTGAAGATCTCCTCGCCGGTCTGCGGGTGCGTGGCCGTCTTGAGGGCGACGGCGAGGGTGGCCATGTTGTCGTTGTATTTCTCGGCGACGCGGCAGACCTCGTCGAGGCTCATGCCGGCCTCGGCGGCCGCGCCGGCGACTTTGTAGAGCGGGATGCAGCCGACCAGCCCTCGCTTGTCCTCCGCCGGCGCGTGCATGCCCGGGGCGATGTCCTCATGGGTGAGGACCTTGCGGACGTTGAGTCCCTCGGCCTCGGCCATCTCCAGGGCCATGTTGGCGCTCATGACGTCGCCGGCATGGTTGAGCACGACGAAGAGCACGCCGGCATCTCGGTTCATCTGCCGAAGGGCCTCGAGGACCGGCGGGGGGCCCGGGGCGGCGAAGATGTCGCCCACGACGCTGATGTCCAGCATTCCCTCGCCGACGAAGCCCTGGAGGGCGGGCTCGTGCCCGGCGCCGCCGAGGGTGACGATCGCCACCTTCGAGTCTTCCTTCGGCTTCGCGCGGACCACCAGCTTCTCGCCGTCCAGCGCCACCTTGCTCGGGTACGCCTGCACGAGGCCTTCCAGCAGCTCGGCCGTCAGGTTGGCCGGGTCGTTGATGAACTTCTTCATTGCCATCGCATGATTCCTTTCCGGGTGAAGGCGGTCTCTTGACGGGGCAAAGAGTTGCCATTGGAATGGCCGCCGCCGGCGATGTCAACCACGCGGCGGCGGGAAGTTCGCCACTTTTTGGGCAACCCGCCGCCCGCACGCGGCGTTGAGTGAGTAGGCATCTCGCGGGGCGACGAGAACGCCGCACGCGGGAGCCTGGCCGCCCGCCGCCGCGGCAGGACCTTACCTGACAGATCGGGAGAGAAGAACATGGACCTGTATCATCACGTCAAGACCGTAGCCGTGCTGCTCCCCGCCGCGGCCGTGTGCCTGGCGGCGTTCGGCGCGGGCGAGGCCCGAGGGGCGGGCAAGACGCTCCTCGTCGAGGCCGGCGCCACCGCCCGCGCCCACGTCCCCATGAGCGTCGAGCTGCCCGAGGGCACCGCGCAGGCCCGCATGACCCTCGACGGAAAAGCCGTCCTCTGCCAGGTCGCCGAAGGCCGGCTCTGGTGGGTGCTGGAGGATTTGCCTGCCGGCAAGAGCTGCTCGTACACCGTCGAGCCGGGCACCGCCGGGCCGGCCGGCAAGGGCGTCGAGCTCAAGCAGGGCGACGAGCAGGTCGACGTCACCATCGACGGCGAGCCGTTCACGTCCTACGTGTTCCTGCCGAAGACGGTCGGCAAGGCCGTCCTCCGCCGGCCGTACTTCTTCCCCGTCCTCGGACCCGGGCAGGTGGAGATGATGCGCCCGTACCCGATGGTCCAGGAAGGCCTGGCGAAGAACGTCAAGACCGACCACCCGCACCACACGGGGCTGTACGTGGCCCACGGCGAGGTGAACAAGGTCGACGACTGGTCGATCGGCAGCAAGGCGGGGTACATCGTCCACAAGGGCTTCGAGTCCGTCGCGGGCGGGCCGGTGATGGGCATGCTCCGCGAGACGCTGGACTGGACGACGGTGGACAAGAAGCCCGTCATGGCGGAGACCCGCGTCGTGCGGATCTACCGCCAGCCGGACACCGCCCGAATGATCGACCTGGAGATCATCTGCCAGGCGAAGTACGGCCAGGTCGTCTTCGGCGACACGAAGGAAGGCGGCATGTGCTCGGTGCGGGTGCGGCCGGAGCTCAAGGTGGACGGCGGCGACCAGGGGCGGCTGATCACCTCCGAGGGCGACGAGGGCAAGAACGCCTGGGGCAAGAAGGCCACGTGGGTGGACTGCTCGGGCGTGGTGGACGGCAAGCGGCTGGGGCTTGCGATGTTTGACGCGCCGGGCAACCTGCGCCACCCGACGACGTGGCACGCGAGGACGTACGGCCTGGTGACGGCCAACCCGTTCGGCCTGTCGCAGTTCCTTCGCGGCCAGAAGACCAACGGCGACTTCACGCTGGAGGAAGGCAAGTCGCAGACGTGGCGGTACCGCATCTACTTCCACCCGGGCGACGAGAAGGAGGCGAAGGTGACCGACCGCTTCGCCGACTACGCCTCCCCGCCGAAGGCGACGTGGAAGTAGGCGGCGGCTGCGGAGTGCTCGAGGGTTCCCCTGCCGGGAGACGCCGATGACGCTGCTGGGTCTTCACTACCTCATCTGGATCGTCCTGGCGGCGTACCTCGTGGGGATGCTGCTGCTGGGGTGGTGGTCGAAGCGCGGCATCCACGACCGGGAGGGCTTCCTGCTGGGCAACCGGCAGTTCGGCTGGCCGATGATGGTCATGCACGCCTTCGGGGCGGGCACGCACCCCGGCGACGTGGCCGGCGTGACCAGCAAGACCGTCGAGCGTGGCGCGTCGGGCATCTGGATCTCCTGGATGTGGATGTTCGGCACGCCATTCTACTGGATCATCGCCCCGATCATCCGCCGCACCCGCTGCCTGACGATGGCGGACATCTTCGAGCAGCGCTTCGGCCCGGCCGCCGCCGTGCTCTACGTCATCATCGCGGCCATCAGCGGCACGATCATCTGCGCCAGCGTGCTCCTGGCCACGACCCGCACGGTCCAGGGGATGATGGGCAAGGCGACGGTGGTCGCCGCGGCCGCGAGCACCGCCCCGGCCTCGGCCGGCGACGCCGACCTGCCCGAGATCGCCGCCGACCAGCAGTGGGCCTCGCGGGGCGTCCGCACCGAGGCCGAGGCCGACGCATGGTTCTTCGGCATCCTGCTGGCCACCACGGCCGTGTTCGTCGTCTACAGCTACTGGGGCGGGATCGTGGCCGCCATCCGCACAGACATGGTCCAGGGCCTGATGATCATCGCCCTGTCGTTCATCGCCATCCCGGTGGCGCTGGAGCTGGTGGGGGGGTGGTCGGCGGCCAAGCAGGTCCTGGCCGAGGCCGCCACCCCCGCCCGCAGCCCGCTGGGCCTGTTCGACCCGAAGTACTTCTCGCTGGGGGCCGTGCTCGTGCTCATCGTCAACGCCCCCATCAGCATGATGGCCCAGCCGCACCTGATCACCGTGACCTCCGCCGGGCGGACCGAGTGGGAGGGGCGAGTGGGCTTCACCTACGGCAACGTCCTGAAGCGGCTGTGCACGATGGGCTGGTGCGTCCTGGCGCTGTGCTGGCTGGCGTTCCTGATCACGCGGGGCGTCCACCCGCACCCGGACGCGGCCTTCGGCGACTCGGTGGCCTACCTGCTGCCGCCGATCCTTCAGGGGCTGATGCTCGCGTGCGTCCTGGCGGCCGCCATGTCCACCGGCGACGCCCTCCAGGTGGTTGTCGCCGGGCTGATCTCCGAGAACCTCTACCGCCGCTACCTCCACCGCGACGCCGACGAGGCCCGCTGCCTCCACGTGACGCGCCTGACGGGACTGGTGGTCATCGTCGCCGCGGTGGCACTGGCCATCGCCATGCGCGAGAGCGTCGTGAGGAGCATCCTGGCGTACGTGAAGCTCACGGCCACCATCGGCATCGGCCTGGTGTTGGGCATCCTCTGGCGGAGGATGAACACGACGGGGATCATCACGGGCACGATCGCCGCGGCCGCGGTGCTGCTCTACGGCGAGCACGCCGGGTGGTCGCAGGCGGCGACGACGGGCCTGCCCCTGCTGGTCGGCGCGGCGATGGGGATCGCGGGCAGCCTGTTGACCCCGCCGACCCGGCCCGAGCTCATCGAGGCGTTCTTCAAGAAGATCTACGTGCCCATCGGCCAGGAAGAGAAGCTCGAGCTGCCGCTCGACGAGGCCGTGCCGCCCGAAAAGCGCCTCCTGACGGCGGGGGGCCTGTTCCTGGTCAAGCCCTCGCGCCAGTCGTGGGTGGGCTTCGTCCTGACGCTGGCGATCTGCCTGGCCCTGGTCGCCATCATGTACTGGCTGCTGGCGTGAGCGGCGGGCGAGGATAGGTACCCAGCCGGCAGTCTGCGAGTCATGGGCATGACGAAGCCCCGAAGGGACGGAAGCGGCTCGCGACTCCGCGGCGCTCATCCGCCCCTTCGGGGCTCGTTCCTGTTACGCGACCTTCTCCGGGGGCTTGCGCCTCCGGCTGAGTCCTTCCGGCTCTCCGGGCCCGTCCGATCAGACCTTGTCCGCCTCGGGGACCACGAAGCCGCTGCGGTTGGGGTCTTTCACGAGCTTGTTGGCCTCGTCGGCCCGCTCGCCGGTGAAGCGCTCGGTCTTGGGGTCGAAGCTCAGCCACGGGCCGACGACGTACTCGGCCTTGTCCTCGGGGACGCCCATCCCGTCGCGGATGATCTCGTGGAGCTTCATGAAGTGCTCGGCGGCGTCCTTGTTGTCGCCGAACCGCCCGGCCTTGGCGTTGAAGGGGACCTTCTCGCCGAGGCGGTAGGAGTTGTTGATCAGGTGCCCGACGACGCAGGACAGGTGCGCCTGGTACATGTCGGCGTTGGACATCTCGGGCTTGCCGGCCCGGGCGGCGGCGATGAAGCTGCCGAACGCCCCGCCGTCGGTGATCTTGACGTCAGGCAGATCGACCTTCTCGGCCGTCTTTCCCTTGGGCGGCGTGTAGCTGCCCCGGTCGTTCATGAACCCGCCGTCCTCGAAGTAGAACTCGTTCATCACCTGGTTCTGGTAGCCCTTGTAGTTCACGTTGCGGACGTTGAAGAAGACGTACTGCCCGTTGGGGTACTCGGCGATGCCGAACAGCGTGTTGGGCGTCGTGCCCTGGTCGTTCCACAGGAACCGCCCGCCGATGGCCATCGCCCGCACGGGGTGCGTTTGGTCGGGGCTGATGGCCCACTGGGCCACGTCGAGCTGGTGGGTGCCCTGGTTGTTCAGCTCGCCGTTGCCGGTCTCCCAGAACCAGTGCCAGTTGTAGTGCACGTAGTTTGCGTGGAACTTGTCGATGGCCGCCGGGCCGCGCCACAGGTCCCAGTCCAGGTTTGCCGGCGGGTCGCTGACGGGCTTCTCCCCGATGCCGTTTCGCTTCTTGCAGGCGTAGCCGTAGGAGACCTTCAGCTTGCCGAACTTGCCGTCCTGGATGGCCTTGATCTGCCTCGCCCGCCCGCTGCTGCTCCGCTGCTGCGTGCCGTGCTGGACGACCACGCCGTACTTCTTCCAGGCCTCCACGGCGACGCGGCCCTCGCGGATGTCGTGGCTGGCGGGTTTCTCGACGTAGCAGTGCTTGCCCGCCTGGGCCGCCAGGATCACCATCAGCGAGTGCCAATGGTTCGGCGTCGCGACGCTGATCGCGTTGAGGTCCTTGTCCTCCAGCGCCTTGCGAACGTCCGTCAGGCCCTTGACCTCGTAACCCTTGGCCTTCTTGGAGTAGTTCGCCACCGCCCGGTCCAGGACCTTCCTGTCCGGGTCGATCACGTAGGCCAACTCCACGTCCTTCATCCCGACGTAGGCCCCGGCGTGGCTGTTGCCCCGGCCGTTCAGGCCGCAGACGCCGATCCGGAACCGGTCGTTGGCGCCCAGGATCATCCCCGAGGCCTTGGTCCCGCCGATGAGCACCGACGCGGCCGCCCCGGCCACCGAACTCTTCAGAAACGTACGTCTCGTGATGCGCGACATTTGCTCTGCCTCCACAAGGGTAGTTGTTGTGGGTCCTGAGAACCGCGCCGCTTGCCTATGTCTACTCGTTCCGCCGGCCTGCTGCAAGAGAACGGGCGGCGTTTCCGTATTCCCGTTGCGTAGGCCCCGACGGGCCACTAGCCTTTGAACGTCCGTTCCGCAGGCAGGTTGCATGCGGGAGGCGAATATCATTCGGGTCGCCCTGGACGCGCGACCCCCAGGCCTGTCCGCTTCAGCGGGCAGGATGTTCCCCCGGGAGGAAGGACGTGACGGAATACGCCGCTAAGTGGATCTGGTCCGACCCCACCGGCGAGGGATACAACCGCTGGGTCCTGTTTCGCCGCGAGTTCGACCTGCCCGCCGGGCCGTGGTCGGGTCGGCTGTGCATCTTCGCCGACACCCGCTACCGCCTGCTGGTCAACGGGCAGGTGGTCTGCCACGGCCCGGCCCGCTTCTACGCCGCCCGGCCCGAGTACGACACGGTGGACATCGCGCCGTACCTCCAGGCCGGGCCCAACGCCGTCGGCCTGATCGTCAACAGCTACGGGCGGGTGAGCTTCCACAGCGAAACGAGCCTCGGCGGGCTGATCGTTTGGGGCGACGTGGAGGACGAGTCCGGGAATGTCGTGCCGATCGCCTCGGACGAGGCGTGGCGGGCGCTGGCGTCGCCGGCGCACCGCTCCGATACGCCGGTGCTGTCGTTCGCCCTGAACCCCGGCGAGCACCTCGACGCGAGGCATCTCCCGCCCGGCTGGGACCGGCCGGGCTTCGACGACGGCGCCTGGCCGGCCGCGGCGGTGCACGGGCGGCCCGACCACTGGGGCCGGCTTCTCCCGCGGTCGATCCCGCTGCTGGACGAGCGCGAGGTCCTGCCGCGGCGGCGGATTGGCACGTGGGCGGCCCGGGCCATCCCCGGTGAGGAGGTCCACTCGCTGATCGTCACGACGCCCGGCGGCGCGGAGCTTCGCCCGGACGGGCAGGCGTGCGTGCTCACCTGGATTCACTCGCCCCGCCCGCAGAAGGTCACGCTCGGGGCGTGGTGGGGCAGGCACTGGCTGAACGGGCGGGAGCTGGCCCCGGTCCGGCGCGACGACCTGCCGCGCCGGCAGGACTTCCCCGCCGAGCTGAACGAGGGCTGGAACTGCCTGATCGTCCGCGAGGCCGTCCGCAACGGCTGGTGGGATTTCTATCTCGCCTTGCCCGCCCAGGCCGGGCTTTCGCTCAGCGCCGAACGGCAGGTCGGCTCGCCGCATACGTTCCTTCTCGCCGGGCCGTGGGAGGACGAGTTGGCCGCGGCTGCCGACAGGCTCCCCTGGCCGCTGGCCGACCCCGACGACCTGCCGGCCGAGCTGGGCCCGTGGCGCCCCTGGCCCCGCGGCCGCTCCGCCGAGGCCCCGTGCCACGAGCGGGCGTGGAAGACATTCGAGAAACTCTCCGATGAGGCGTCCGTCGAGGTCGACGTCCCCGCGCTGGCCGAGGCCGTCGGCGACGATACGCTCAGCCTCCTGTTCGACTTCGACGGCGAGGTGCTGGGAAGGCCCGTGCTGGACTTCACCGCCGCCGCCGGGACGGTGGTGGACGTGACCTACAACGAGCGCCTCTGCCCCGATGGCACGGCCGACGTGCACTACCGCCACTTCGTGGACCTGGCCGAGCGCTACGTCGCCCGCGACGGCCGGCAGACGTGGCAGACGTTCCACCCGCGGGGCTTCCGCTACCTGGAGGTGCTGGTCCGCGGCGACCTGT
>Ga0307379_10002191_pt1 | contig 29354 bp, 20 predicted proteins | sample UN2MG_FD_202237 | JGI IMG/M metagenome (GOLD analysis project Ga0307379, IMG submission 202237) | Soil microbial communities from Risofladan, Vaasa, Finland - UN-2 | ecosystem: Environmental > Terrestrial > Soil > Coastal area > Acid sulfate soil | place: Finland: Risofladan, Vaasa | collected...
GCTTCGTTCCGCTGCCGAGGGTAAACTTGTAATACCGGATCCGCTTGCTCGCTTTCTTCCTTAAAGTGCTTTCGACGATTGTGTTCTTGTCGGCGTCGTCGCTCATCACTGCGGCGGCAGCGTATACATCGAGCAGGCCGAAGCCGTAAGAGTAGTCTGGACCCCTTCTGCCCAGATCCTTGGCCGTGGTGGTAATCAGGGCGCGCAGGACCGCCGGCGTCGGCGATTTGCCTGTCAGGTTGCGCCAGTGTTCCTCGAGCAACGCAAGGCCGCCGCTGACCACCGGAGCCGACATGCTCGTACCGCCCATCCAGGAATACTGGTTGTTCAAGACTGTGGATAATGTGATGTTCCCTTTCGCCACGACTTCCGGTTTGATTCGCCCGTCCAGCGTCGGCCCCCAGGAGCTGAACGCTGTCATGTTGTCGCTGAAATCAGTGGCGCCGACGGTAATCACATTCTTGGCACTGGCATTTACGTCCATTGTGTAATACGGGCCGTCGGGTGGAGGCGGTGGATCGTTTACTTCCTTGCCGTCCTCATAATTGTCGAAATCCCACCAGCTCTCGCCTTCACCCGGGCCGGTATCGTTTCGGTCGTTGCCTGCGGAAAACACAACCGAGAGATTTCTTTTGAAGATCAGATCATCATAGGCTGCCGAAATGCTGCCGTACCACCCGAAGTAATCACCGTACCACTCCCAACGGTTTTCCTCCTCTGTATTCCGGTCCCAGCCAAGAATGTAACCCCAGGAATTATTGCTCACCGCAATTCCGTACTGCGAAAAAGCCGCGGCCATCTCGCCGGCGACATCACCCTCATAGTCGTACGAGACGATTGTCGCGGCGGGCGCCATGCCCATGCTCTGCGCCCTGCCGGCGCCGCTGGCGGCGATCGTGCCGGCAACATGCGTAGCGTGATCTAAAACGCTTACGTCCTCGCCGATTATCAATCTCCCGGCAAAATCCTGGTGGTCATCTACCTTGCCCCCGTCCCAGATGCCCACACGTATCCCCGAGCCGTCGACTCCGAAAGTAGACCTTGCCACATCGATCCTTGAGCGAGCGGCGGAGACATCGTTCTTTATTTCCTTTCGCCACAGCAATGGCTCGATCGCCACTACAAAATCCGACGAAGCTATCTTGTTTATCGCAGACGCGGGAATCTCCGCCTCCAAACGGCCGCCATAAAGCAGGCCGCGATGGAGGATTTGCCCGCCAAGCCTGTCGATAAGAACCCTAGCTTCTTCTTCCGTAGTCTCCTTAAACAGGGAGACCGTGATTCCCAATCTGTGATCCTGGGAGGACGCCGCAGCCCGCCGCCTCAGAGCGGGGAGTATCTTGTCTTTCGCATCCGGCCTGTAAATCGCCCACACGCCGTCCAGGTCTGCGGAAAGGAAATCATTTTCCGTTCGAATCCAGTAACTGGAATCGCCAATACTATCGCCGACTGTGAATCCTCGCTGCCGCAGGCTGTTGAGCAACGCCTCGCTCGGTTCGCCGTCGAAGCGGAAAACCAGAAGCTGCCCTCGAGTGAAAAATGTGGGCGCTCCGCTGTGACCGATCGTCACCTCACGGCCGGGGAGCCGAAGTTTGCAGATTTCATCCTCCTGCTGCGCCCAGCTAGATGGTATAGCCGATAATGCCAGCAACAGAGCCAGCCCGGCTGCAATACTCATACGAGATGGTTTCGTCATACTCAAATCCAAGAGTTTATTGTAATCAAAGACCGGCCGACAAGCCTAGCACATCCGTGCAATTGGCAGAGCCATTGTGCATGCTTTTACAAATAGTCTTAAAGGATTATTCCTGTCCCTGACTGATTGCAGCTCACCTGGTTCGGCCGCGGATTCCGCGAGAGCCCGTTATGTGTCTTTACCTTGGCTTTCTCCCAGCTCGATCCCACGCCGACGATACACAAGGAGATACTCTTCGACGGGCTCTCGGCTGAACTGCACGATGAAAAATCCATCCCTATCCGATTCGGGGAGTTGCCTTCCATCCGGCAAGGCAACCGCGCGACCGGCAGTAATTATGGTTTTCTCGCTCTCTTTATCTGTTGCAACAGCGACTATTGCCGTAAATATAGATGTGGTCAACGCTGTTTTCAAAGCCCTTTTACAGCAAAATAACAAACCCCTTAATCTGCTCCTTTTGATTTTTCTCGAGTGCCATCACCGCTCTTTTTAAAATCGGACTCCGACAAAACAGTACTGTCTGCCGTCCTTGGAAAACACTATATCTTAAAGAGACAATAGATTTTTGCCAGAAAATTGATTTGAAAAGTGGGTGCCCGCGGCTAGCGGAGGAGTGGGAACCGCGGGCACCGCAGCTGGATTGAAATCCAGCGGAGAAGGTTCGCTATCCGAATGACTTCAGCCGCCTCATGTCAGAGTAAAATTCTCAACATCAGCGGCAGCACCATCAGCAACAAAGCAACGTCGTTATGTATTTGCCGGCTTTCATTTCACTCTCTGTTGGTTTTGACGCAAGGGAAGCCGATATGGTTTACAGGCCAGTGTGAAAAATTTATCCTAAGCCGGCAGAGCCAACACCAGCTAAGATCAAGCTGGAAGCGGAAAAACCGCTTGCAGTGCTTCAATCCGCTGTGTTATTAGTAGTCAACACTCGAATATTTGGGAGGAAAAAGTAATGAAGAAAGCTGATCTGGTGGCGTACATTGCAGACTACGCTAATATTTCCAAGAAAGACGCTGAGGCCGCCCTCAATGGTTTCACGGCGGCTGTCGAGAAGTCACTGAAGGGTGGCGACAGCTTGCAGTTGGTTGGTTTCGGGACATTCAATGTGAGCCACCGCAAAGCCACAACCGGCCGCAACCCCCAGACCGGCGCGAAGATTCATATCTCCGCTCGCAACGCCGTACGGTTCAAGGCCGGCAAAAAGTTAGTCGACGCTCTGAACTAGGACGATTAAATATTCCGAGTAGCACCGCAGCGCCCTCGGGCGCCTCGGTGCTTTTTTCTTTTCCGCCGCCTCTTGCTTTGACACCGGGCGCCGGATTAGAATCTAGCTCTGAGGGAATTCGATTTGAGAGATGAAAAGAATCGTTTTCTAATCTGCCCTGGAAGGCAAGCTGCCTTCAAGTAACTGCCTGACTCCACATTTTATCTTCGCTACCACTTCAACATAGATGGCAAACCAGTACAAGGAGAAGCAATGAGTATCAACGTGATAATAATGGGCGCTGCCGGGCGCGATTTCCATAACTTCAACGTTTACTTCCGAGACAACGAAAAGTACAACGTAGTCGCCATCACGGCGACCCAGATTCCCGACATTGAAGGACGGCGTTACCCTGCTGCGCTGGCGGGCAATCTCTATCCCGATGGAATCCCAATCGAATCCGAGGACAAGCTCGAAGAGTTGATTCGCAAGCACAACGTGGAGCAAGTGGTCTTCGCCTATTCCGACGTGCCGCACCAGACCGTGATGGATATCGCCAGCCGCGTGCTCGCCTGGGGCGCCGACTTCCGCCTGATGGGCACCGAGCACACAATGGTCAAGTCCACCAAGCCGGTGATCAGCGTCTGCGCCGTGCGCACAGGTTGCGGTAAAAGCCAGACCACCCGCCGCGTAGCCAAGGTGCTTAAGAGCTTCGGCAAGAAAATCGCCGTCATCCGCCACCCGATGCCTTACGGAGACCTCGAGAAACAGCGGGTTCAGCGTTTCGCCTCCCTTGAGGACATGAAGACGCACGGCTGCACCATCGAAGAGATGGAGGAGTATGAGCCCCATATAGTCGAAGGCTCGGTGGTCTTTGCCGGCGTCGACTACGAGGCTATCCTGCGCGAGGCCGAGAAAGAGGCCGATGTGATTCTCTGGGACGGCGGCAACAACGACTACTCGTTCTACAAGAGCGATTACGAAATCACCGTGGTCGATCCCCACCGCGTCGGTCACGAACTGAGCTACTACCCCGGCCAGACCAACCTCTGGCGCGCCGACTGCATCGTGATCAACAAGATCGAGACCGCCGATCCTGACGACGTGATCGAGCTGCGCGAGAACATCGCTGAGGCCAATCCCGACGCCGTGGTGATCGACGCCGCCAGCCCGTTCCTCGTCAGCAACTCCGAGCTTATCCGCGGCAAGCGGGTGCTGGTGATCGAGGACGGCCCGACTCTGACTCACGGCGAGATGCAGTACGGCGTGGGCGTGATCGCGGCCTACAAGTTCGGCGCCGCCGAGCTGGTTGATCCGCGCCCCTACGCGGTAGGCACGATTGCTGAAACGTTTGTCAAATACCCCGACGTAGGCGAGCTGCTTCCCGCGATGGGCTATGGCGAACAGCAGGTTCGCGACCTCGAGTCAACCATCAACGCGACCGAATGCGATGTCGTCATTGTGGCGACACCGATCGACCTCCAGCGAATCGTCAAAGTCAACAAACCCACCTGCCGCGTCACCTACGAACTGCAGGAGATCGGCAGGCCGACGCTCGAGGACGTTCTTCGGGAGCGCTTCGCCAAGTAGACCAGTGCAACTTACACTCGAATGCAAAAGGGAGCCTCACCAGCTCCCTTTGCTCATTTGAGGGATAAATTAGTCGGTCGGCAAGTAACTGCAACTTGCACGGCCGCCTTGCGGCTTCTTCCTCCAATGGATAAAATGCACGCCCTGAAACTGAGTGTTTAACGAATGGAACCTAGGAGTGAGCTTGTGAGAACCACCTTTATTTCTCTCGCGGCAGCATTATTGCCGCTTTCAATAATCCTGTTCGCATCGGCTTGCGGGGGGCAGCAGTACGAGATCGTCGAGGACTCTACCGACGCGCAAGGCATGGGTTCCGTCTTCAAGGATATGCGCAGGGATGAATCTCTCGGCGAAGGCGGCTGGTTCAGATTCACCCTTGATTCGGTGGAACACCTGACCGAGTGGGGCTACGCCGACATCCATCCTTCTCTGGGAGACGACACAACCAGGATGGTGATTCTGAACAATCCGGTCGGCGGTGGGAAATTCCCGCTCCTGAGAATCGTTATCTTCGCGGATGTCTCAGATGCGGCGGAGTTGGAGGGCTTGAGCATTGCCGGTCAGTCCATCGTCCTCAAGATGGATAAGAAGAAAGGACGCGGCGACGAGGGCAAAATCACGATCACCTTTGGCAAAGTAAGCACAGGATGGCTCGAAGGCACTCTCGCCGGCGAAGTCACCATTGAGGGCTCACCGCATCAGATAGAGGGTAGCTTCAAGGTGCGCCTCAATACTCCCGAATAAATTAGATGAGGCTATCGGAAAACCCACAGCAAAACCCACAATCCGTGCAAATGGATTCCGCTGAAGTGTTGAGGAGAGATACCAAACATCCTGCCCGAGCATTCTCTGGGGCGGCAGCCCTTTGTCTGGTGCTCCTATTCTTCCCCGGAATCGTCGGCGGGCAGGAAATCAGGGATTCCAGCCTCGAAGAGCAGAAGGGAGCGCTTTTCGAGCAACGCCGCGATCCCTCGAATGGCAGAGACGGTTGGTTCGCCTTTAAGGCAGATTCACTCGAATACAAATCCGATTGGGGCTATGCTGATGCCGAGCTGTTGTCGGGCGGCAACCGGATGAGAATCACTCTGCTCAGCAGCCCTGTCGCCTCCGATTTCTACCCCGTACTGCGAATAATCGTTCTCTCGAAAATCAAAGCCGTAGATGAACTTCTAGGCAAAGAGCTTAAAATCCAGAGAGTCCGGTTGCGGCTCAATCCCGAGATGGAGCGCGACATCTCAGGCAGGGGCGCAGGGATTGTGATACTCGACGCCAGGCAAGAAGTCTGGCTGGAAGGCCGATACGAATTCGAACTCGACGGCGGAAAAGTAATCGGGGCTTTCAGGGCCAGATTTCACCCCGCATTGCCTGCAGCCGACTCCGAAAAACAGTGAGCCGGTAGCGCCCAGGGGTGTGAATGCACTGAGACAAGCAACGATTCACAATCGATTACCGTATGTATATACTTCTTCTTTGCCAATAACTTGTTAATGGCGGCATCCATGTTACGGGCGCGTTTCTTCTCCACTATTGCGATATTTAGCCTCTGCCTTGCAGCGGCTGCTACCGCTGCAGACGCGTCAGGCAACGGCTCCACGCTGAATGTTCAGCTCGAGTGCGCGCTGGACATAAACGGGAGAATCTCCGGCGAACTTGAAATCAACGCCACCGGTCAGGCCGGCGAGCTGCTGCGAGAGTGGGTATTAGCCCTCCCGCCTGCCGAGCGCCAAACGGCCGCCGGATACTTTCTTGACAGGATAATCCCGGGTGCTGATATTTTATCCAGCGACTCGCAATATGCCGAACAGCCGCCGAAACCTGTTGTAGTTTCATGTAAATTCCGCGCAGACATTTTCGCGGCCTCCGGCAAGGGAATTATTCAGATTCCAACTTTGCTGTCCGGTGAGCTCCTGATAAACGGCCATCTCGCTTCCCTGGTCGAGATAAAGCAGGCCGAAACGGATGTTGTTTCAGTTGATCCCGCCACACCGATAGAAATTATTTTTATAGAGAATATCACCCTGCCCGATGGTTACTCGCTTCGCGGGGAAGGATCCTTGGCAGGCCTGGAATCGGGGCCGGCCCGGCTGCGCGGGGAACTCACCGGGGAGCAGAATACGGTTAAGAGAATCCTTGAGCTTGAAATCTCTGCTCGTGCAATCCCCGCAGAGGAATTGGAGGATGCGCGATCGGTCATTAACGATTTCCTCGGATGGCGGACCGACGCGGTGGCGGTTGGAGGAGGGCAATGAAACGCTTCAGCAAGTTGCTAGCCGTCCTTTGCCTGCTGTGGATAGCAATGGCTCCGCAGCAAGACATCAAGGAACTTCGACAATTAGCTGCTTCCGCTCCCGCTGCCGATCGCTACCCCACCTCCGACGCCTTGTTGCTCCTGGCAGAAACGAGAGTGCAAATAGAAGCTGACGGTGTGGTGAGAACGCGGTTGCATAATGTCGCCAAAATATTTACCCCCAGCGGTGTCCAACGCTACTCGATCATCAGGTTGCCCTTCTCCAGCTCTGACAGCATCGTCAAGCTGATCCACGCCCGCTCATTGATGGCCGACGGTTCGATCCAGGCGTTGGGCGAGGAAGTCCTCGATGGGTCACCGATTTACAAATCGGCGCGAGACTACGCTGAGTTCCTCGAAGCGGTGATCGCTGTTCCGGGAGTCGAGGCGGGATCCGTCGTTGAATCTTTGATCAGCCTTAACAAGAGGAATGTCGATCCCCGGCGAGTGAACGGATGGGTAAGCTTTCGCCAACTCGATACGGCCCGCGAGCAGGTGCTGGCAATCAGGGTGCCGGGCGGAGTCGATCTTCACTACGCCTACAGCTCCGATATCGGCAAGCCCCAGATCCGCGAATCAATAGCGGCAAGGGTCTATTCCTGGCGCGCATTGAATCGTCCCCCTCTCCCGCTGGAACCGCTCGGCCCTGACAGGGGTTCCGTTGGCTCAAGAGTCCTCTTCTCCACTTACGGATCGTGGGAGGAGGTCTACAAACATCTGGCAGACAATTTCAGTGAGACCGGTTTATCCGGAGAGGCCGCCGCCCTGGCCGAAAGCCTTTCCGAGGGAGAGCCAACTGAAGTAGACATTGCGTCGAGGCTGGAAGAGATACTGAATAACCGCATTACGAGAATAAGCCTGGATTACGAGCTGGCCGGATACCAAACCCGAGGCGCACAGCAGGTGTTCGACAGCGGATTCGGATACGATCTCGACATCGCAGTCCTGGCCGCGGCCTTTTTGAAACGAGCAGGAGTAGCAGCCCACCCGGCACTGCTTGCCGCCTCACGGGATTTTGTCCGCGATGTTCCCGCTCCAATTCAATTCGACAGGATCGCAATAATAATCGGGGCAGGCGAAGAGCAGGTTTGGCTCTACCCCGACGATCCTCTGAGCAATAGCCTGGGACAGCCGCCCTACGGCCGAACTGTTCTGCGCATGCTGCCCGACGGCTACAGGCTGGAAAAAATCGATGAGTTGCCGGTCGAAAAGAATTCCGCGCAGTCTCGATATGAAATCCGTCTGAGGCCCGATGGAAGTGCGAGCGGAAACACTTACGCCTCTTGCTCCGGAATCTTCAATCCTGTCAATGTCCTGGGTGGAGGAAACGAATATCTGCGCGACCTGGCGAAAACACAGTTGGAATGGCCGGGATCGGAGCCCTCCTTCGACAATGCGTTTATCCTGCACCGCTCGGCAGCTACCTGCCGCTTCGAGCTGAGCTGGACAGCCAAAGGCGTGGGAAAAAGATCGGGCGACCTGCTTACCGTCGTCCTCCCGCCCTCGATCCTCGCGACGCCTGCCGACGCATTGCCCTTGTTCAAAAGCACCCGCAGAACTCCAGTCGTCTTTTCATCTCCTTGGGAACAGCAACATCAGATCGACGTGAAGGTTCTCGATAGTATGAAGCCGCTGCTTCAGCCGATCAATCTATCTATCATTAACCGCGTCGGCAGGATCGATATCCGCTCCGACTACCACGAAGACGATGCTGAATTGACTATCGAGCGTTATTTGCGCATCGAAACCTCTGAAATCTCCGCCTCCGCTTACCCAGCCCTGCGGGAACTTTTAAGCGCTTGGCGCAGCCCTGCAACCAGGACTGCCATATTCGCAGCTGCAGAAACTCCCTCGCCTTGATGCGAATAAGACACTGGCTTTTGCCTGGGCCCGTGATAGAATAATCGTGCAATAGAGAGCAATACCAAACGGGACACGCGCTAAAGTCCTTATATTATGACCGCGTAATAGTTGAAACTCACTGCTTGGCAGTTTTAGGGTGATGGGATGAAAAGGTTTCTTATTCTATCTATTTTGATATCCGCCGGAATGGCTCTTTCCCTGGGTCTTTCAGAGGGTGCCTATACGTTGCCCTCCCCACCGCAGGACATTCCCGACAGCGACTGTCTCGACTGTCATCAGGATCCGGACGAGGTTGGAGAAGAGAATGTCGTCGATTCCGGCCACTTCACTGACGGTCCTCATGTCGAGGACAACGACGTCTACTGCTCGAGTTGCCACGCGGGCGCCGAGGAGCACATCGAGGATCCCGGTTCTCTCGGTCCGGCCCGTTGCGACGACTGTCACGACGACGTGATCGAGGAATTCGGCAAGAGCGCACACGCGACCCGCACCGCCCGTAGCGACCAGGAGCAGCCAGATTGCTTTTCCTGCCACGGCTCGGCGCACCAGATCCGCTACAGCACGGAAGATCAGGCCTCGCCGATGCACAGGCTTAACCAGCCCGACACTTGCGGCGCCTGCCATTCAGGAGAAATCCTCGACAACTACAAGAAGAGCACTCACGGCCGCATGCTGATCGCCGGTGAGGAGGGCGGCCCAACCTGCAGCAGCTGCCACGGCTCCCACGGCATCCTCCCCGCCGACATCCGGCGGAATCCCGGCTTCAAACGCCAGGCGCTGATGAACTGCGGCGGCTGCCACACCGATGTTTTCGACGTCTACAAGGAAAGCATCCACGGCTCCGCATTCTTCAACGACAACATCACTGAGTCGGCCACTTGCGCCGATTGCCACAGCAGCCACGAAATCCTGCCGCCCGAAGACCCCGAATCGGCTGTTTACCCGACCGCAATCAAGGACGACTGTGCCACCTGCCACGCCGACCTGCGCCTGATACGCCGCTTCGGCCTGCCTTCCGACGTGGTCCAGACCTACGAACGCAGCTACCACGGCCGCGCCATCGGCCTCGGCGAAACACTGGTCGCCAACTGCTCCAGTTGCCACGACCACCACGCCGTCTACGCCGGGAGCGACCAGCGATCCTCAATCCACCCCGACAACCTCGCCGCGACCTGCGGCCACTGCCATCCCGGCGCCGGCCCCAACTTCATCGCCAGCAAGATCCATGTCACCGGCGAATACAAGGAGAACTTCTGGGCCCAGCTGGTCTCCAACATGTACTTCTGGCTGATCGTTGTCGTCATCGGCGGTATGGTGGTCCATAACGTCTTCGATTTTGTCCGCAAGATGATCATCCGCAACCGCCAGCACAAGAGCGAGCCACACGTGGTGCGGATGACGCTGCTCGAACGCATCCTGCACGCGATGATGGCGATCAGCTTTATCACCCTCGTCTATACCGGCTTCGCCCTGGTCTGGCCGAAGCACTGGATTTTCGCGCCCCTAAATATGATCTCCAACACAGAGGCATTTCGCGCCAACATCCATCGCGTCTGCGGCGTTATCCTCGCCGTTATTGCGGTCCATCATCTCTGGTTCCTCTTCTTCAATCCGCGCGGCAAGGATCAACGAAAGCGCTTCATGCCCAAGCTGAAGGACATCACTGACTTCTGGCACAACATCCTCTTCTTCTTCGGACGGCGGAAGCAACGCCCGCGCTTCGGCCGCTTCAGCTACATGGAAAAGGCTGAATACTGGGCGCTGGTGTGGGGCACCGCCGTTATGGTAATCACCGGCTTCATCCTCTGGTTCGAGGAAATTGCCCTGATCTTCGTGCCATTGTGGCTGTGGGAAGTGTTCAGGGTAATCCATTTCTACGAGGCGATACTCGCGGCACTGGCAATTCTCGTCTGGCACTTTTATTATGTGATGTTCAATCCCGACGAGTCCCCGCTGTCACTGACCTTCCTTTCGGGTCGGATGACGCACAAGGAATTGGCCAAGACTCACCCCGAGGAGTTCGAGGAGATTCTGGCGGCCGAACGCGCCGGGCGTGAGAAAGGCGGAGATCGGGCGGAAGAAGATCAGGAATGACCGGGTAGAAATCCCTAACGCTCAAGGGAAGGCCATTATCCCGCGGCAAAGCGGATGGAATTGCAATCTGAGGGGCTTGGAAGTTTTGCAGAGATCAGGCGGCTCGTTTCCGACGCAGGGGTGGGAAGAATGAGCAAGTCTTTATTGAGAGTTATATTCGCCTTAATCTGTGCGCCGGTCGTGATCATCGCCACGGTGGCTGCAGGCCCATCGCAGGGAATGCAATCCGGCGGATGCAACAGCTGCCACGCCGGCGGCTCCGGCCACGAGGTCGCCCCACAGTTAAATCCCGACGATCTGACGCGCGGAGCCCATTCCACTCTCTCCTGCACCGATTGCCATGAGGGTGTGAGCCTTGCTCACGCACCGGATCTGCCGTCGGTGGACTGCGGTTCCTGCCATGAGGAAAACGCCAAGGGATTCCTGCGAGGCGTCCACTGGCAGCCGCTGCAGGCTCTCAACCCGGGATTGTCGCCATGCACCGCTTGTCATGGTTATCACGGCATTGAGCCGGTCGACTCCCTCACCTCCCCGGTCTCTCACCTCAAGGTCTATGAAACCTGCGGTTCCTGCCACGAGAACGAGCTGAAGCTGTTCATCCGCTCCAGCCATGGAGACGCCCTCAAGGACGAAGCCAAGCAGGGATTCGCGCCTACATGCGTCACCTGCCACGGCGAGCACGCAATTTTCGAGGCCACGGCGCCCGCTTCGCCCGCGGCCCCCGGCCGCCAGCCGAAAACCTGCGGCGCCTGCCACGACAACCCCGAGATGGCAGCTGCCCTTGGCATTGCACCGGACCGGATGAAAACCTATGGCGGCACGATCCACGGTCTGCGTAACCGCTTCGGTGTCACGACCGCCGCAACCTGCTCCGACTGCCACAGCAACCACCTGATTCTGCCGCAGTCACATCAGGAATCGACCGTCTCGATGGCCAGCCTCGTCAGGACCTGCGGACGCTGCCATCAGAATGCCAACGAGAATTTCATCAAGACAAAAATCCATACCGAGGCGACGCCGGAAAACAATCTGGGTGTCTTCATCGCCCGCTGGTTCTATATCATCTTCATCGGTGTGCTCGCCATCGGATTCATCACACACATCACCTTCGATCTCATCGAGATGCGCAGGCGCCGCAGGGAGGGAAAGCATGGACGAGCCTAAACTGGAGCGAGAGGCGTTGCGCGAGGGAATGGCTTGGCGCATGAGCCTTAGCCTGCGGCTGCAGCACGTCTTCTTCATGATCTGCGTGTTTGTTCTTGCCCTCACCGGCCTGGCGCTGTTCTTCGCCGACTCCGATATCAGCCGCTGGCTGATCGAGCTGCAGGGCGGATTCGAAAACCGCGGCCTGATCCACAGGATCGCTGCTGTCGGGTTGATTATCAGCGTCGCAGTCCACGTCCTCTACAGCCTCTTCTCGGCCCATGGTTCGCGCGAGTTCCGCCGCAGGTTTTTGGGACGAGAGGACTTCCGCCGGTTCGCCGACTCGGTGCGCTACTCGATCGGAAGAAGGAAACAGCCTCCGGCCGGCGGCAAATACGCCTTCGGACAGAAGGTGCATTATTGGCTCTCGGGATTCTTCGCGGTCACAATGATTGTCTCCGGCCTGATGCTCTGGGATCCGACAACGACAATCTCGTTTGTGCCGCAGTGGGTTGTGCCGGTGCTTCTGGCGCTCCACGGCTACGAAGGACTGCTACTTGTCATTGTTGCCGTAATCTGGCACCTCTACGACGTCCACCTCAGCCCGCGCAACTTCCCCATGTCGTCGGTCTGGCTGAGCGGGAAGATGCCGCTGGACAAAGCCAAGGAGCATCACCGTCTCGAATACGAGCGGCTGACCGGTGAACAGGGGGAAGGCGATGAGTAAGCATGTCTCAAGCCTCACCCTGCTACTCGCGGTCCTGGCCCTCCTCTTCGGCTGGATGGAGAGCGGCGGCTCGGCCCAGGTGGAGGTCAAGAACTGCTCCATCTGCCACGGAAAGCAGTCGTACAAACGTTACGTCCTGCCCTCGGGCGACGTGGCCGATCTCTTCGTCGACGAGGCGGTGCTGGCAGGATCAGTCCACCATGAGCGCGAGTGCATTGGTTGCCACGCCGACGTCACGACCGTACCGCACGAGGGCTACAAACCCAAACCCGTCGATTGCACGCGCTGTCACTACCTCGGCAATCCGGTCAAGGCACCACAGTCGGAGACCTATCAGGCTTACCTCGAGAGTGCCCACGGTCAGGCACTGGCGAAAGGCATCGAGAAAGCACCGCGCTGCCAGGACTGCCACGGCACTCATGACGTGCAGAAAAACGAATCGCCCGACAGCCTCGTATCCCAATTCATGGTCTCCGACACTTGCGCCGCCTGCCACCGCAAGGCCTGGGACGATTTCCGCCAGTCGATCCACGGCATATCGCTCTACGACAAGCGCTCCGCCGATGCACCAGCCTGCACATCCTGCCACGGCGAGCACGGTATCTTCGCTAAGGATGACCCGCGCAGCCGCACCAATCTCTCACATGTCATCGACGACTGCGCAGAATGCCACGAGGCGATGGAGATCGTCGGCAAATACGGCGTCTCGATCAGCCAGATCGAAACCTATCGTAAGAGTTTCCACGGTATCGCTTCCCGTTTCGGCTCGACAGTGGCCGCCAACTGTGCGAGCTGCCACGGGCATCACCTGGTCCTGCCTCAGAACGACCCTCGCTCCACCGTCAGCATCGAGAACATACCGAAAACCTGCGGTCAACTGGCGTGCCACGAGGGCGCCGGGACGAACTTCGCCATCGGCAAAGTGCACGTCAATCCGGAAGAAGAGGAGTCGGGGATGGTCTATTACGTCTCGACTTTCTTCCGCTACTTCACAGCCTTGGTGATACTCGGCCTCGTGGTTCACATCGCGCTGGACCTCGGGAGGCGATTCTTGGGAATCAAAAAGCAAAAGAGCGGCAAAGAGGGCGAATCCGCCGGGAAGGAGGGAAGCTGAGATGGCAAAGGAGCGCGATCTTCTCTCCATTGAGACTTTCGTAAGGCAGCTGGCAATTGAGCTTGAGGACGAGCTGCTGGCAGAACTGGAAATCCGGCGCACACGCGAGCTGAAGCGGGTGCTACGCGATGCCATTCGCGAGACACTGGACGGAAGGTTTCGAGCCGGACTGCGAGACGATATCGAGTCGGCCAGATCGGAAGCCCGTGCAGCGATCGCTCCCGTCATCGAGGAGATAAAGGAACGGCAGAGACCGCGGAAGGAGGAACGGCAGTTCCAGCGTATCAGCCTCAGCGTCCGCCTGCAGCACATGCTGATGGCCGTCTCAGTTGTCTTCCTGATTGTCACCGGCCTGCCGCTGAAGTTCCCCGACATCGGGATATCCCAGGCGGTCATGCAGCTGATGGGCGGCATCCAGAATTCCACACTGATCCATCGCATCGCCGCATGCGGCCTGATCACCGTAGGCGTCTGGCACCTGATCTACATCATCTTCTTCCCGCCCGGCAGACGCGACTTCACGCTGATGCTCCCCAACCTTAAGGATGTCAGGGACTTCGGGCAGATGATGATGTTCTACTTCGGCCGCCGGGGCGAAAAACCGAGGTTCGGGCGCTTCAGCTATGTCGAGAAGTTCGATTACTGGGCCGTCTACTGGGGTTGCATCATCATGATCGGCACAGGAATCCTGCTCTGGAGCCCGGAATTCACTTTCTCCTACTTCCCGAAGTATCTCTACGACATCGCCAAAGAGGTGCACAGCGACGAAGCGTTGTTGGCGACGCTGGCCATTGTCATCTGGCATTTCTACAACGTTCATTTCAATCCATCAGTCTTCCCGGGCAGCCTGCTCTGGTTCCACGGCCGCCTCCCGGAGCACGAGATAAAGGAAGAGCACCCACTTGAGTATGAGGAAATCATAGCCAAAGAAGCGGCGGAAGCCGAAGCGAAAACGGAGGGTAAGGGATGAGGCTCTGGCGCTCTTTCACGCTTTTCCTGCGCAGCCATAAACGCGGGCTGTTGGTTACTCTCGCCGTCTTCGTCGGCCTTTACATCCTGCTCAACGCAAGCTTTTATGCCGTCTCCATGAGCGACGCTTCCTGCACCGTGTGCCACTTCATCACCCCCTATCACCGCTCTTGGCAGCAGAGCTCTCACGAGGGCGTCGCCTGCGTCCGCTGCCACGACCTCGGCTTCGGTTACTTCACCAGCGCGCTGTTCAAGACCGCCACCGGGCTCTACAACCCGCGCCCCGTCACCGTTGTGAAAAATGAAGCCTGCCTGCAGAGCGACTGCCATCAACTCCAGGTGGTCTACCGCTCGACCGGCTTGCGCCAACGAGTCGCTTTCGACCACCGCTCGCACCTGCGCAAAATGCGGCGCGGAGAGAAACTCTGGTGCACCTCCTGCCATTCATCCTACGGATCTAAGGGAACACATTTCGCCACCAACGAAGCCACCTGCTTCATTTGCCACTTCAAGGGCGCGGAGCAGGGCCGCTCGGTCACCGAATGCTCGACCTGCCACACCGCTCCCGCCGAAGTAGTGGAGCATTCCGGCTTTCGCTTCAACCACCAGGCTTACGTCTCTCTCGGCGTCAGTTGCGAGGAGTGCCACATAAAGATCACCCGCGGCGACGCCAACGCCGATCCCGACCGCTGCCACGACTGCCACTCCGAGCGCCTCGGCGGCTTCGACAACTTCGAGCTGATGCACGACAAGCACGTTTCGGAAAGAGGAATCAGCTGCTTCCGCTGCCACAGCGAAATCGAGCACGGCTCGGTGGAGTTCATCAGCGTCCTCGACGTGCAGTGCGCCAACTGCCATTCGGAGCTCCACTCGCCGCAGAAGGAACTCTACATGGGTGTCGGTGGCAAGGGACTGGCCGATGTGCCCAGCCGCATGTTCGCCGCCAAGGTCAGCTGCGAAGGTTGCCACACCGCCGGCGCGGGCGCGGCGAAAAAAGTATCCTATGAAGAACATCGCCAGGCCTGCGTGCGCTGCCACGGTGAGGGCTACGACCTGATGCTCGACGACTGGATGCGCGAGATGAAAAACGCGCTCGACTACGTCGCGCCGTTGGAGCGGTCTGCAAACAACATTCTTGCATCGCTCGATCAATCCAATCCGCGCGATGCCGAGACCGCCGAGTTCATTCGCGATGCTCTTGCTAACATAGACCTCGCTCGCAGCGGCATCGGAGCCCACAACGCAGAGTACGCGATCAAGATGATCGACACCGGCATCGACCAGATCTCTCTCGCACACCAGCAGCTCGGGCGAAGGCTGAGCCCGGGCGCGAGGCCGGCTGTATTGGTAAAGCCCGACGGCTATTGCACCTCCCTTTGCCACAACCGCATCGCCAGCCATGGTGTCGAGTTCTTCGCGGAAATGGAAATCGACTTCGATCACGAAGCGCATGAGCATGTCTCCTGCACCCGCTGCCACTCGGCACAGAAACACAAGCAGAGGATAATCAGCAAGGGCGAGTGTATGTCCTGTCATCACACCGAGGAAGGGCAGGAGTACGGCGTCGGCTGCAGCGATTGCCATGGAGCCGTTGCTGCGCTTTACCAAGGGACAGCGCGCGTGCCCGGCGTGGAGATCGAGCCCGATGTGATGGCTGAGAGCGACGTCTCATGCGTCGGCTGCCACCAGGTCTCTGCTGCGGGCGAAACACTGCAGACAATTCTGCAGCGCTGCAACAAGTGCCATGAGGAATGGGAAGCGGAGCCCTATCCGGTCGATGACTACTTCGTCGAGAACGAGGTCGCGCTGCAGCGCAGCAGCGACAGGCTCTTGGTTGAGCTGGAGAGAAGCCGTGTCGCCGTCGACACGCTCGAAAGGCAGGGCAGGGACACCGCCGAGATGAAACAGCTGCTTAGCCGGGCATCAGAGGCTGTCAACGCGGTGATGCGCGGCAAGTATCACCACAACTTCCCCGCCGCCGAAGCAATCCTCACAAAAGCCGGGGAGCTTTTGAAACAGCTGGAATCATTGACGGGAAACTGATAACAAAAGCTCGAAATTTCAGCGTCCGATTGCCGCGTTGAGATTCTCCTCCGCCGCATCCAGCAGCGCTTCGGAATAGCCCCAGTTATGCGCCCAGCCGTGCGCCTGTTCGATGAACTCGATGTCGTAAGCCGCGTCGTCGACCGCTTTGCGGAGCGCTTCACCGCGGGGTCCCGTTGCCACACGTGACAAGCTGCGAGCGCTGCCCAGCAGTCCCTTTACCTCTCTCAGGCGCTCCTTTACACCGCTGGTATAGTCCTGAAGCGCTTCCCAGTAATCTTCTGCATCCTCGCCGTGGCAATTGTTGCATCCCTCGCGCGAGATCATGCGGCTGTATCCGAGCCATTGCGATCCTTTGCTCTTGTCGACTGCGCCGTAATGGCAGCCGGAGCAATCGACCATGCGGCTGTACTTGACGCTGGGCATCCGCTCCTCAACTTCACGGCCACCGACGCCGAGATACATGCTCCGCTGGCCGTTGTGCAACGAGTCGTGGCAACGGTTACACGCTTGCTCCATGCCGAGGAACTGGGTCTGTACCTCGTGGCGGATCGCCTCGTGACAGCGTTCGCAGGTTACGTTGTGCTCCGTAATGTGATTGTCGTGGATGAACTCGATATCGTTGAACCTGTTCAGGTGCTCCGGCACGTTATGGCAATCAAAACAACGGTCCTTTTTCGCTGCGCCATCGCCTTGAATTGCGTTTACGTGGCAACTGCGGCAATCGACATTGCGGTCAGCAATGAACTCGCCGTGGTCGAACGAGACGGTATCCACGGTCTTGGAGGCATCGGTAGGATCCGGTACTTTGTGCTCTAACGTCTTGTCGGGCAGGCGCTTGTGGCACAGCCTACAGGCCGACAGCTTTGCCACATCCTCAGTAATCGACTCCCTGAAATGGCAGAGGTAACAAGTGGAAGTGGTAACCTCCATATGGGTGCCGACAACCATCTGCGCGTGACACGAAGTGCAGCGAAGATGCCTGCCGCGGCGGATCTGGGTCAGGTGTGGTCGATGGTCGAAAACGACATGGTTTTTGAATTCCTCGGTGCTGTAAGCCTCAACCAGCCGCTTGCTGTGGCAACCGGAGCGCAGGCAGGAACTGTCTTCGATCTCTGCGTAGGGCTTGGAACTGTATGTGCGGGTGACGTATTTGAAGACCTGAAGCATCCCCTGGATTTTGGCGTCCCAAACCGCGCCTTGCTCGGGTGAAATGTGACATTCGGTGCATGCGGCGAAATTGTGCTTGGAAGTCTCCCAAGCCTTGTAATAAGGCTCCATGATATGACAACTGCCGCAGAATCCCGGCGTATTACTGTACTCGTAGAAACCGAACGCAAGCAGGAACATGGCAACAAAGATTATCAACAGAACCCAAGGCCAACGGCGGCGCTTGCGCTTAGGTTTTTCTTCGGCTGGCTCGGTATCCTCGCGCTCCGGCTCCGAAGCTATAGACTGATTATGCTCGGATTCATCCATCGATTTCCCCTGTAGGTGTTGATAAGGAGTTTATAGCGAAATGGGGGACAACTCAATCCCTTCTGACAAGCCCGAGCATCATTCGAATTTGGAGGCAACTTTGGCTGTCGCTTTTACGTCTTTAGAATTGTGAAAGAATTCTCATGTTGCGCTAGCTTCAATTAGCTCAGCGGAGGGGGGAAACATGATCGGACGCCTTGCCGCACTGACGTTCAAGAATCACATTCTCACGCTCAGGTTTGCGATCGGTGTGGCGATGGCTGTGCTGATGGTCGTCGCCGTAACGCTGGTCCAGATCCAGGACTACGAAGCGCGTGCGCAAGCCGCTGCGCAGTTTCAGCGCACACGCTTGGAAATCCGCGAGCGGACGACCGCTTGGAGCATGGTGCGGACCGTGCTTGAGGTGCCACCTTCGCAACTCTCGTTCATCGCCAAGGGGATTTCCAATGCCGCCCCGAACAACATCGAGATCAGCGCCGGCAGGCCGGCCACGCTGTTGGAGATGGGATACTACCACGCCGCCAATCCGCTGCTCGATTTCCTGCCGGACCCCGACGTCGCCGGCATCGTGGCCTTCTTCTTCAGCTTCCTGGCGATCCTGCTCTCCTACGACCTGATCAGCGGCTCGCGCGAACAGGGCATGCTGCGCTCCCTGCTGGCGGCCGGCGTCGGCCGGCTGCAACTGCTCGCCGGCCTGGCACTAGGAGGGCTGGCGACGCTGGCCCTGATCGTCCTGCTGAGTATCGGTGCGGTCGCGGCCACTTTGCAGTGGGCCTCGCAGATCCAGCTCGAAGGAGGCGTGCTCGCCGGGCTGGCGATAATCACGTTCGAAATCCTGCTCTACTGCCTGCTGTTCTACGCGATCGGGCTGCTCTGCTCCTGCCTTTGCAGGCGCTCCAACCTCTCATTGCTCTTCGCGCTGCTGGCCTGGGTCGTGCTGGTGCTGGCCGTGCCCGCGTTGGCGACCCAGGTCGTGGTCCAGCTCGATCCGCTGCCGACGATGGAATCGTTGGAGAAAACAACAAGGGAAATCGACATCGAGTTCCAGCAGCAGTTAAATAATTACAATCAGGAGCACTCTCCCTTCAGGACCAATCGAAACCTCTACTATGGGTGGAACACCGGCAACATTTTCGATTACGGAGTTCGCAACGCGCACTTCGTCGTCCGCTCCCCGTTCCAGGAGGTCATCGATTTCCGGCGCGACGTGCGCGCGTTCATGGAACCGCTGCGCGAGCGGGCGATGAGCCGCATCGAGCAGCTTCAACGCGAGCAGGAGATCCTGATGAATCGGCAGGTTGAGAAGGCGGCCCTGCTCGGCAGCGTCTCGCCCGCGTCGGTTTTGCGCCGCCTCTGCGCCGTGGCCGCCGGAACCGACCAGGTTTCAATGGAACGATTCGTCGAGAGCGCACGCCAGCTTCGGCGTGAATACGTCGCCTTCCAGCGTTCGAAGGGCTACGGCAGCCTCGATTTCACGACCGACCAGCACCGCGACCAGCAACCGCTCGACCTCAGCGGGCTGCCGCCCCTACCCCGCTTCGAATGGAACATCACCACCGTCCTGGCCGACTCCGCTCTTGATATCTCACTGCTGATCGCCCCGCTTATCGTGATCTTCCTCGCGGTCGGTTTCATCTTCAAACGCTACGACGTGCGATAGGGAGGGGAACCATGTTCTGGACGCTATATCGGAAAGAGATCAAGCTCAGCCTGCGCTCCACGCGCTTCGTCCTCGCACTGGCCATCATCATGGCCGCATTCGCACTCTCGGGCATCATGGGCTCGGCTTCCTACCACAACCAGTTGGCCGAATTCCGCCAGCGGGACGCCGAGGCGACGCGCAACCTGATGGATCAGATGGGCAACCTGAGCGGCGTCGCAGCCCTCCCGCAACCCGCCCTGCTGCCTCCCTCCCCCTACCCTTACATCAGAGACCTCTCGAGCACACGACTGCCCGAGCGGATAGTCGTCAACGCCACCCGGCACCGTGAAATGGAAAAGGCGATGCGCAGCAACCCCCTGCTCAACGCCGGCGAAACCTTCACCTGGGAGTTCATCCTGGCGATGGCGGGCGGCTTCATCGCCATCCTGCTCAGCTATGACTCGATCGCCGAGGAGCGCCGTCAGGGCACGATCAGCCTGATCTTCTCCAACCCGCTTACCCGCTGGCGGGTGATTACGGCCAAGCTGCTTGCGTTGGTCACGATCAACGCCGCATTGGTCGCCTCGGGCATGCTGCTGTCGATGCTCATCCTGGCCTTCACCGACGTCCCCATCCTGGCCGGAGACGCCCCGCTGACCATGGTGATCTTCTTCGCTCTCTCGATCCTCTATCTGGCATTTGTAACAGCGCTCGGCATCTTCATCTCCACGCTTACGCGAACACCGAGCCTGGCCCTGACGGCGTTATTCTTCATCTGGGTGGCTTTCTCGCTCGTCCTGCCGAGCGCGGCGCGCGTGACGGCGGGCGCTTTGGAACGCATCCCCACGCCCGACGAGCGCGAACGCGCAAGCGATCAGGTGATCGGGGAGATCATGGAGGAGAACAATCGCACGCGACCGGTCGTCAACGGCTCTACGATAGTGAACTACAGCCGCATACCGTTCACGGCGGTCGAAACGCACGTGGCGAACGGCTACTTGAAGGTATACGAAGCCCTCAGGAGATTGCAGGGGGAATACGAGGAGCAATTGTTCGACCAGGGCGGCTTTGGGCTCGACCTGGCGCGTTGGTCGCCGGTCGAGCTCTTCAGGGAATCGTCAGCCAAGCTCACTGGCTCGGACATCGAGCGGTGGCGCAGGTTCCTTGACGAGGTTGAGAACTACCGCAAGGAGCTCGGGGCGGCGATCAAGGCGCTCGACAGCAGGGACACCGGCAGCCCACACGTTTACTTCGTCAATGATATTAACATCTGGCTTTCCCAGAGGCCGGTCGAGGACGTCGCCCAGATTCCGAGATTCGGTTTTAAGGAGCTCCCACTGGCACAACGCCTCGGCGAAGCGCTGCAACCCGCGGCATGGCTGATTCTCTGGACAACGATAATCGTCCTGCTCGCGGTGATCGCTTTCCTGCGGGCCGATGTGCGCCAGAAGCATGTCGGCAGCTGATCAACGACTATAAGGCGGCAACTGAGATCAGCCCGAACCCGGAGTGGGATCGATCTTTCATCTCGCCACTCATGGAACAACCCTGTCTTTTCCCAAGTATTAGCTAGGATTTCAAATGGTGGGGATATACCATGAGCCGAGCCGAAATGGTTAGCGGAAGGGCAGTAATGACCAGCAACGCCGAGATAAACAGCTTCAGTATCCTCGACCAGGTCGCGGTCGAAGTGTCCAGCGAGCTCGAGCTGCCGGTGGTACTCCGCAATATCGCCCGGATCATCAAGAATGTGACCAGCTTTTCCCACATGCTGATTGCCCTCATTGACGATAACGATCGCTTTAACTGGGTCTACAACGAAGGTTACCCGCCTGAGGCCGTCAAGAGGCTTTCGCTGCGCGTCGATGAGGGCGTCATCGGCGAAGCCGTCCGCAAGCGTGAAATCATCACCGTCGGTGACGTCAGCGCGCATTCCGAATATGTCCCGATCCCGATAACCGAAGGTCCGACGACCCGCTCAGAGATGGCCGTCCCGCTGGTGCACAAGAACCGGGCGATCGGCGTGATCGGCATGGAAAGCACCGACGCTCACTCCTTTACCGAAACGCATGAGAAGATGATGCGCTCAATCGCCACATTGCTTGCTGCGGCCATAGCCAACGCCCGTCTCCACGAGCAGACGCTCGAGCAACTCAAGGTGATGACACTCATCCACCGCATCGGCAGCGAGATCTCCTCAGTGCTCGATCTCGACGACCTGCTGCGCGAAATCGCCCACTACACCAAGACGGTCATCGACTACCAGGTCTTTGGTATCTTCCTCGTCGACAGGAAGAAAGGCGAGTTCATCAACAAACTGTCGATCGGCTATGACACCGAGGCGCTGAAAGCCAGGCCGATGAAGCTCGACGAGGGCTTGCGCGGCCGCGCGCTCAAGCACGGCCGGCCTCTGCTCGTCGACGACGTGTTGAGCGATCCGCAGCACATCAGCTTCAAGCTCGAGATCGATGATGTCGTCCGCTCGCAGATGGTTGTTCCACTGCAAACGAAAAACAAGATCGTCGGCATGCTCGTGCTCGGTAACATCAAGAAGGGAGCCTACGACACCGTCCACCTTCTGATCGCCAGCGGCCTGGCGACACAAATCGCCATTGCCCTGGAGAACGCCCGCGTTTTCGAGGAAGTGGTCAGCAGCGAAGAGAGCCTGCGCAGCGAGATGGAATTCGCCCGCCGGATGCAGCTCTCGATGCTGCCCGCCCGCTGCCCAACGCTACCGGGTTTTCAGATTTGCGCCGAATCGATCCCGACCGCGCGTGTCGGGGGCGACTTCTACGACTTCATCGAGTTGCCGGATGGCAGGTTGGGGATCGTCATCGGCGACGTCAGCGGATACGGCATGCCGGGCGCACTAGTGGCCAACAGCGCGATAGAGGCGATCCGCGTCTACGCCGAGTTCGATCCCAGCCCTGAGGCTGTGACAAACAGAACGGACAAGCGCCTCTCGCTAGACCTCGGGCCGCGCACATTTGTTGCTCTGATTTATGGCGTCCTAGATCCGAAAGAGTCCATCTTAAGCTTCTGCAATGCGGGTTTGATCGAGCCGGCGTTGATCGAGGGCAGCAACGCCCGCTTCCTCCACTCGCCGGGCACGCGACTGCCCTTGGGTGTCCGGCCCGACGGCGGCTACCGCTCGCGAAGCGTACGCCTCCGTCCCGGCAACACGCTGGCTCTGGGAACTGACGGGGCGATCGAGGTTTGGGACCCTAACGAGCGGCAATTCGGCTACCGGCGTTACCTGCGCTCGCTGGCTCTCCTGAGCGGCGACAAGGACAATCCCAGCACTGGGGACGATCTGATCTCGCAATTGATCGGCGGGCTGCGTCGCTTCGCCCACTCCTCTCAGTTACCAGACGACGTGACACTGATGACCATTCAAGCGCGAAACCGATAAGTTCTATTACCCCGCAGACCTGCCCTCTGAGACCGCGCGGGAGATCTCTTGCAGGCGTGCTTCCTCGATTTTGCCGGTTATTACGATCGGCCTGCCGCTGGAAAAAGTGACGACGAGCGCCGCGCGCTTCCCGGTAAGCGGAATCAAGGAGATGACGATGCCGATGACCACGATCAGCGCGCCGACTATCAACATGCCAAGGACACCGGAGGCGGATGCCATGGCGAACACGCCGAGAGCGATATAGAGGATTCCGAAGACCACCGGCCAGAGAGAGTGGGTTTCTCCATATTCGAGATTACAGACCGAGCCCAGCGCTCCCTCGGCGTAGGCAAAGCCTCGGCGACGATCGCGCACGATCATCCTCTTGTTGGTGATGGCGATCGGCCCCTCGACCATGCGCACTTCCTCGCCGTCAGCAAGAAAAGGTCTGAGGGCCTCCTCCGATTCCCACATCTCCCACACCCTGGCCAGCGCTGCCAAGCCGCTGCGGTGCCGCGCCAGGTAGGCAATGGTGACCACGGCCAGCAGGATCACCCACGCCCACCAACCCTCTACAGCCAGTTTACGAAGCAGTTCATCCATTTCCCCGCCCCTGGAAAGAAAGTAAGAAAGCTCCAGCTATCCTATAACATACGCTCGGCGCTTCCAATGTGATTTGTTTGACTCGTCGGGGTGGAAGCGTGAGTATTGCCGTATGATCCCGACGACAATAGTCATCCCCGGCTTCATGGGCTCGAATCTTCTCGACGCAAACAGCGGTCGCACGCTCTGGAGCAGAACCGCTCTCTTTTGGACGAGGCTGGAACTTTTGCGGCTGAATCCCGACGGATCTGGAGACGCCGATCCCGCCATGATGATTGAGCCCGGAGGTGACTTTCGACCAGTCTACCGAGCGCTGATGCGGGACCTGAGGCGGGCGGGCCAAAGGGTTTTGTTTTTCTCCTACGACTGGCGCAGGTCGGCAGCCGAGGCCGCGATTAAACTGCGCAAATTCGTCGACGACAGCGCTGGTGGAGAAATCGTTAACCTGGTAACTCACAGCATGGGCGGACTCGTGGCAGCTCTTTGGCTGACGGAGGTAGGAACGGAACGGCTTGGGCGCATGGCCGGCATCGCACTGCCGGCCGGAGGAGTCGAAATGGCCGTCTCCGCCCTGCTTAAAGGATATTCGAAGCTTGCCTTTTTCAACATCCGGGCGAACAAGGCGCTCATCCGGGAGTTGGCGACAGGAATTCCATCGCTTTACGAGATGCTGCCAAGCCTGCCCGGGGCCTTCGAGATGTCCAGCTGGCCCCACGAACTTGATCTGAATTCGGCGATGCTGGAGAGCGCGTGTGGGGTCCAAGAGCGCCTCAAGAGGTGCGTCCCTCGATTAACTCGACTCTCGAGCGAAGGGCGCTTTGCGCTGATCGCCGGAACAGGGACAAGGATGATTGCGTGGAACCGCCACACCGGCGGACAGATAGGACCACATTTGGAATCCAAAGGCGACGGCGACGGATGGGTATTGAGCGAAAACGCCAGGATCAGTGGGGTGCCCACTTACAGCTTTAGACCGCGTTTCCGCGACGCACTGGGCCTCGGCTTATTCTCATCCCTGGCGCTTATTATGGGACCCCACCCTATTCTACCCATGTTCCGAAGAGTGAGGCGAGTCGCAACGGAATTTATCATAACCGGCGAGATCAAATCCCTGCCTGTGATGACCCACGTCTAACACCCTTCGAGCCAGACTATTAAGCGCACAACCAACCGCGCTACTGCTGTGCCCGCTCCGGCTGCCAGCGATCGTCAACGGACTTATTATCAGAACCCCAAATTTCATATCATTTACAATTTGATTGCAATCTCGCCTAAAAAATCCTTAAAATAAGCTCATAGTCAATATAAGATAATAAAAATACAACTTTTAATTGAGGGGGGAACAGCCGTTCCGCTTGTATAAAAAGCCATTGCAAGCGGACTAAGCGAGCTACCGGAATGCTCTTTGATTTGTGCTCGGTAAAAACACCGGCCTTGGTCTTCACGTTTCTAATAGTTTTTCCAGCCATTATTTGTCCGCCTGCTTACGCCGCTGCCATTGAAGCAAGCGCTGAAATGAGCCGCGGTGAAGAGAAGAAGGTCCCTCTGAAGGTGCCTTTCGCTGCATCTGCAATCGTTGTCGATGGCGTTGTGGACGAGGCAGCTTGGGAGCAGGCGCTTGTCATTGAGCTTAAATACGAGGTTCAGCCGGGAGAGAACGTGCCGCCGTCGGTACGGACCGAGGTGCTGCTGACCTACGACCGCCGGAAACTGTATGTGGCCTTTCGTTGCTACGATACCAATCCGTCGGCCGTCAGGGCTCGCATCCGCGACCGCGACGATCTCGGCGGCGACGACTGGGTTGGCGTGGTCCTCGATACCTTCAACGACGAGCGCCGAAGTTTCAGTTTCAGATGCAATCCATTTGGTGTCCAATATGATGTAATCGGAACCGAAAGCGACAGCGATCCGGGATGGGATGCCATCTGGGCTTCGGCGGGCAAGATCACCTCCTGGGGCTACGCTGTCGAAATGGCAATACCGTTCAACCAACTCTGCTTCCAACGCTCCGACGGCCCGCAGATCTGGGGCTTCGACGGCGAACGCTGTTTCCCGCGAACCCAAAGTCACCTCATCGGCGCCTTCCCACGCGACCGCAGCAACAACTGCTACCTCTGCCAGGCACTCAAGATCGAGGGCTTCGAGGGCGCAAACCCGGGCCGCAATATCGAGATCACTCCTACTTTCACCGCGTCACGCACCGATATTCGCAGCGATTTTCCGGAGGGTGCTCTGGAAAAAGCCAGTCAGGATAACGAATTCGGGCTTGATACCCGCTGGGGTATCACTCCCAACATGACTTTCAACCTCGCAGTAAATCCCGACTTCTCCCAGGTCGAGGCTGACGCTCTGCAACTTGACGTCAATCGACCGTTCGAGATCTTCTATCCGGAGAAGCGGCCGTTTTTCACCGAGGGGACCGATTTTTTTGAAACGAGTATCAACACTGTTTACACGCGCATGATCCGCGATCCCTCCTGGGGTTTGAAAATCACGGGCAAGGAGCAAGCGAACACTATCGGCGCCTATGTCGTGCGCGACGATCTCACCAACCTGATTTTGCCAGGCAACCAGTATTCGTCCTCAACTTCGCTAAGAACCGCCAACACCACGTCTGTCTTCCGCTACAAGCGCGATATCGGCAACAAGTACACGCTCGGCCTGTTGGCAACCGATCGCGAAGGCGGGGATTATTATAATCGCTTGATCGGCTTCGACGGCGACTTCCGCCTCACGGCCCAGGACAGTATTGACGTCCAGTTCCTCGGCTCGCGCACACAATATCCCAGGGATGTAGCCGAGGAGTTCGGTCAGGCTTTCGACAGCTTCAGCGGACACGCGATCTATCTCTATTACGTTCACAACACCCGCAGCCACGATTGGTATTTCAGATACAAAGATTTCAGCAGCGGATTTCGCGCCGACCTAGGTTATCTCCCGCGTGTCGATTACAAGGAATTTATGGCAGGCTGGGCTCATGCATGGTGGGGCAAACCCGGAAGCTGGTGGTCGATGTTCAACGTCGGCGCCCGCTACACTCACATGGAGGATCAGCAACGCAATCCGCTCGACCGCGATCTCACAGCCTGGTTCTATTATCAAGGCGAACTTCAATCCCGTGTCGACGTCATTGTCGATCGCAGGCGGGAAGCGTACAACTGTCTGGACTTCGACCAGACTATTCTGCGAATATTCTCAAGCTGCAGGCCAAACCGCTACGTAGCATTAGTGTTCAACACCCTGCTGAGCGACGGCATCGATTATGCCAACACCCGGCCCGGCAAGCGCATACAACTCAATCCGGCCGTCAACCTGGAGTTGGGACTTCACCTGCGACTGAATTTCGACCACTCATACGAGCACATGAAGGTCGACGAGGGTCGCCTCTACGATGCAAACATCAGCAAGTTGGAGGCGATGTACCAGTTCAACACGCGCTTGTTTTTCCGCTCGATTTTCCAGTACATCGACTACCGCTACAATGCCGATCTCTACACTTGCGAGATAGATCCGGAGTTTCGCCGCCTGTTCACGCAGCTGCTGTTCTCCTACAAACTCAATCCACAGACCGTTCTATTCGTAGGCTATAGCGACAACCACCTCGGCGGCCACGAGTTCGGCTTGACGAGGAAGGACAGGACGTTTTTCGTCAAGCTCGGCTACGCCTGGGTACTGTGACAAAGGTCGGGCTGAACTCACCGATGATCCGGCAATAAATCCGTTTTACCGGCAGCCGCCTCCGCCCGCTCAAACCGTAACCTGATCCAACGGTTCGACCTTGAAGCGAACCTCGGCGAATGGATCGGGACACTGGAATTCGTTAATAAGGTTGAGGAAATCTTCCTCGGGCTCGGCATTGATGATCGATGCCGTGAGGTTCGGGATCAACGCTCCCAGCGCGAAAAGGCACAGCCCTTCTTCCGGTAGGTGGAGTTTCGCGTTGCGTACTTCAAACTCCAGCCCTGCCTGGCAGCGGCTGCAGTTGCCCTTGACCTTCAGCAACGTGACCTTCAAATCCCTGAATCTCATCACTTCCCCCATGAATCATTCAGATGGACCGGTGCCTATTGTGAACAATAGAATGACTAGAATACAGGTTTTCCCCAAAAAGCCCATCTTCTATTAGAGCACTTGATACATAGCATCTATATTCAGAGAATGCGTAACAGCCAAAAATGAAGGGGAGGAATCCGTGAAGAAAATAATGTGGGGGGGACTTTATCTTTCCTGGTCATCCTGGGAATCCTGAGTATTTTGGCACTCGCGAAGTCGAAGGATGATTCCGTTCCGGTTGGAACAATCATGGCCAGGGCAGGAGAAACCAACACTATTCCGGTTATCTGGAATCTTTGCAACTATCAGACAATGAGCAGGGATCGATGAAAGAGAAATGACGTCTGCCGTACTTTAGCGGTCACACCAGATTCTCGATGCGCCACCAGCCTATAAATCGGCAGGGGATCTTTTTGATAAATAAACCGACTGATCAGACAACTTTTTCAGACAACGGCAGGTCAAAGTATAGGGGTTGCCAGGCCGGGTGGAACGGATTTATCCATATAGGAGTGTGCGATGCAGGCAACCGTATTAATATCTACACTATCACTAATCGCGATCTTCATTCCTCCGATCAGCTCTTCTCCTCACGATACAGACGGCAAGATATTCGGCGAGGGAGAGAAGATTCCGTTGACAGTTCCGCTTGCCTCCTCGCCGATTGTGATTGACGGAACAATCGACGAGGTAGCATGGGACCAAGCGCTCGTCATCGAGCTCGAGTACGAGGTCCGGCCGGGAGATAACGTCCCGCCGCCGGTGCGCACGGAAGTCCTGCTGACTTACGACAGGAACAATTTCTATATCGGCGCACGCTGTTACGATCCCGATCCGTCCGCCATTCGAGCCAGAATCAGAGACCGCGACGAATTAGGAGGAGACGATTGGATAGGCGTAGTACTCGACACTTTCAACGACGAGCGACGCAGCTTCGACTTCATCTGCAATCCCTTCGGCGTGCAGTTCGACCAGATTGAAACCAGTACCAATGAAGACGCCGGCTGGGACGCCATCTGGAATTCCGCCGGGAGGATCACTAACTGGGGCTATGCCGTCGAGATGGCGATACCGTTCAACCAGCTCCGCTTCCAGCGCTCCGATGGGCCTCAGATCTGGGGATTCGACGGTGTGCGTAATTATCCGCGCATGCAACGCCACCACATCGGCGCCTTCCCCCGCGACCGCAGCAATAACTGCTACCTCTGCCAATCGATTAAAATCGAGGGCTTCGAAGGCGCTAATCCCGGGCGCAACGCGGAAATCGTTCCCACCTTTACCGCTTCGCGCACCGAAGAGCGCAGCGATTTCCCCGAAGGCGGGATGGAAAAAGCCAGTCAGGATGCCGATTTCGGCCTCAATGCTCGCTGGGGATTCACTCCCAACATGACGCTTAACTTCACCGCCAATCCCGATTTCTCCCAAGTCGAGGCTGACGCTCTGGAGCTGG
>Ga0307379_10002192_pt1 | contig 29346 bp, 26 predicted proteins | sample UN2MG_FD_202237 | JGI IMG/M metagenome (GOLD analysis project Ga0307379, IMG submission 202237) | Soil microbial communities from Risofladan, Vaasa, Finland - UN-2 | ecosystem: Environmental > Terrestrial > Soil > Coastal area > Acid sulfate soil | place: Finland: Risofladan, Vaasa | collected...
AGGGCGAGCCCGCGAGGGCCTCGAGGGCTGACCGCACGCGCTCGAGTTCCGACCGCACGAAGGCCGCCTGCGACGCCGGCGCCGAAAAACCGCCCGGAAGTTCGACGGCGGGTTCGTCCGGCTCCGGGCGGCGGCGATGCGGCATCTCCCACCAGAGAATCGGGTGGCCGAGCGATTCGACGCGCTGGGCGATGGCCGAAAAATCGTCGCACACCGCCCCGGCGCTACATACGAGAAGGTCCGGGATCGGGAAGTGCGCGCGGTTGACGAAGGCGCCCAGCATCGCGCGGACGGGGCAGAACGCCTCGCCGAAACCGAACGACTGGGCGATGCGGAACAGGCCGTCCGAAAGTTCCATGACGCAGGGCGTCCACCACGCGCCGTCGGGATAGAAGGCGACGACGTTCGGCAGCGCGTAGGCCATGACGGGCACGGTGCCGAGGTCTTTCATCGCGCCGACGATTTTGGCGCCAGCCGCGCGAGCCTGATGCAGGCGCTCCTCCTCCGTCAGGAGGAAACTCCAGAGCCGAAGGGCCGCGGGCGAGGCGTCGTACTCGAGCCGGAGCAGCCGGCGGTCGCCTTCCTCGACGTGGCGGCGAAGCGGTCCCACGTATGCGGGCATGGGGGCGCCGGCCGAGCGGCGGCGCTCGCAGAGGAGGTCGAGTTCCCCCATCGAGATTCGTTCGGGCGGCGGGTTCATCGCAGCACTTCCAGAAAGGTCTGGAGCCGGTTGGCGGTTCGGCGATCGGCCCCCTCGTCGCCGGAGACGTCCAGGTCCAGAACGGGGAGGCCGGCGAGTTCTCCGGCGCGAGCGGCGAAAGCGGCCCAGAGGTCGCACCAGACGTAGCGCCAGAGGATGATGGCGCGTGCGCCGCTCGAGGCCAACTCGCGCCCGAGCCAGGCCACCAGCGCGTCGTCGGGCCGGCGAAAGGCGTCGGGGATGCTGCCGAAGTAAGCGTCCACGAGTTCCAGAACCGGTTCGTCGCGGAGGCGCCGGCGGTCGAATGGGGCCGGGATCGTCCGGGCGCCGCTCTCGGTCCCGTCGAGGACGACGACGCCGCCGGCCTCCTCGATCCGGTCGAAAACTTGCGCGTCGCCGCGCATCAGCGGACCGCCGACGACCGCGACGGGGAAGCCGTGCGGCAGGGAGCAGCGCGCGCCTTCGGTCCGCGGGCGACCGTCGAGGTCGAACGCGGCCATCGCCTCGCTGGCCTCGCGGGGCGCAAGGATGCCGAGCGCGTCGCGAAGTTCCCGGCGGCGGTCGTCGTAGGACTCCATGACGTCGGCGAGTTTGTCGCGCGAGGGCTCGCCCGCGCCCCGGCGCGCGAGGAATCGCCCCAGCCGATGGAGTTCGTCCCGGTAGAGCCTGGCGGCGGGCGTCGCGTGCGTGGCGGGCACGTTGAAGAGGAAGACGGGCGCCGGCGCTTCCAGCGCCGCCCACTCGGCGGCGCGGCGCATCTGGTCGCAGGTGGTGGCGAAGACGGCAACCTGGCCGTCGCGCAAGGCCATGGCCTCGCCGGCCAGCGCCCGCGCGTAGGGACACATGCCGGCCACGGGCGCGGCGGAGCGCGCGGCCGAGGCGGCGTCCGGCCGGATGCGCATCGGCCGGGCTCCGTGGGCCGCGAGCCACTCCGCGGGAACAAACGGCGAACTGTACACGACGGTCGTCACGTAGGTCGCTCCAGCTCCCGTTACTGCGCCTTGCGGGCGACGAAGAGTCCCTGGGCGATCTTGCCAGCGTGGGCGAGGCCCTGCATGAACTGCATCTCCGCCGCCATCGCCTGCATCAGGTCCGCGTCGAACCCGATGATCTTCAGGGCGTCGTACGTCAGTTGCTTGCCGAGCATCCCCAGGTACAGGTCCACGTAAGGCGCGAATCGGCCGGTGTCGGCGACCGTCTCGACCTTGCAGCCGTTCTTCGCCAGAAGGCCGCTGTAGCCTTTCAGGTCCTGGACGTTGGGGAACTTCATGAACGCGAGGAAGCGGTCGGCCTCCTTGTCGGTGAGGCCGGCGGGACCTTCGATCCAGTCGGTGAAGGCGATGGCGCCGCCGGGCCGGACGATGCGTGCGGCCTCGGCGATGAGGCGGGGCTTGTCGACGACGTAACACCAGGCGTCCTCACCCCAGATGAAGTCGGTGCTGGAGTCCTCGAGGCCGCTCGAGCAGACGTCGGCGAGGACGAACCGGATTCGGCCGTCGAGTCCCTCGGCCTTGGTGCGCGCCCGGCCTCGCTCGACGACCGTGCCCGTCGCGTCGACGCCGGTCATCCGCTGGACGTTGCGGAATCGAACGAGGAACCGCATACCGGCCCCGTTGCAGCAGCAGAGGTCGACGCCCGTGGAGCCGGCGGCGATGCCGGCCTTCTCCGCCAAGTCCATCGAGGAGGTGAAGCCGCCGATGTGGATCTGCTCGCCCATGACGAGTTCCCAGAGGTCGCCCTCGGGCCCGTCGTAGACGGCCTGGACGTCCTTCAGGCCGATACCGGCGTGGGTCTTCATCGAGTCCCCTTTCGGCGCGGGCCCGGTCTTGGCGCCGGGCCGAACGGTTCCCGGGTTACGGCGTGGTGGCGCGGACGGTTTCGTAGAGCGCTTCGACGCGGACGGCGATGCGGGCCGAGTCGGACGGCGAGTAATCGGTCTCGATTCGCAGGTACGGCAGGCCGAGGTCCTCTTCCGCCAGGCGCTTGACGCGGTTGGATTCGACGTCGTACGTCAGGCACGCCTGCCAGACGAGTTCGACGACGCACGCGGGCCGGTAGTCGGCGACGAGGCGGCGAAGGGAATCGAGGCGGCGATCGTTCGGCGTCATGACGGAGCAAGGCAGGTGGAAATACTTTTCGGCGATGGCCCGAAGGGGGTCGGCGGCCTCCTCGTCCACGTCCTCGAGGATGGGCTTGAGGCCCGTACAATTCTCCATCGCGACGACGATGCCGCCGGCGTTCTCGATGATTTCGAGGACGCGCTCGGCGCCGTGGGCCATCGGCACGCCGGTCATGAGGACGCGGACGGGGGAATCGGCTCCGCCCGGGGGAACCCGCCCGGGAAGCGTCCGGAGGGCTTCCTCGTACGCCTCCAGGTCCGCGGGGATGGCGGAGATGCTGCTCTTCAAGTCAAGGAGTTCGCGTCCCATGAAGGGAGGCGTGTCGGCTTTCATGAGTTCGGCGAGTCGGCGGCGAAGCGAGCGCTCGCGGTTCATCGTCCGGACGGCCTCGCGGAGGCTCGCGTCGGTGATGCAGACGCCGAAGCGGCGCTCCAGTTCCGCCTTCAGGCGCCCCAGTTCCCGGAGCCAGTGGTCGAAGGCGTCGGGCTCGTCCGGTTTCTGAGGCAATTCGAGGACGTGCATGGGACGCGACGCGGCGAGAAGTTCGTACATCTTCTTTTTGCCGTCGCACGTCGTCTCGGCCACGATCAGGTCGGCCATCTCGAGGAACGGGTTCTTCTTCTCCCGGTGGTAACCGTAGGTGGACTTGATAAGGGGGCAAAGGTTGGCGGGGAGTTCCCGCTCGGCGGGGGGCACCATCTTGGCCGACCCGCCGCAGAGGCACACCGGGACGGCGCCGGCGGCGAGGAGGATTTCCCGCGGCGTGTACTCGCACAGGATGCCAACGACGGGTCGGCCTTGGGCCTTGGCGGCGGTCGCGTGCTCGAGGCAGTTGGGGATCATGCGGCCGAAGCGCTCGAAGGGGCCGGCGCCGGCACCCGACTGAGAGGACCCGCAATCGCTTTGGGCCGGTGTACCGCCGGAGCACGCGCTCATGGCCTGTTCCTTCCGGGCGAATGGCCGTGGCCGGCGTCTTTCGGCGGCAACGGATTTTGCCCGGCGCATAAAGAAACGGGGAAGCGCTTGGGCGCTTCCCAGGGGTGGACCTTCACTGCGCTCGCTACTCGACGGTGAGCCAAGTCTCCTTTTGCTGCCATTTGAAGGGCCCGAGGTTCGGCTGGACCTTGACCTGAACCTTGCCTTTGAATGCGGTTGGTACTCGCCATGAGTACCGGCAGGTTCCGCCTCAACCATACTCGAAGGTGCCCGTGTGAAGCACCTTGCCGGACTCGTCGGAGAACTGCAACTGGGGCGTCGGCGCCCGCATCTTGCCCCGGTAAACGGCCGGGGAGTACATCTCGCCGGACTTGCCGACGTACGCCAAGCCGACGTAGACGGCCTTGGTGGTTCCCTTCGCCAGGATGCTGCACGACGCCTTGACGGTGATCGGCTCGCCGCCCTCGACTTCCGTCGTCTCTCCCTGGGCGACACTGATCGTCGCCAGTTTGCCGTACGGGCCCGAACTGGTGAGTTTCCAGAGGACGGGCTTGCCCTTGTTGTCGACCCCGCGGGCGTAGAGTTCGATGCCGGCGGGCTTGTACTCGCCCGGAGGCAGAGAGGCTTCTTTGTTCGCCGGAATGGCGGCCTTCTGGCCGAAGACCATCAGGTTGAGAATCATTCCCGGCGTGACGACCTTCAGTTTGCCGCCGTTCGCGGCAGACAGAAGAACGGTTGCCGACAGGCCGACCAACAGCACGGCCACAGCGACCCGCATCGTCCACTTCATGGGCAGGCCTCCTGTTCTCCGCACGACCACTCCTCGTGACTCATCGGCCAGACGCCGATCCGCCGTACAGCCTTTCGACACCGGTGTCAATCATACCCCGCCCGGCGGCGGCGGTCAAGTGCCTTGACGCAGGAAACCGGCGTCCGGTTCCGGCCCCGGTCGGCGTCGCCGCCCATCTCCATTTGCGACAGGTCCTCTTAACCGCAAAGGTCGCAAAGAGCGCAAAGAACGGGCGAACGAGCGGAACGACAAAGAGCAAACAAGACAACGAACGTTTTGCCGTTTGGCCTTTACCCCAATCCTCGCTTTGCTTTGCGCTCTTGGCGCACTTTGCGGTTCAAAACGACTTCGACTTACATCAACCGGCGATTGTGGATAACTTTTTGGCGCGAGTTTTGGGGGGTATTTTTGGGCGATTTTTTATAGGCCATAGGCCCTGGCGCTAGTGTCCGGGGGGATTTTTCGGCGGACGGGGTGCCTTTGGTAAGATGGGCTAGCGCGAATTTAGGGTCTTTTTCGACTTTTTTCGCGTTTTTGGTGCGGTTTTTTGCGTTTTTGGCGCGAATTTCGGGCTTTTGCCATCCATGTCATGTGCATACCTTTATGTGTATAACTTGCTTGCCGTGAATGTAAGTGGTTTTCGGCGAAAAAACCTCGCATTTGACAAAGAAACAGTGGTGGACGGCCGGGGTTTAACCGCAAAGGGCGCCAAGGACGCAAAGGGAGGATTGGGGAACCCTCCTTCGCCCTCCGGGCTATGGAGGGCAGGCGACAAACGGCGCAAGGCCAAACCACCCCAAGGGCGCAGAGCACGGCGGAATTGGGTGGCCCGCCCCGCCACAGGCGGGCAAGCTTCGCCCCTTCGCCCCTTCGACACACTCAGGGTCGCCCTGAGCCGTTCGACCATGCTCACGGCCCTGAGCCCGTCGAAGGGCAAGGTCGAAGGGCGTAACGCCTTGTCCGGGCGGGGTTTAGCCGCGCCCGCGAAGCGGCTGGCGGGAATGACGAAATCCGACTTGTCCGCCGAAGTCCCGGCGCGCCGGGGCAGGCGGCGAAACGGCACAGCAGTTCACCGCAGAGACGCGGAGGGCGCAGAGAAAGGCGCGGACCGGGGGAAAGGCGACCCACCTTCGCCCCTTCGACCCTTCGACACACTCAGGGTCGCCCTGAGCCGTTCGACCATGCTCACGGCCCTGAGCCCGTCGAAGGGCATGGTCGAGGGGCGACAGGCTCAGGGCTACGGCGGACAAGATGGCGGGCAGGCGGATCGGGTGGCCGGAAATGCCTGATATTATAACCGTGCCCTGACGGCACGCAGAGCCCAAGGCTTGGGGGCCGGAAAAAGCTTGCCGAATCAAGAAAAAGAGAGTAAGAATCCGGACGCCCGCGACCATCGTGCACGAGTGTTGACTCGGGCAGCGTCTGTCGTAGAGCGGCCGATGCGGGGGATGAAAGGACGAAGCCATGCGGACCACGAACAGGCGCCGGAGTCCTGAAGAGGCGTTCCCCTCCGCCGACCGCTTTTCCCGGCGCGTTCCTGCCGGCGCAGTGATCCTAGGTGTGGTGGCGTTCCTGGTGTTGGCTGCCGCGGGGTGTCGTGCCCATCCGATCAGCCTGGTCACGATGGTCGTCGGCGATGCCGTCAACGACGCGGATGTGAAGGATCGGCGGGACCTCTTGATGGGCAAGCCGGAGACGGCAGCCGACAGCATGTTCGGCGCGCGACAGGAAACCCTCGTGGACGTCGACCGGCCGGGCGTGAGCCTGATCTTTTATCCGGTCAAGGGCGATCTGCTCAAGTCGTCGCGATACATCGTGGAAGTGGAGAACGGCGCCATCGTGGTGTTCACCAAGACGAAACAGAACATCGACGGCGTCGAGGACCTTATCCACAATGCGAGCCTGGAGAAGAAGCTCATCGGCAAGGCGCCCGCAGCGTGTTCCGCGGAAGGCAAGCTTGGCGTCCCCTTGCGGACGCTCCGCAGCCGGGAGAAAGATCAATTGCTCCGGGTGTATGACGTCCGAAACTGGTCGGATTTCATGGGAGCGCGGTATTGCGTGCTGCGATTTGACAGCCGCGACCTCTGCGAGAGTGTGGCGCTCATCGGCGTCAGTGCATCCACAAGCAAGGACCCGATACGGCGGTAGGGGTGAATGAAGTACGGCGTCGGAACGCGGAACCTTCAACGCAGCCCAGAGGGCCCCTTTCTTAACATGGGGAGGACGCGGAGAACGCGGAGAGGGATTCGGGGTAAGAAGAATGGCGAAATCCGAAGACCGAATGCCGAATGAATGACGAAGCCCGAAATCCGAAACGAAGGCGGACGGCAAAGCGGGGTTCGCGACCTGCGGTCTCACGCCTCGAGCCCGCCACGGGCGGGTAAACCTCACGCCTCACGCCTCAAGCCTGTCGTTGAGCCTGCTGTTGAAGCGTGTCCCCCCGAATTCTCGCGTTAGAATCGGCGTCCGACGAGCGGGCGTGGCCAGCCCCATGCGGACACGTCGGGCCGTTGGCCGGTTTCCGGCGCGAACCGCCCCAACCGCCTCAGCCGCGCGCTCGACCTCCGCCCGTCCCGGGGCCCTTGATTTCCTCGAGGGCGGCTCGGACGCCCCCGGGCGACACCACCGAGGCCCGTTGCCTACGGATCGTGTCCGCCGCGACCGCGCGACGAAGGCCGTGCCCTGCACCTGCGCCGCCTATGCCTGGCCGCAAAGGCCTGGCGCCGACGTCACGCGCGCGGTGGCCTCGAGCGCCGGCAAGCGCCACGCGGCCCGCAACGTCCGCTCAGGCGTCGGCCCCGGAGTCCGTCTCGCCACGTACCGCTGGCCAGGGCCTCCAGGGGCCGAGAGAATCGCCAGACCATGCCGCCCCGCCGGCCGCGTAGAGACAACCACCTGCCCCCACCAGCACGCCGCTACGTTTCCTAAGCGTCACCGCCCTCGCGTGCGTGTGCGCGAAGTGTAGTTATACCTGTAAGGCTATTCTCCCCGGAGTCTGGTAGAGAAGTGCGACTTACGGCCTGGTTCCTGGTAAGATAGGCAAGGTCCTGGCGGCCCTCGTTCTGGCCACCGTCCTCTTCTTCGGCGGCTGCCTGACCGGCTGTTTCCTGTTGTCCCTCTGAACGGCGCGTCTGGTTTATCCACAACTTATCCACAGGCCAAGAGGCCGGAGGGGGACGCGCATAAGTCCATAAAATAGCGGGACTTAGAAAAATCCCTTCCGAAAAGGGGTTTTTCCCCATCGATTTTTTTTGACTTTTACCTCTTTGTAGGGTATACTTATAGTTGTACTCTGGAACCCCGGAACCAGAAAAGCGGCTTAACGTCCCTGAGGGGGGGAAACTGTTTGTTCAAATCAAGATCGGTAGTCGGCAGGAAGCGGCGCGACACAAAGATCCCTTCTGGCAGCAAGCATGCCCGAATAGCGGCCATGCTTGCCGAAGCGCCGCCGGAGCCGGAACCTCTGCGGGCGATCAGCCTACCCGATCTCAAGAAGATCCTCCAAAAGGGATGCAGATCACCAGAGTATCAAGCAGCCCTCCCCCAGTTTTGCCGGTTGATCCGAGAAACTGAAATCGGCAGGGAACTTTGCGATAAGGCCTTGAGCGCCGTGGAACAATTGAGCAAGGAGGTGGAGTACCCTTACGTCTTCTGCTGCTGGGCTGGCGCCAAGGTCGAGGTGATCCCGACCCAGGCCAACACGGGGTCAATGGTCACAGCAGAACGCCCTGATGAGGCTACGGGTTTGCAGGGCGAAGAAACCGGGTCTCGCGTCTATCTAGCGTTCTGTCGAAGCCCCTACCCAGATGAGCGCCGCCTTGAACTCCTGTACGAACAGAAAATACTCAAGCACCCGTTTCTTGACATAAAGAAGGCCTTCAAGGCCCTCCCGAAATTTAGTGGTGACTTTGCTCGGGAGATCAACAACATCCTCGCGAAAGAAAATGTAGCCGTGCCCGAGTCCGTGGCAAAGGAGGCGGAGGAACTCGGCAAGGCATACAGCCCGTTCGAACTGGACATCGTTTTATCCAACACCTTATTGGAGGGTGCGAAAGATACTCAAGGCAAGTTGTGCATACGGGTCAAAGTAAAGCCCAAGGACACAGACGCACCGACTATCATACGCGTCGTCTTACACAAGGCCCCTGGTACCGAGGGCGACGGGTGGGCGTGTGGCATGCCCATCGTGGGGTTGGTGGTTAGGGATGAGTCTGCGTCAGACAAGGTTGACCGTATGTGTAAAGTCCTCTGCCGCGCGATGTTCGGCGAGGCGGCGGAAAACGTGAAAGGGTATTTGTACACCCCGCAGGGACCTTTCCCGCCCAACTGCCATGTGGAAATTGAACTCCTCCCGGACCTAAGTGCCGACCCAAGCAAACGCAAGATGTGGCTTGATTCGGTGGGGCGTCTCATAATATCTGCCCTCTATGTCAGCGGGCCAACCGGCACAAAAGCACTCCTGGACAAACTCGGTGAAGGTCCAGAGCCAGGCTGGAGCGAATTCAAGAACCTGCTGCAGGTTTTTTTTGTACCTCTCTTCCAAGACTACCGGCTGACTGTTAAAGAACACACGAGCATTCATGGCATGCTTTTCCATGACCTGAATGCAGCTTTGGATAACCTCCGCCCCGAGGCTATCCCCATAAGGTTCCGGGACATCCGGGATGCGATCGAGGACTTCAGCAGAGCCTTGAGCGCGTACTCCATTACGGACTGGGCCCCTGACCGGCACAAAGAGCCAAGGGAACGCCAAGAGTTGCGAGAGTTGTTGGCCCAGGATTTATTGCGAGGCGAAAAGCGTTACGTTACCCGGGTCGTAAGGGAGGCAATTCCCTTGTACCTCAGGAGGTGGGACTTTGAGAAAGATACCGTCCGTCGCTGCTTAGAGATCGATCCCGAAGTAGCTGTGGCAGCCCTTCTTGATGCTGTGGAAAGGGCTGAAACGGGAGGAGCGAGCAAGACGGCTATCCAAACCGTGTTGGAATGGTGTAGGGAGGACAAGACGTATAGCGTCGGCGAGAACGGCGGTTTCAAGCGCCCACGGGAAGACCTCAAAGCCTTTCTCGGGAAGGATTTGTACAACCTTGCAGCCTCACCCGCACGGCGTGAGTGGGGCTTGTTCTGGACCACGTTTGTCGGCATGGCTGCTTCGTCATTGACGCTTGGCTACCAACCGGCCGCCCCAATTATTCGGCATCTGCAGGACCGGGCATGCAGCCGCTACCTCAAGATCCTTGGGCTAAGAAGCTAGACAGCGTGGAGGGGGGCTTCGGAATTGAATGTCGCGCGATATGTTAGTACTGTTTTTCTCTTCTTGCTGATCGTGTTTCTTCCGTTTCTGGTGGATTTTTTCACTCCTGAGGCGCGCCGCTTCCTTACTCCTTTCATGTACGTGTACCTCGCCAGCGCACCACTGCTTTCTGTTTGCGGGTCTTACCTGTGGCTTTCGCAGATTCGGCGACCTGACTTTTTCACTAACGCATGGCTTGGGTGGCCGGTCCTGCTCGTGATTCTTTCATATACGTTTTTCGCCATCTTGTTTGCCTCAGGATACAAGTCCGCCTTACTACTTGGCAGTCAAATCCGTATAAATCACGAGTGCGTCGGCACGCTGCCCGAGTTGCTCTACTTCAGCATTGTTACCGGAAGCACGCTCGGCTACGGCGACGGTTTGCCGCATGGACCTGAAGCGCGTTCGCTGGTTTGCATGCAGGTGATAGTATTCTGGATTCTGCTAATAACGGGGTTTCTGGCGATACAGAAGTCTTTGGAAACACCACCCACTACACCTCCGATCGGTGCAGCCCGTACTGCGAGGGCGTTAGCTGGAAAACTCTTGCCTTAAGCCGCGTGATTCGCTCGGCCTGCGATCGGCAAATCTCGGCGTGTCATGCGTTTGCTGCAATGGATGTGCCCCCCCAAAGGGGTCCAACGGCGAACAGGGACCCGACGGCGACAGGTCTTTTTCACCCTCACCCTACCCCTCGCTAGCGCTCGGGGCTAGCAAGGCGGTTAGAACGAATCCCTATGGGTCGGAAGGAAGGATAGCGGAGGAAAACGGGGTTTGTCAATACATTTTGACACGGCGGTCCAAAGTCCAAAGTCCAAGGTCCAAGGTCCAAAGTCAACAGAACACGGCGAGATCCCTCGGCTACGCTCGGGGTGACACGGCGCGACGGCAAACGGCACGGCCTTCACCGCAGCCCAGAGGGCCCCTTTCTTAACATGGGGAGGACGCGGAGAACGCGGAGAGGGATTCGGGGTAAGAAGAATGGCGAAATCCGAAGACCGAATGCCGAATGAATGACGAAGCCCGAAATCCGAAACGAAGGCGGACGGCAAAGCGGGGTTCGCGACCTGCGGTCTCACGCCTCGAGCCCGCCGCAGGCGGGTAAACCTCACGCCTCACGCCTCAAGCCTGTCGTTGAGCCTGCTGTTGAAGCGTGTCCCCCCGAATTCCTCCTCGCCATTACGCCGGACCCGTGAGGGCATCGGCGGAGAACCCTCTGAAAAAGTAGCACGTCGTTTTTTTTACGGCCCGAGTTCTTTGATCCGCACGTTGCGATACCATACCGGCATGGCCTCGTCCTGGAAGGCGATGAAGCCTTCAAGGGGCCGGTCCTTGACGGCCGATTGGCTCAGATCGAGGTCCTGAATCTGCTCCCCGTTGAGGACAACGGTCAAGTGGGCGCCATTGCACGTGATCGTGTACCGGTTCCACTCGCCGGCCGGTTTGGCCATGTTCTTCGACGGCCCGGCCGTACCGACGACGCCGCCGCAATCGTGATTTCCGGGATTCTTTTTTCCGTGCGTGTCGAGAATCTGCACCTCGAAGCCGATACGGACGTGGTTCTTGGGATCGGCAACCCGGAGGAAGACCCCGGAGTTGCCCTCTTTGTTGATTTTGAATTCGAGATCGAGGACAAAATCCTTGTACTTCCGGTCCGTGGTGAGGTAGGCATCGTAGCGTTGCCAGCCGTGCTCTCCCGGTCGGGGGTGCAGGGCGATGGTGTTGTCTTGCTCGACGATCCAGTTGCCGGTGGTCTGCCATCCGGTCAGGTCCCTGCCGTTGAACATCTGCCTGAAGCCGTCCTCGTCTGCGCCGTTCTCCGTTGCGGCGGGAATGCGCATCTCGATGTCCTTGAACATGACTTCCATGTCGATCCCGCCGTGCAGTTGCAAGGCGAAGTGGCCCTTCAGGCGCCCCGGGTCGTCCTTGACTTCCGAGGTCTTTGTTCCGTTGAGCCGCACAACGACATTTCGGCCGATCGCCGTTACGGACATCTGGTTCCACTCGCCCGGCCGGTAGATTTTGCTGATGACGTCCGGATTCGGTCGGGCGACCCATCCGCGTCCTCCGGTTTCGTAGAGCCCCGCGACCTCCTTGGAGTTGTCCACTTCGGCCTGGAACCCGTTCACGCCAAGCGCGTTCGGGACCTTCTCGCTGCGGAAGTAGAAGCCGCTGTCGCCTTTGACGACGCGGAACTTGAAGCGGACGACGAAATCCGAGTACTCCTTGTCGCTCACCAGGAGTCCGTGGCGGGGTTCGGTTCGGGGGCTGGTCCCGACGATCGCGCCGTCTCTGACCTCCCACGTGCCTCCGGGCGAGGTATGCCAACCCTCGAGCGTTTTGCCGTCGAAGAGCGGCACAAATGCGTCAGACGCCTCTTCCGCGGCGAGGTTGTTGCTCGCCGTCGAGAGGACCATGAAAACCAGCGCAAGGATGAGTTGACGGTGCATGAGGACGCTCCTATCCGGCTTCGGTAACCGTTCACGAATCTCCGGCCGTTCAGGCTCCCGATGGGCCTGGCCAGTAGTATATGCGTCCCTCCCGCACCATAGCAAGGGAAACGGGGTTTTCCCCGTGCCTTCTCCCGGAGGCCGTTTGGCGAAGGCAAACGGCACGGCCTTCACTGCAGAGACGCACAGCCTTCAACGCAGCCCAGAGGGCCCCTTTCTTAACATGGGGAGGACGCAGAGAACGCGGAGAACGGCGCGGACCGGGGGGAAGGCGACAGCAAAACGCACGGCGTGATTGTTGTTGCCTAGGGTTGGCGGGAAGGATGGAATCGGGCGATGCGGCTGCTCCACCTCCAACTCGACCTCCGTCGTGCGGAAGCCCGACGCCCGGCCCCACCCACTGCAACCCAAAAGATCTCCTATGTGAGCCGCGACCGGAAGCCCCCCCTCCTAACAACCGAGAAGGACCCGACGGATTTCAGTTGCACGGCCCTTTCGGCCGATCTATTGTCTGGGCCGTCGTCTGGGGCTATAATGACTTCGGCGGGGGAATCCTGGGGTGACGGCCGACTACGCCTGCAAGACCATCGACCCGAACAACCCGGCCGGGCCGCCCATCGACGCGATCTTTCCGGGCGATTTGACCTTACGCTACTATAAATACTCGCCCGTGCGATACTGGAACCTGATCGCCGCCAAATACGTCTTGGAGCACCCGCGGCGAATTTTCTTCGGCGTGCGGGAATACAACGAAGGCGGGTGGTGCTATACCGGCCGCCCCGCAGAGTGGTATCTAAGGGAGGACCGGACGGCGTCCTTCCCGAAAGACCGGGTTTTTGCCGTTTACCTGAACCCGAACATGCGGGTTTATGAATGCAGGGCGGAATACGCGGCCGACGACCCGCTCTGCCCGGTGGACTGGCAGAACCGTTATAGGGGCCTCGTATGGAAAAGCACTTCCTAGCCGACAGGATGGAAGGCGAAGGGAGCCCCGAGTTCCGCGCCGAGCCGTGGTACAACCCCTACGGCGACTGCATCGTCTACCAGGTCGCCGACGAAGCCTTCGTCGCCGAACGTGTGGACGAAGTGCTCACCGTTTATAACTCCGCGATTGACGACCGCCCCATTGGATTCCAGATCAAGGGCATTCACGCCATCGTCCGGAAGTTCGGCTTGGACGCCTTGGCCGTCGAGTCGGAAGCCGACTCCGGGGTTGTCCGAAGCATCTCCATCGTGGCCCTCCTTCTGGCGGCCTACGAGGAAGGCAAGCCCACGCTGGCCCGCCGCCGTGCCTATGCTGCCGCGATGGAATGCCCGGCCGAGAAACGCTCTATCCCGGCCGACCAACTCCAACCGGCGTAATCCCCGCGCTCCGAACGACCGCTTGCCACGGCATCCTGTCGCGGCGTAGTCGCAGACGAAGCCGGAAGTCCCGGCGCAACGGGACGACGCCGGGCCGGATTCATCTTGACGCCATGTGCCGCACAATGATCCAATCCCATCATGCGCCGCATGAATCTTCAACTCGACCTCCGTCTCGCGGAGGAGTATAAAAGCGCCTCTCAGCGCGCCCGCGTACTGACCGAAGGCTGGTTTGAGCACAACATGTATTGTCCTGCCTGCCCCAGCAACCGCCTGAAGCGGACGCGGGGCAGCACGGAAGTGGTGGATTTTTTGTGTCCGGAGTGTGGGGCCGAGTATCAGGTGAAGGCGAAGGCGGGGGCGCTGGGCGCGAGGCTTCGCGATGCGGCTTACGGGCCGATGATCCGGCGGGCGACGGCGAACCAGAGCCCGCATTTTGCATTTTTGAGATACGAGAAGGAGCGGTGGCGCGTTTGGAATCTGCTCCTGGTGCCCGGGCACTTTATCACGCCGGACGTGATCGAACGGTGCCGGCCGCTGACGGCGGGGGCGCGGCGGGCGGGATGGGTGGGGTGCAACATTTTGGCGAACCGCATTCCTGCCGATGGTCGCCTGGCGGCGGTCGATGGCGGCCGCGTGGTTCCTGCGGCCGAGGTGCGTGCCGGGTGGGAGCGTTTCGCGTATCTTGCGAAAGCCAAGGCCGAGCAGCGCGGCTGGACGGTGGATATTCTTCGATGCGTTCGGGCGCTGGGCGTGCGCGAGTTTACGCTGCGGGAGTTTTACGAGCGTTTCGAAGAAGAGCTGGCGGCGCGTCATCCGGCGAACCGGAACGTCGAACCGAAGATTCGGCAGCAACTCCAGGTGCTACGCGACCGCGGCATCGTCCGGTTCCTCGGCCGCGGGCGATATATCGTCGAAGAATAAGAATCCCTTCTGCCCCGCGCCCTGGCTCACGGCCCCGAGCCCGTCGAAGGGCATGGTCGAAGGGCGGATTGAACAGACGACGGCAACGGCCACGGCGAGATCCCTCCGCTCGCTGCGCTCGGTCGGGATGACAGCGCGCGGCCCGGCCTGCCTCATGACCACCGCCACGACGGTCCTCGCGAAACTCCGACGTTGCACCCCATTAACCTAGAAGCGGTTTCAAAACGAAATAGCCCTGTTTGCCCGCCGCAGGCCGAAAAGCAAAGGGCCGGACGCGGCGCGCCCGGCCCATCATCGTCTGGCGTCCCCAGCAGGAGTCGAACCTGCAACCTTTGGCTCCGGAGGCCAACGCTCTATCCAATTGAGCTATGGGGACCTCGGAACTTCCGATTTTATCACCTCGGCCGCCCCTGTCAATGCCCCGCGATGCCGACATTCTGTGGGCACGCCCGCCCCCGGGGCAGTATAATCCGCCCGAACTCGAGGACGACGCCATGGCCGAGACCGACAAGCGGCATCGCTTCTTCGTGCCGGACCTTCCCGCCGAGGCGCCCGCCCGCGCCGAGTTACCCCCCGCCGAGGCCCATCACGCGCTGCACGTTCTTCGGCTGCGGGCCGGGGCGGCGGTGGAACTTTTCGACGGCCGCGGCCAATGTGCCGAGGGACACATCGCCGACGTTTCGCGCCGCCGCGTCACCGTCGCGGTCGAACGGGCGTGGACGGAACCGACGCCGGCCCCCGGCGCGCCGGGGCTCGTCCATCTCGCCTTCGCCGTGCCGAAAGGGAGCCGGGCCGACTGGCTCGTCGAGAAGGCGACGGAACTGGGCGTGGCGTCGCTTCGGCCGACCGTTTTCGCGCGGAGCGTCGCGGGAAAGGAACCCCTTTCGGCCGCCAAGCGCGAGCGGTGGATGAACCACTGCGCCGCCGCGGCCAAGCAGGCCCGGGTCAATTGGCTCCCGGCCGTCGAGGATGTCGCATCGCTGGGCGAGGTCCTTGCGCGGGCCTCCGGGGCGCTCGTACTCGTCGGCGACACGGCTCCCGAGGCCGTGCCCATCCTCGAAGCGCTCGCACGCCGACGCAAAGGGGAGGACATTCTTATCGTCGTGGGGCCGGAAGGCGGCTTGACGGACGCCGAACGCGCGGCGCTCCGCGCCGGGGGGGCCGTCGCGGTTCGCCTCGGGCGGTCGGTGCTTCGGATCGAGACGGCGGCGATTGCGCTCGCGGCGGCGGCAATCGCATCGGCCGAGGGCGCGGCGCCGCGCGACAGCGCCCCCGGTGTATTCACCGGGGGCTAAATGAACGGCTCGCGCGGCACGCCTTATTTAGCCCGGCGTGAATACCAGGATTTTGCATCTACGCGGTGGGTGGCATGTCCACCCTGTTCTGGGTGGACATGCAAATTGTCCCCATGCATGGCCACGCAAAACAGCGTGGCCATGCCACCCCACCCGGCGTGAATACACGCCGGGGTGCCGTTCACGCCAGGCCGAGGAGGATTTCGGTGAGGCGCTGGTCGATCCGCTCGAAGGGCAGCCGGCGCTTCGCGAGGGCGTCGGGATCGAGTTTGGCCTTGCGCAAGCGGTCGGCGGCCTTCGAGGAATAAGCGCCGAGCAACTCGTTATACTCGGCGCCCGGCGCGTCGTGCAGTTCCTCGAGCATCGCGCACAGCCGCGCGTCCGCGTTCACCTCGTCCACCTTGATCTGGAGGGCCTTGTACGCCCGCATGCACCGCTCGACGAAGTCCCACGGCTCCGCCTCCGTCCGGTACGGATGCGCATCGAAGGTCTTCGTGCCGGCGTACCCGTAATCGGAAAGCAACTTGACGACCAGGAGCGCCTCCTTCGGGTTGTCGGCGCCGAAACTCATGTCCTGGTCGTAGCGGAGGGGTTTCTGTGCGTTGAGGTGGATGTCCACGAGTTTTCCCGCTTCGAGGCACTGGGCGAACTCGTGGAGGGGATTCAAGCCCGCCATCTTGATGTGGGCCGTCTCGGGGTTCACGCCCACCATCTCCGGATGGTCGAGCGTCGCGATGAGCGCCAGCGCGTGGCCGGCGGTGGCCAGGTAGGTGTCGCTCCGGGGCTCGTTCGGCTTGGGCTCAATGGAGAAGACCATCCGGTATCCCTTTTCGAGGACGTATTCGGAGAGGAAGTTCATGCACTCGCGGAACCGCTTGAGTGCCTCGACGGGGTCCTTCGCGATGTCGACGTCGGTGCCTTCGCGTCCGCCCCAGAAGATGTAGACCTCGGCCCCGAGTTCGGCGGCCGTGTCGATGTTCGCCATCGCCTTCTGGACGGCATAGGCGCGGACGCGCGGGTCGTGGCTCGTGAAGGCGCCGTCCTTGAACACCGGGTGGCTGAAGAGGTTGGTGGTGGCGGCGGTGCACTTGATGCCCGTCGCGCGCATGATCTTCTTCGCCTTCTGGACGACGGTGCGCTTCTTGGCTGCGCTCGCGCCGATCGGCCAGAGGTCGTCGTCGTGGTACTCGAAGCCATAGACCTCGCGCTCGCCCAGACCCTTGACGGCCTCCAGGCCGGTCATCTCCGGCCGCGTGGGCGGCCCGAAGGGGTCGCGCCCCGTGTTCATCACGCACCAGACGCCGAACGCGAACTTGTCCTTGCGGCTCACCTTGATCGTCTGCTTCGTCATGGAACGTCCTCCGCTGACTGTTTCCACCGAGTTTGCCGAAAACTACCGCTGGCCGAACCTCTGGTTGTACAGACTGCAAAGAGATTGCACGAAGGCATCGTAATGCAGGGGATCGCCGATGGAAGGAGCCGGCGGCCGGGTGACGTATCGCGTTGCCCCGTAGTCCTGGTTGTCCATCTCGACGACAAGGACCGCCTTCGCCTCGAGGCCTTCCCCTTGGAGCCCCGACCTGCTGGTGATGCTTCTCACCTGCAAAACACAGTGCTCCACAAGGACGCCCGGATTCTTGTGCTGCGTAACCTCGCCCCTGAGAGGCGACTTGAACGTGGCCGCCTGGTTCACCACCAGAACACCGCCCGCGATTGTAAGGTTGTTGTAGCGGTGGACGTGTTCGTGGTGGGCTTCGAGGTCCCGCTTACGATTCTTGACGGCTTTTCGGTGCTCCGTCATCACGCTCTTGATCTCAATCGCCACCTCCACGCTGGAGGGGGCGGTGCGCCTGATAGCGACACCTTTCTCCGGAATCCGCAAAGGAGGCGCGGGCGCGCCGAGAACAAGGTCCACGTTCCAGTCCGACGTGCCCGCCTTGATGGTAAAGTTCAGGTCGTAAACGAGCAGCCCTCGGCGCGCCTTCTCGGCCATGGCGGGGCAAGAGGCCACCAAGTCGGTCACGACGGCCTCGGCAAGGGCGTTCGAGTGCTTGTTGGAGCGAGAATGATAGCCGCTGGCCCGCAGATGCTGAAGAAACGTTTCCGGGTTAGGACTCATAGAAGTTCACTTCAGCGTGTAGGAACCGCTGCTGGAATCTCTTCCTCGCAAGACTCACGTAGGCCGGCTCGACCTCAAAGCCGATGGAAGACCGGCTGGTCTCGATGGCTGCAAGCGTGGTGTTCCCCACGCCCCAGAAGGGGTCCAGCACGGTATCGCCGACAAATGAGAACATGCCGATCAACCGCTTGGCAAGTTTCTTCGGAAACGGCGCCGGATGGCCCTTCTGCAAATCACCTGGGATGTCCTCCCAGATCTGCTGAAACCACGCGGCGTAGTCCTCTTTGTCGATAACCGAAAGGTCCCTCTGCTCCTGCGTGGGATGCCTGTACGCACCGGCTTTGCGGAACATCAGGATGAACTCGATGTCGTTCTTGATGATCGAGTTCGGCTCGTAAGGTTTCCCGAGGAACGGAGCGCCGTTCCCGGCAACCTCGGTCTGCAGATTCGCGATCTTCTTCCATAGGATCGGTGCCAGCGGGTCAAAACCGAGCTCCTGGCAATGCACCAGCAGGTGCGCGTGAAGCGGTTCCACCAGATGCCGCCCGTGTGCGCGGCGCGATCGGCACACGTCGCCCACCACCACGCACATCCGCCCGCCCGGCACAAGCAAATCAAAGCAGCGCTTCCAGACCTTGTCCAACTCCTGCAAAAACTCCTCGCGGTCCTGGACGTGGCCCAACTGTGTCCCGCCGCGGTCGTGAGCGTATCGCTTGAGATTCCAGTACGGCGGCGAAGTCACAACCAGATGGATCTGGGTGTCCTTCGGCAGACCCTTCATCTCCCTGGCGTCGCCCAGGTAAATCTCATGGGAAGTCCGTATCGTATCCGCCGCCTTAGACCACGCTCGGCGCTTGGCCTCTATTTTCTCCTCGATTGTGGCTTCTGAACTTTGGCGGGAACCCATTCCTGCACCACTTGCCGTTTGTGCGTCCAGACCCCGACGGGCCTCTTCTCATCCGCAGAATCACCTTACCAGCCGACGAACGCCCTGGCAATAGGTAAAACCGGCCGTTGCCCAAAGTCGGCGCGGTCCGCCCACGCCCCTGCAAATCCCCTTTGGCCGTATCGGCCTTGGCCGCTATAATGAATGGAAAGGGCCGCCGAGACCCCGCACCGCGGGAAAATGCCGGACCCCGCGGACGCGCCTTGCGTCCGACGCCTGCAACGCCATCATCTCAAGGAGGCCGCACAATGAAAACCCCAAGTGTCCGACCTGCAATCGCTCTTCTCCTTGCCCTTTGGCTATTGCCCGCCGCAGGCTGCGCCGCCGAGCCTGCCCCTCCGGGGGCCCCCGCCCCCGAAGCAGCGCCCGCCCCAGAGGCTGCGCCAGGCGCCGCCCCTCCGCAGGATGCTGCGCAGGCCGCGCCGAACGCCGCGCGGATCCTCTTCCTCCACCACAGTACGGGCGAGTGCGTGTGGAACGGCGGCGTGGCCGACTGGTTCGCAGCCTACAATGCCGCGCACGGCACGCGCTACGCCATCACCGAGCAGGCCTTTCCGAAGGACTCGCCCTACGGCTGGGAGAATTATCCATACGATTATTGGAACATCTGGGTCAAGAACGCCGGCCCCAAGCCGTACCGCGAGGAGCCGACCCTTGAGATCCTCGCCCCCAAGTACGACGTGATTATCTGGAAGCACTGCTTCCCCGTCTCAAGCGTCGAGGCGGACACGGGGCAGCCGGACGTCGCCTCCAGCGACAAGCGCGTCGAGAATTACAAACTCCAGTACGCCGCCCTCAAGGCGAAAATGCGCGAGTTCCCCAAGGTGCGGTTCCTCGTGTGGACGGGCGCAGCCCTCGTGAAGGGCGAGACGGACGCGGACGCCGCCCGCCGCGCTCGTGAGTTCTTCGACTGGGTCCGCAGCGAGTGGGATGAGAAAGGCGACAACATCTTCGTCTGGGATTTCCATCGCCTCGAAACCGAAGGCGGCCTGTATCTGAAGGATTCTTACGCCGCGGGCGACTCGCACCCGAACGAGACGTTCTCGCGCAAAGTCGCGCCGCTCTTTTGCCGGCGGATCGTGGACGTGACCCAGGGCCGGGGCGACACGGCCAACATCACCGGCGAGGGCGGGGCCGAAGCGCCGCCGGCGCCGCCGGCCGCACCTCCGCCCCCGCGCGAACCGCCCGCTGAGCCCGCCTCCGTCCCTGCCCCTGAGCCGGCGCCCGCGCCGGAGGCCGGCGCTGCCGGCCCGTCGGCCTCGCCGGCCGCCGAGGCGGGAGCGTGGATCTTCGACGACGCGGAAGACCCCGACCGCTGCGCTCCACTCTGGGGCAACGCCGCCGCGTACGTTCAGGACGACGGCGCGAGCGTCATCCGCATCAACTTCGCCACCGCCCCGGAGGAGGACTGGGGCGAGTACGGCAAGCAACGCGTCGTCTTCACCCGGCCGCCGGCCAGGAACACCGACCTTCGGCCGTACCGGTACCTGGCGCTCCACATGAAAGCCGACCGCGAGATGGAAGTGGTTCTGACGCTCGTGACGCTGCCGGACCCCGCCGGCCCGCGCGACCAGCCGCACTTCGGCTTCACCGCCTACCTGCATCCGCCGGCGGGCGAGTGGAAGACCGTCACGCTGGACCTGGGAAAACTGGAACTCGCGGTCGAGGGCGCGGGGGCCTACGAGAAGGCGGGCAGCCCGCCGAGGCCGAACGACCTCTCGATGCTCCGGTTCGTCACGAACTCCAGGAACGCCGGCGCCGCGGTCCTCGTGGAAGACGTGACGTTCTACCGCGACCTGCCGGACTCGCTCCGCGGCACCGTCCTCGAGCCCTAGCGCCGCTTCCGAAAAGGCAACGCGGCCTTTCGGTCCGCCGGGGCAGCCAAAGCACCTTAAGCATCCTCACAGGCCACAGAAGAGAACTCCACCTTTGACAAAACGGTTTTCATTACCTCCGGCTGCATCAACTCTTGGATGGAGACAGTGAAGCTAATCTGGATTTCCGTCGGGCCGAACCCCCCTTTCTTAAGCTTCTCCGCGACATCTCGGGCCTGTACATCAACCATGATCAGTTGGTGGGCGAAGAAAACCAACTCGGGCAGCGTCACAACCTCGGCAGTCCCGTCTTGGAACACTACTTTGAACCTCTCGTCCTTAAGCTTTTCAATAACGTCGTCGCTTTGTAGCATATCAGGCTCATCCAGCACACACTTGGGAGGGTGCACCGCAAAGGAATAGCCTGCCTGGGTGGTAAACCGCTTGTGCACCAATTCCATAACGCGGTCCATGCGCTCGGGCTCAACGTCGAATTCGCTTACACTTTCTGGCGCTCCCTCGGAGATCCTGTTGTTCACCCGCTTGTTACTCCAGGCCTCCAACGGGTTTGTTAACCGCCATCCGCGAGCCTGTCGCATGATTGCCTTGTAGGTCTCCGCAAGCTCTGCGTTCTTCACATCGGCTGCGTCGCAGCGTTGGCTCTGGACAAGATGGCCAAACTCGCCAAGTTGCTTGGCTGCCTTCTTCAGGGACTCTCGAATTCTGTCCGGGAAGCGGAATCCTGTGGCCACAAGTTCCAGTTCCATGTCCCTATAGGCATTACAGGCGCTGGCAATTGTCTTTTTGTAGTGGTCCATTTCGTATTCGGCCCTTTGCCGGGCCTCGCTGTGCTTCCCGGTCTCCGAAAAGGATCTCTCCAACTGCAGTGCCGTGCTAAGAGTCCTGTTGGCCTCAACAGTCAGCTGCACAGTGTGCATCATCTTTCTGAGAAGTGTCGCCAAAGCCTGATGCCGCGACTCTTTCCGGCTCCATACAAAGGTCCGTAGTGCCAGCAAGAGGCCACCTAGGCCAACGCAGCAAGAAATAACGGTAACGCAAATCTGCCAAACTGGCATTTTGGTACCCCCACCTGGCATGTACTGCGTGATCAAGGGCAATCAAATGCCCTGCGCCTAAGCGCTCCTACGCTCTCCGGCCTTGCTGTACTTTGGCCCACTTATCTTTGAGCGTGACTGTGCGATTGAAGATCGGCCGGTCGGCCGACGAGTCCGGGTCCACGCAGAAGTATCCCAGGCGCTCGAACTGAAACCTCTCGCCCGGTTTCGCGGCGGCGAGCGACGGTTCGACCTTCGCATCCGCAATCACCTCGAGCGACTTCGGGTTGAGATTCGCCTTCCAGTCCGCGCCCTCGGGGACGTCGTCCGGGTCCTCTTTCGTGAAGAGGTGCTCGTAGAGGCGGACCTCGGCCTCGCGGGCGTGCGCGGCCGAGACCCAATGCAGCGTCGCTTTCACCTTGCGTCCGTCGGGCGCATCCCCGCCGCGCGTCGCCGGATCGAAAGTGCACCGCAGTTCCACCACCTCGCCCGAGCACGGGTCCTTGACGACGCCGGTGCACGTGATGAAGTAGGCATACCGGAGGCGCACCTCGCGGCCCGGGGCGAGGCGGAAGAACTTTTTCGGCGGCTCCTCGAGAAAGTCCTCGCGTTCGATCCAGAGTTCGCGGCCGAACGGCACTTTTCGAATCCCCGCCGACGGATCTTCGGGGTTGTTGACCGCGTCGAGTTCCTCGCTCTTCCCCTCCGGGTAATTTTCGATGACGACCTTCAGGGGCCTCAGGACCGCCATGACGCGGGGGCTTCGGCGGTTCAGGTCCTCCCGCAGGCAATGCTCGAGGAGCCGAATGTCCACCCGGCTGACGAACTTCGCGACGCCGACGCGCGCCAGGAAGTTGCGGATCGCCTCCGGCGTATAGCCGCGGCGGCGAAGGCCCGAGAGCGTCGGCATCCGCGGGTCGTCCCATCCGCCCACCAGCCCCCCCTCCACCAGTTCCAGAAGCCGACGCTTCGACATCACCGTATGCGTCAACTCCAGCCGCGCAAACTCGATCTGCTGCGGATGGTGCGCCCCCAGCGCCTCGAGGAACCAGTCGTACAGCGGCCGATGGTTCTCGAACTCCAGCGTGCACAGCGAGTGGGTGATCCCCTCGATGGAGTCCTCCAGGCCGTGGGCCCAGTCGTACGTCGGATAGAGGCACCACGCGTCGCCGGTCCGGTGATGCTCGGCGCGGAGGATCCGATACATCACGGGGTCGCGGAGGTTGAAGTTGGGCGAGGCCATGTCGATCTTCGCCCTCAGGACGCGCGAGCCGTCGGGAAACTCGCCCGCGCGCATCCGGCGGAGAAGATCGAGGTTCTCTTCCACCGTGCGGTTGCGGTGCGGGCTCTCACGGCCCGGGCGCGTCAGCGTCCCGCGCGTGGCCGTCACTTCCTCGGCCGAGAGGTCGCAGACGTACGCCTTCCCCGCGCGGACGAGTTGCTCGGCGTACTCGACCATCCGCCCGAAGTAATCCGAGGCGTAGCAGAGGCGGTCCCACTTCCATCCGAGCCACCGCACGTCCTCGATGATGGAGTGGACGTACTCTTCCTCTTCCTTGGTGGGGTTGGTGTCGTCGAACCGCAGGTTGCACCGGCCGCCGAACTCCTCCGCGATGCCGAAGTCGATGGCAATGGCCTTCGCGTGACCGATGTGGAGGTAGCCGTTCGGCTCCGGGGGGAATCGGGTGCGGACCTTGCCGCCCCATTTTCCTTCGGCGACGTCGCGCGCGACCGAGTCGCGGATGAAGTCGCTCGGCATCTCGTTGTTCGTGCCCATCGGTACGGCCTTTCCTGCATGAGTACGAGCGGAGAGGATGCCAAATCGCGGCCGGTTTGTCCAGACGGAAGATGATTCGCGGTATTCGCGCCTTGCATTGGCCGCCGCCGCAGGCATAATGATCGGAGGTGGCCCGCCTCGAGGCGGCGGGCCACGGAGGCCGATATGGTAGCGATGAAAGACATCCGGGACCTGAGCCGACGCATCGCCCGGAAGTTCCATCCTCGCCGCATCGTTCTCTTCGGCTCCTATGCGGAAGGCCGGGCCACGCCCGATTCCGACGTGGACCTGCTCGTGGTCCTTCCGCACGAAGGCAAGGCCGTGGAGAAGTCCGTTGAGATCCGCCTAGCCACCCGGCCGCCGTTTCCCCTGGACCTGCTCGTCCGGACGCCCGAACAGGTGCGCACGCGCCTGGCCATGGGCGACACTTTTCTCCGCGACATCCTTCAACAGGGCAAGGTGCTCTATGAACCCGATGACACGTGAATGGGTTGCCAAAGCGGAAGGCGATTTCGCGATGGTCGAACGTGAATCGCGAGCCCGCAAGAACCCCAGTTACGACGGCCTCTGCTTTCACGCGCAACAGTGCGCGGAGAAGTACCTGAAGGCGCGGCTGTGTGAGGCAGGGATCGAATTCGCCAAGGTGCACGACCTGGTGGCGCTGTTGGAGCAAGCGCTGCGCGTCGAGCCGCTGTGGGAGGCCCACCGGGCTGACCTCGCCGCCTTGACGGATTACGCCATCAGTTTTCGGTATCCCGGCGAGTCGGCCGACAAAGAGTCCGCCCGAATCGCTCGCAAGCACTGCAAGGCTTTTCGCCGGGCGGCAAGAAAGGCTCTCGGCCTTCGGTCTTGAACCCCCAGGGAAAAGGGGACGGGAGTATTTTGTGCGAAGTTTACCCGCCGCCGGCGGGCACCCGAAGGGCCGTTCCGGCAATCCCGGCGCGCCGGGACTCCCGTCCCCTTTTCCCCGTTGGTCCAGAGCAGAGGGCAGGAAAAAGATGGGCCCTGGGCTGACCTAAAAATCGGAATTTTCGAATAAATCGGCCGGCCATACGTTATACTTATCTGGTTGGGCCGCTCTGCGGCCGGAAGGGGGGCCATCTCATGCCGAAACGTACGGATGCCAACCGAATCGCCCAGGCTCTACTCTCGCTGAACCGGAGGATTGCGCCGGCCAAGCCGCCCGCCGACCCGATCACCGCGCCCGGCGAAAGGCCGTGCCCCGTCTGCGGCGAGGTGATGATCATGACCAGCCTCCACGGCGTGCCGGTGGACTTCTGTCCGGGCCACGGCCTGTGGCTGGACCAGGGGAAACTGGACCGCTTGCTTTCCGTGTCGCGGCCGGGCGCCCGCCGGCCGAGCATGGCCACCTCGGTCCGCGCGAAGCGCGGCCCGCCGCATCCCGACGCGCCCTGGATAAGCCTGTAGTACTCGCCGCGGCGCCCTCCGCTTCCATCAGGGGTGCCATGCTTTCGCTTGTCCCTGTTGTCGTTGGACCCCTTCGGGGCGAAAGCATGGTCTGTCCTGCGGGGCTCGGCACATGCTTTCCCAAGGGAAAGCATGGCACCCGGCACCTGGTTTCTGCCGCAGTCAATCCGCAATCCGCAATCCGGAATCCGCAATCTTCCTGATTGCCTCCTCCAGCCGCGCCAGGCTTTCCTCGCGCTCGAGAATTTCCATCGTCTCGAATAACGGCGTGGAGACTTTGCGGCAGGTGACCGCCACGCGGAGGGACATGAAGAGGTCGCCGGCTTTCCAGGCCAACTCATCCGCCAGGGCACGGACCAACTCCTCCAGGGCTTTCGCTTCCCACGCAGGGGCATCCGCCAAAACCGAGCGCAGGCGCTCCAGGGCGGCGAGGGTCTCGGCAGACGTCTTGACGGGCTTCCCTTTTTTCGCCGGCACGAGGTCGGCCGGGGCGTACGGCAAGCGCTCGGCGAAAAAGGCGGTCGCGTCGGCGAACTCGTTCAAGCGCCGCAGGCGTTCCTGCACGAGGGCGACGATGTCGCGGAACTTTTTGCCGTCGAACTTTTTGAGCATCGCCGGGGGGACGAAACCTTCACTCTTCAGTCTCGCGGCCAAGTCCTCGAGCGGGAGGCGGCGAATCCATTCGCCGTTCAGCCACTCGAACTTCTCCATGTCGAACACGGGGCCGGTGGTCGTCACGCGCGCCAAAGAAAACTCTTTCAGGAACTCGTCGCGCGAAAAGACCTCCCGCCCGTCCGGCATCGAGTGGCCGAGGAGGCCGAGGAAATTCGTCACGGCCTCCGGCAAATACCCCTGCTCGCGGTACCAGAGGACGTTCGTCGGGTTTTTGCGCTTGGAGAGTTTGGAGCGGTCGGGGTTGCGGATGAGCGGCAGGTGGAAGAACTGCGGCGGCGTCCAGCCGAGCGCTTCGTAGAGGAGGATGTGCTTGGGGGTCGAGATGATCCATTCCTCGGCGCGGACGACGTGGGTGATGCGCATCGCGTGGTCGTCGACGACGCTCGCCAGGTGGTAGGTCGGGTAGCCGTCGCTCTTGAGGAGGACCTGGTCGTCGATAGTCTCGTTGCGGACGGTGATGGGGCCGCGCACGCCGTCCTCGAATCGCGTCTCGCCCTCCAGGGGGACGGCCAGGCGGACGGTCGCCTTTTCACCGGCGGCGAGTTTCTTTTCGACTTCGCCGGGCGCGAGGTCGCGGCAGAGGCGGTCGTAGCCGGTCTCGCCGCCCGCCTTCTGGCGCTCCTTGCGCACCTGGGCGAGGCGCTCCGGCGAGCAGAAGCACCGGTACGCGTGGCCGGTCGAGAGGAGCCGGGCGACCTCGCCCTCGTAAATCGCGAGGCGTTCGCTCTGGCGGTACGGCCCGGCGGGTCCGCCCACGTCGGGCCCCTCGTCGTGGTCGAGGCCGAGCCACACGAGCGCATCGAGGAACATCCGCTCGGCCCCCTCGACGAAGCGCGTGCGGTCGGTGTCCTCGATGCGGACCAGGAATTGCCCGCCCGTCTGGCGTGCGAGGGCCCAGTTCACGAGCGCGACGTACATGTTGCCGATGTGCGGTTCGCCGGTCGGGCTGGGGGCGATGCGCGTGCGGACGGGTTTTGGCGTTTCGGTCATAGTTGTGCGTTTTTTGCGCGCCCGCCAAGGCGGGCGGCTAAATGTGTCCGGCGATCATTCCGCTGCGCCGGCCGGGGCCGGAAGGGGCGGCGGCTCGACCGGCGGGGGCATCTCGGGCGGCGCCGGGGGCTCGGTCGGCGGCTCCGCAGGGGCCGGCGGCAGCGGCGCCTCGGGCGGCTGGACGGGCGGCGCCGGCATCTCGGGCGGCGCGACGGGGGGCGCCGGCATCTCGGGCGGCGCGACCGGGGGCGTCACGGGCGGTTCCGGCGGCGCGACGGGCGGCTCGGGCGGTTCGACCGGCGGCGCGGGCGGGGCCGGCGGTTCCTTCGGTTCCTCAGGCGGTTTTGCCGGTTCTTCCGGCGGGGCGGGGACCTCAATCGGCTCCGCCCATTTTTTAATCTGGTCGCGGACGGCCGGCTGGTCGGGGTTGGATTCCAGGCTCTGGTGCCATTCTTCGAGGGCCTGCTCGCGGAGGCGGTCCTGCTGCGGGGTGCGGAGGTAGAAGATCATGAAGATAGCGGCGAGGGAGTTTCGGCACTGCCAGTCCGCCGGGGCGAGTTCCAGGGCGGTCTGCAACTGTTCGATGGCGGCGCCGTAGCGTTTCTGTTTGCTGTAGGCGTAGGCGAGGCGTTTGCGGATGAGGGGGGTGTTGGGGTCGAGTTCGGCGGCGAGTCTGAATTCTTCGATGGCCTTGTCGAGCCGGCCCTGCCTCAGGTACGCGGTGGCCAGGTTCACGTGGACGGGGGCCTGGTTGGAATCCAGCGCGATGCTTTTCTGGTAGGCGCTGATGGCGCGGTAGATTTCGCCCTGGGCGTCGTAGATGGCGCCGAGGTTGGACCACGCGAAGCCGTGCGTCGGTGCCAGTTCGACGGCCTTCTCGGTGTGGGTGCGTGCCTTCCCGAGGTCGCCCATGCGGAAGTACACGACGCCGACGTTGACGCGGACGGGGGCGTTGTCGGGGTCGAGGTGGACGGCGGTCTCGTAGGACGTGGCGGCCTCGGTGTCGCGCTGGAGTCCCTGGTAGGCCCGGCCGAGGCGGTAATGGTAGGTGAACTCGTAGGGCATGAGTTCGACGGCCCGCTGGTAGGGGTGGATGGCCTTATCGAGTTCGCCCCGTTCGCGGAAGACGTCGCCGACGCCGGCGTAGGCGACGGCGAGTCCGGAGTCCAGTTCGATGGCGTCCTGGAACTCCTGGATGGCCTCGGTGTACTGGCCGTCGGCGAAGGCCAGGTGGCCCAAGCCGTAGTGGCGCAGGGCTTCCTCGCGATTGCAGCCGGCCGCGAGCGCCGTCCCCAGGATCAGCATCAGGCTGAGGCGCTTCATGAGGATCGTCCTTCCCGGACCGTTGAAGTTTCACGCGTAAAGGGGGATTCTACACGCCCAGGGCGGCCTGTGTCAAAAACTCCTTGGCCCGCGGAAAAGCAGGATTTTGCATCTACGCGGTGGGTGGCATGTCCACCCTGTTCCGGGTGGACATGCAAATTGTCCCCATGCATGGCCACGCAGAATCCCGGCGCGCCGGGATGGCCATGCCACCCCGCCATGCCTTGTCTCCTGAAAAGGGTTCAAGAGAAAGCCGAGAGCGAACTCATTATTGCGCAAGGGCTTATAGCAATGGCGCAAAATCCTGAAAGGGACGGGGACCCTTTTTCCGCAACCCCCTTTGACAGCCGGCCGGCGGGGGCGTATGATGTCGCGGCCGAATGGAGGACCCGGCGGAAAGGAGGACGGGAATGGCCGACTGCGCGAACCAGAAAAGAAACGCCAAGGACTGCGCGTGCACGTATGCGTCGTGCGACAAGCGGGGCTTCTGCTGCGCGTGCATCGTGTATCACCGGAGCCGCGGCGAGTTGCCCGGTTGCCTTTTCCCACCCGAGGCCGAGCGGACCTACGACCGCAGCATCCGCAAGTACATCGAGGTGATGCAGAACGGGGCGTGAGGCGCGGCGGGGCATGATCGCGATCATCGACAACTACGATTCGTTCACGTACAACCTGGTGCAGCGGATCGGCGAACTGGACGCGGAGGCGGACCTGCGTGTCTTCCGCAACGACAAGGTGACGGTGGAGGAACTCGAGGCCCTGAAGCCGACGCACCTGATTATTTCGCCGGGTCCGGGCACGCCGCTCGACGGCGGGATTTCAAACGACGCCATCCGGCGATTCGCCGGCCGGTGCCCGATCCTCGGCGTGTGCCTGGGGCACCAATGCATGGGCTTCGCGTTCGGGGCGGAAATCGTGCGGGCCGACCGGCTCATGCACGGAAAAACAAGCAGGATCCATCACGATGGGAGGACGATCTTTGAAGGCATCACGAACCCGTTCGAAGCGACGCGGTACCACAGCCTCATCATCCGGCCCGGCACGTTGCCGGCCGAGTTCGAAGTCTCGGCGCGGACGGATGAAGATGAGATTATGGGCATCCGCCATCGCCGCTGGCCGATGGAAGGCGTCCAGTTTCACCCCGAGAGTTTTTTGACCGCCGAGGGACCGAAGATCCTCAAAAACTTCCTCCGACTTTAGACCCTGCCGCGGAACCGCGCCCGGGGGACGTCCCGGCGGCGCAACGGCTGCGCATCCGGCGACCTGGAGCGTATAACGAACCGACGGGCCAGGGGGCGGTTTGGGGAGATAACGGGTGATTCGCTTCAACTGTCGCTGCGGAAAACGAATCA
>Ga0307379_10002195_pt1 | contig 29334 bp, 17 predicted proteins | sample UN2MG_FD_202237 | JGI IMG/M metagenome (GOLD analysis project Ga0307379, IMG submission 202237) | Soil microbial communities from Risofladan, Vaasa, Finland - UN-2 | ecosystem: Environmental > Terrestrial > Soil > Coastal area > Acid sulfate soil | place: Finland: Risofladan, Vaasa | collected...
TTTCTGTTTCTCGTTTGAACAGCTGTCGGGGCTTCCAACTTTTACGTTGGGCTTCTTCTTTTAAGTGTTTCCAAACATGCTCCAAAGCTGTAATCAAGAAACCGCCCGATCCGCAGGCGGGGTCAATGATCTTCTCTCCAGGCTTGGGATCGAGGATTTCCACCATCATTTGGACTACATTGCGAGGGGTAAAAAATTGACCTTCTGCACCACGTAAGGCAGGTCCAATGAAGACCTCGAAGGCATCGCCTATTGCATCTCTGTCAGCCTCCATAATACAATAGTTCTGTAATTCGCCTACAACATAGCGTAAGCTTTCGGCATCCAAATTGATTGTTTCATTCTGATCAAACAAGTCTTCAAAAACAGCAGTTTTTACTTGTTCGAATAGTCCAAAAATTCTATTTCTTACATCTTCTGCTCTTTCACCAATCCCTGCTCGAAAGGTAATTGACTCCTCAGGCTCAGTGTTCTGTTCGTCTAAAATTTTGCAAAACAACATATTAATGATTTCTTGAGCTAGAGCTTCATCACGGGTGATTCCAGTTGTCATTCCCGCAAGGTGATTGCGTACGTCCTTAAATACAGCCTTTAAGTTCGATGGCTTTTTAAGGTCCTTTCGTTTGAAAAGGCCGATGTCCTCGATTCTCTGCCCTTCACGTGGAATATTAGGAAGATCCTCATAAGTACGGGAGCCATCTTTATAGTGGATTTTGCGTAAATAGACATGTTCATCCCCCTTGAACCATACTCCGATCTCAGCAGGCGACATGTCTAAATATAGCTTTAATTGTGCTACACCGTCCCGACGATTCTTCTTCTTGCATTCTACAATTAGAAAAAGGGTTTCTTCTATTTTCTCGCTTGACCGAAAGACAGCAATATCAACTGGGTAGGATTTTTCTTCATCAGAAGGGCGTTTGCGAACGCGAAATTGCGGATGGGTCTGAAGTTGTGACTTTGAATATCCATAGTCCTCAACTAGCCGGCGTGCGAAAACTTGAACAGCTTGTAATTCTTCTGGAGTTGCCTTTACAACCTTTCCACTGATATAATCACGGATATAGCCTGGTTTTAGTTCATCCTGTATATGGGCTTTATTGTCTAATTTATTTTGTTTCTTCATAGTATTTTCCTGGAATCCTTGGATTCAATAAACTGTAAGGGTATAGATACCATCACAGAATCACCTTGTTTGAGCTTATCCTTATCAAACAATTCATATTATGTTTTTTTTAATTATTTAGCAACTTTTTAATATGTCAGTTAAAATTAACACTATTTCGGCCTTATCTTGAACGCCACATCATTGCCGATATGGTTCGCATGTCCGCCTTTGGTGAGCAGCTCGGGCACCGTATCCGTGAGCTTCCCTCCTGAACAGGCTACTGTGTGCTTTTCCAGGTATTCCCCTCTCCAGGTGCGGTAGAGCTCGACCTCGTAGTCTCCGTCAGGCAGGCCGGAGACAGTGAATTTCACATTCGCCACGCTCTCCCTGGGGTTCACCACCCAGCCGAAAACTATCCTGTCGCTTTTCATGGCATAGGCGTCGCATCCGTCCGTGGCTTTAATCTCGGCATGGCTCAGGTCCAGGTTCGCAAAATCGATATCAGCAGTGAAATCCGCGAAAAATTTCATCTGGTTGGTCACCACGTTGTCATTGATATAATCCGAATAGGCCCACCAGAAAGGGGTCATGGACAAGCCGCTGCACAGGCTGGCCCACAGCACATTGTGATAGATAGCTAAATATCCTGGCATGCCAGGCTCGTAGTAGGTGTGGTCCCACCCGGTCTCGCCGATAATAGAGGGTTTCTGGAAATTGTCCCACAGCTTCCGGATCTCGCTTGCATAGTTCCGGTAGCTGAATTGGAGCGGGTTGCCGCTTTTGCCTGTGATTTTCCCTTCTTTGGGCATGGGCCAACGCTGGGCCTCGTAAATCTCCCTGGCTGCGATATCGAAAATCCCGTACCCGGTGGCCCAGTACCTGGGAAATGCTCCGCACTGCGTGCCTGTTGTCGGCCTGAGATACGGGTCGTGCTCCTTGAAATAATTGTGCACCTTGGCGCTCCATTGGTCCGCTAGTGCCTTGTCGCCTTGCTCCCAGCCCTCTGTGCCGTCTATTTCATCCACTATGAACCAGAGGAACAGGCTCCTGCTGTATCCCCAGCGCGCGATCATGTACCGGTAGAGTTTTTTCTGGTATTCCCAGGCAGTGGGGTCCTGAAAGAAATCCACGGCTTCGCACACCTGTTTGTAAGGAGTAAAACGGTACCTGGCATTGCCGCCGCCCCAGATGGCCTGGGAGATATAGGAGTGGAACCAGATATTCCAGCTGATATGGATATCCCTGGTTTCACACCATTCGAAAAGCTGGTCCAGACGGCCGCAGCGGTTCTGGTCGTAGCGGCCCAGGCCAGTGCCCAGGGTCTCGAGCGGGGTAGGGAAGAAGCTGATAAAATTCGCCCCGCGGCGTTTAAGGTTATCCAGCTCCTCCTCGGTTATCTGTCCCCGGTTAAATCCCTCATAGCTGTCGTTGTACCACATGCCGACCCCGTAAAACGAAGTCCCGTCATCATATTTTAGATACCGCCTGTTCGGGGCGATATTAAGCCACCCGTGATGCTGGGAATCGACAGCGGTGAAACTGCCGGGCTCGCTCCCGGCTGTTCCCCCGGAATCGGTGACTTTCAATTGGTAATGCCAGAGACCTTTTTCATTCGGAGAGAAACGCACCATCCACAGGCTGTTCCAGCCGCTAGGATTATAGAAACCCCGGATGGTCCATTTCTTTCCGGAAGGGGCGGTGAATTCAGCCTGAATATCGATCTGGTCCGGATCGAAGGGGTTTGTGAAGGTGGCCTCGAGGCCTATCCGCAGCTCGAATTTCTCGTACAGGCCCAGCTCAGCTTTGTTCGGGCGCAAGAAATTGATTGCCGGAGCCCCGGCTCTAACCGCAGCAGCCAGCACCAGGAACCCTGCGGCAAGAATCGATACAGCCTGGATCTTTACTTTTCCGATCATTTTACCCCGCTCCTTGTTTAAAGGACTGTTTTGCATCCGATTTGAACCTCTTTGTGGATTGATATTTATCCGGATACTATTATTTTTTTGAAAATATCTATAATAAACCTATCCCGGATTATTCATAAAAATGTTTGGGTTCTCTATATATTCGGAATCGCGGATTGCACGGATAAAAAATTTGATTTCACGGATTGCCCCTCCCCACACATCCATTGCTATCCTGGCGGGGGGCGGGGAACCGTGTCATCCGTGCAACATCCGTGTCATCCGTGATTCTGAGAACAGAAAATACCTGAAAAACTTGTGAATAATGCAGGCTATATAAAATGTTATCATTTTAGCCAAAGAGCATGATTTGTTTTTGATAACGCTATGAAAATGAATGGATTATCGTAGGGGCGGTTCGCGAACCGCCCCAATATATCGAATATTATCCTGTTATCTGGGATTCTTTCAAAGTTTTATATAATTATTAAGGAAAAATTGCCGGCAACTCCCCTCATGTTTTTCACTCGATCCGGACAGTAATCCCCTCCCGGCTGGCCCTGTAGGCAGCCTCCATGATCCGGCTGGTCTCCCGGCCGATGCGGCCTGTTACCCTGGGCTCGCGTCCCTCAATTATCGCCCTGCCAAAATCCTCGATCAGTGGCAGGTGAAGGTTATCATGCGGCGGCTTTTTCATGGTTTTCCGCTCGGTGCCGCATGTATAAACCATTTCACCGCTGTTCAGGCTGGGCATCGAGATCCGGCCCTGGCTGAATAAAAGCTCCAGCTCATCGCACAGGGGGCCGATAGAATGATAGGCTCCCACAATCGAGTGCGCGCCGGATTCGTGGCGCATGATGACCAGGGCGCTGTCCTCGACCCGGCGCTCGAACAGCAGGCGGTCTGTGAAAGCGCTCACCTGGATCACCGGCCCTAAAATATAAAGCAGGACATCTATCCTGTGGCTGCCGAAATCCATCAGCGGCCCGCCACCTCCCTCCCCGGGCCGGATGCGCCAGGCCATGGGATGGCTGTCTTCGAATTGCCAGAACTCGGCAGCCAGGGCGCGGGCCAGGACCGGCGCCCCAAGGCCGCCATCTTCGAGAATAGATTTGATAGCTTCCACTGCAGGATAAAACCTGCGGTAGTAGGATACCCCTAACAGCACGCCGGCTTTTTCGCAGGCCTCGATCATCCGGTCGCACTCCGCAGTGTTCAGGGCCATTGGCTTCTCGCACAGCACGTGCTTTCCGGCTTCAGCAGCCACAAGAGTATGTTCGAGATGCAGGTTTACAGGCGTGGCCAGGTATACTGCGTCTATCTCCGGATCCCTGATCAATTCCTCGGCTGCGGCATAAGCTCGCTCAGCGCCGAACCTGTCAGCGAATTCCCGGACCCGGCCCGGGTCCCTGCGCGCCACGCCCTTGATCACGTGCCCCTGGAGGTCGCGCATGGCCGGTGCCACCCTCTTCCAGGCTATATCTCCGCAGCCGATAAGCCCCCAGTTAACAGTCTGCATGGCCTGCCTCCTGAATGACGATCTGTCTTGTTCCCGATTCCCTGGCTGACTTGCCCGGGCAGCTATTTTCGAGCCGCCGGCGCGCCTGAGGCGGGATTACTTTATCTTTAGCATTACAGCGCCGCTTCCGGGCACTGTGATTTTCTCGCCTGATCCTGTAAGCCGGCCTGGATCCAAAGACAGACTGCCGAGCTCGCAGGAGCTGACCCGGTCCAGGGGATACGGGAAACATTCCGGATCGATCCGGCAAGAGACTGTCCGGGATGCAGTGCCAAGGTTTCCCAGGATGACATAAGTTTCCCCCGGACGGCTGTAGAGAGCGCTGGCGCAGTTGTCTATATCAAGAGCCACCGCCTTGTTCCGCCAGTCTTCGAACCTGTATTGTTCAAGATCCCCGAGAGGCTTGAGGATCTTGAACAGGTCCATTGCCTCGCGGCTTAAAGGCCACGGCGCAACCGAGGTGAGCAAAGTTTCCAGGGCCAGGAGCTGGTGCAGATACTGCGGCGCTCCCCGGGCGATAGTCCCATAGCCGATTACGCCGCGGGAGCGGGCGCCCATGAAATCCCATTCCAGAGGCAGCTCTTTAGGCTCGGGGACTGATTCGGTCAGCATCCCATAGCCCCATTCCATGGCTACAACATAATTGGCAAAGTTTTCGATAACACAGGCAGGCACCATAGTGTTGTGCACTATCACCAGGCCATCCGGCCCGACACGCTCTCTGGTCCATTCCATCAGCCCGATCAGTTCATCCATGTCCCAGTGGCCGGTAGGGGAGAGCGCCAGGGCGCCCAGTCCCTTTTCTCCTGAAACATTGTTCGATGTTTTCCCCACATGCAGCGGGTTGTTGCAAAAAAGAGCGCAGTTCCAGTCGTAGTATATCCCATCGAGCTTGTGGTTTGTCAGCACAGTGTTGACATAGTTCTTGAAATAATCCAGCCAGCCGGATTTGAGGCACATCTGCGCGCCGTACTCATCCCCGGAATAATAGTTATGCCGCAGAGCGCCCTGGTCATCCGCCTTCCTGCCCCATTCTTCCCCGTGTTTTTTATATGCTTCAGTTGTCGGGTACAGCTCCTTGTTGGAAAAGTAGGTTGCCACCCTGATCCCGTAACGGTGGCAGGTTTCGATCACCCGGTCGTATTCTTTCATGTCTTCGGGCCCGAAAGGCGGGTATGTGCCGTCCCGCCAGAACAGACCGTCCCGGAAAGTATCGCCGTCATGGTGAAAATGGGCTGTCTTTATGCCGGATTCAGCCCACTCCCTGACTCTTTCCCCGGAAGGCCAGTTTTTCCTTTGAAAACTAGCGTGGCAGAATATGGGGTTGGCGTGCCCTTCGAGTATGGGCATGCCGATATAGTAATCGAATGTGTAGCTGCCCTGGAGAGCGACCGAGCCGCGAGGGAGGCTGACGGCTGAGACCGAGACAGAAACTCCCAGCGGCTCCAGGCTGGGTCCCACATAGCAAAACCCGTCGCCCGGCCGGCCTGTGAGCTGATAGTCCCACTGGGACAGGTCCGAGGACACGAACCATTCGATACCCTCGATCCCGTGGTTTGCCAGCACGATGTATCTGGGAACGAAACGGGTTTGCAAAGGATTGTCGAAATGGGTCCCCGGGCGAATTTTGCCCCACTGGCAGACACCGAAATCGAACGGGTCCGCCAGCTCCTGTTCCGCAATCCCTCTCCGGTAGCCGTAATCGGACAGGCTGGGGTGGAATACAGCGGAGAGCGCACATATTTCTTTGACTCGCACGGGTTCCCCGGCAGGGAAAATAAACTGTTTGTTGATTTTAATATATCCCCAGCGGTAGTTATAGGTTGTGCGGACAGTAATTCCGGATTTATTGCCTTTTTCATCCTGGAGGGAACACTCGACACTCACGGTCGGGTAAAGCCCGGGTTCAGACCAGGAGATCCTGGCATCCGCCGCGTGAATATCACCCAGACTTGTGCGGTTTTCATCCGCCAGGCGCACCCGCGATTCAATCGGTTTGACCAGCAGGTTCCCGGCCCTGCCATGGGTGTAAATGATTTTTGAGATCACCCCACCGGCTCTCAGGTCATGTACGACCTGGTAATAAGGCGTGGAAAGAGTCAGCAGTCCGGCGGTCGGGTCATGCTGGACAGTATATTCCTGGGGCCAGCAGCCGGGGAGCTTTTCCTGCTGTGCAGCCAGGGTCGGGACGCTTAATAAAACAGAGAACAGAACAGCCGAAGAGAGATAAAAAAATCGATCCAGCATTTTCCCCTCCTGATTGATCGGGAAAAGGAAAGAACCTTGAGTTGATACAACATTATGCCAAACCCGCAGGGGCCTGTCAACTAATATAAAATAGGGAACTGGATAGCCTCGACCGGTGTGGTTTTGGAATATGAGAAAAGGGAGACACGGTGATAAAAAGATCGGAATCAGTGTCCGGGAACAGAGGGAGAGATATGCAGGCGCCAGGAGAGAACACTGAATATCGGTATTGCTTATTCCTATAGTGTGCTACATTAATTTAGCATATTAAGCAGCCAGAGAAGCGAAAAATCTTGTCGACTTGTGAACAGGGTGAAGTAAGGCAGGGCTCTACTTTGTTTTCTTACCGGATGCAGCAGGGAAAGGTGGCTGTCAGCAGGAAGCTATTTGTTAGGTCCTGTTTCGAATTGGCCGAGCGCGATGTTTTTCGTCGCAAAATCATTCTTCTTGTTATGAACTGAGAAAAAGCTGTATCTTTTTTCCCGGTTTTAGTTGGTTAAACCATTGATATTCTTAAGTAAAACGTTTAGTATATCGAAAAACGTAAAGGATTGCTTTATCCGAGCCAATCCAGCGAAAGTCAAGGTCCGAAGTTAAAAAGCGGGTCAAAATAACGCTTTCAACTCCTACTTCTATATGGGGGGTTTTAATTTAATGGACTCAAGACGGCGGTTTATATCCCATTTCGGGATATCGTGGATTGTTCTCTGTCTGGCGCTGGCGGTTCATGTGGCCGATGAGACGGTAAACGGCTTTCTGCAAATTTACAATCCAATGGTTAGAAATATCAAAGAACATTTGCCGTATCTCCCTCTACCGGAATTTAAATTCGAAATCTGGATAGGAGGACTGATTCTGGGCCTACTGATTCTTTTGTTCTTGTCCCCGCTTGCCTTCCGCCAGGTGAAATGGCTGCGCTATTTTTCATATATTTTTGGCATACTGATGATATTCAACGGTATAATTCATTTTGCGGGCACAATTTACCTGGGACGTCCAATGCCCGGCGTTTATTCGTCACCGCTCCTTATCGCCAGCTCGATTTACCTTCTTATAAGCCTCAGGCTTTCAAAAAGAAAAATATCGACTGCGAGCTGACAAAAGGTCCGCTCGAAAAGTTGGGGATTGCATTAACGGGGATTGTCAATCGGACAGGCGGTAGGGTTTCCCTAAAATTAAGGAATTAATGGGTAATTCTCACTTAAACAGCAAGTTTTTCTTGCCTTTCAGGATTTTATAAGTCAGAAAGGCATTCAAATATTTCCAAAATTCTTTAATCCTTCCATCTTTTCTACATTTCGCTCAAAGTATTCCTATCCTCCAAGCCTGTATTCCGTAGCTCTTGAATTTTTTCTCTTTCTCTTTTCATTTCAAAAAACTAACACAATTGTTCACTGTATTGATTCGTAAGATCAAGAAATATAACTTTTAAACTTGTTAACGAGCCAGGAAGTATTCAAAGAGAGAAACTCAACCTCCGCTGAGCAGTTTCAATAAAGCGAGCAGGTCGAATATATTGACCTGTCCGTCAGTGTTGACATCCGCCTTTCTTGCTGTGGAGCCTTTTCCCAGGCCCTTGAGCAGCTCGAGCAAATCGAATATGTCGACCCGGCCGCTGTTGTCTATATCGCCGGCCAGCGCGGTTATCCCGGTCCCGCTTAAACCCACTGATAATGTATTTGCTTCCGTAGCGTCACTCGTAATAATGATAGAATCCGTGTAAGTTTCCGCTGCCTGTGGAGTGAAAGCTACTGTAACAATCTGGCTGTCGCCTGCTGCGATCGCGCAAGAGCCAGGGTTGACGGAAAAGACCTCGCTGCTGGCAGAAGAAATGCCGCTGACAGTGAGCTCGGCTGTACCGGTGTTGTAAATGGCAAATGTTTTTTCCGCTGTGGAGTCGACATATACCTCGCCGAAAGATAAAAGACCCGAGGAAATCGAAATCTCTCCCGTAGCTAGAGTAGCGATAAAGGTATTCCAGGCTGCCATACCGCCCTCCAGTCTGTAAATATGACCGGCGAAGCGATACTGGTCCACAGTGTCCAGAAAAGCTGAAGCCTCTGCAGCCCGTCCTCCTAAAGCACAAATCACAATTATCGAAATATTCAAGGGCAATTCATTGTAGCGCTGAACGAGAACTGCCGAATTCCAGGGATACAAGACTGCCCCTTCCAGATGTCCGGAATCGTATTCATCCTGCTCACGGACATCCAGGAGAAACAGGCTGTCTCCGCTTGCGATCCAGGCATAGAGAGAATCGGCTGAAATGTCCCTGTATCTGGTGGAGACCACTTCATAAGGCCAGGCGCCCATGCCCCCGGTTAAATTGAAAATGTGTCCGGAATAGCGTTTTGTATCCACAGTGTCTAGAAAAGCCGCGGCCAATGCCGAGCGCACCCCGGACCCGCAAATCACGATGATCGGGAGATCTGTGGGCAATTCCCTGTAACGCTGAAGGAGAACCTTGGAATTCCAGGGTAACAACACCGTCCCTTCTATATGTGACGGATGGTATTCAACCGGCTCACGGACATCCAGAAGAAACAGGGGGCTTCCGCTTGCGATCCAGGTGTGGAGGGAATCGGCTGTAATATTGACATAGCCTGAGGCCGGTGTCTGGGATATACCCACGAGGAGAAGAGAGGCCAATAAAAGTTTTCTCATCATACTTTTCCTTGAGCAGGGGGGAAAACTCAATTATCCGGGATAATTCGAGTCAAATTAACCTGAACGTTATTAGATCTAGATTATAATTTAAAATCAGCCAAAGTCAAGCAGGAATCTTTTCTCTGGGTCAGCACTGAGAGACCAAAACTCGAATTCGTATTGTTAACAAACTGGCCTGATGCAGCAGTCCGGCAGACTTTTTGCTGAAGATCAATGCTTCGATAATATTTACCCTGGCGGTTTTGCAAAAAGTCTGCCGGCCCGCACCACCAGAGTCTGCCGCAACCTCGAGGCGTGTCCCCTGCAATAAAAATCCGCACTTCGGTGAATAATCCAACCTGAAATTAAAAACCCGCAGAGCCTGCCAATGGACATCGCTTCGACAGACCCCGCGGGTCTTTGATAAACAGGTCCGGACAATCAAAGAAGGCGAGAATCCCAGTTAGGGTATAATAGTAATCACACTTTCGTTTCCTCGATCACCGAGAATTTCAGTAGCTTGCCCAGGTCTTTAAGCTCCTCCACATGGTCTCCGTAAAAAATCACCCGGTGGAGTCCCCCGGAGTAATTATCCATCATTTTTTTGATACCCTCGCCCGGGACCCTGGTAATCATTTTCGAGCGGCAGGCCAGGTGGGTTACCTTGTTGCCCACAAGCTCGCCGGTGGAAACCAGCATCTTGTCGAAAGGCACGTATTTGGCAGCTGTTATAGTACGCCCCGGGGAGAATTTGACCTCCATGGACACCCCGCTCCTGTCCTCGGAATGACTCCGGATGTTACACGGTTCGGGAACCGCGTCATACCCGGCCATCCTGGTTGCCGCTACGCAGTGGGCGTGATAGATCAGCCCGGCTTCGGTATCCAGGACCGGGTCTGACATAAACCCAGGGCGGTCGGCGAGGAAGCCGACCAGGAGCATGGTGAGGGTCGAAGCCAGGTCTGCCTCGCAGGCCCCCACGTAGCCGTTATCATTCAACTGCACGAAAGCCAGGCAGGGATATGAGGCTATTTTCTTGCCGTAAACCATGGTCAGGCAGTCAACTGTAATCGCATTGGCCTTTTCCTGCTCCATCAGCTGTTTGAGACCCAGGTACAGGCGGGCCGAGCCGATGATATCATCGAACGACGGCTCGACCACCTGTTGGGCCATCTTGACCCAGCCCTCGGCGATTCGCCTGGCTTCGGCCTTATCCGACTGATCCACAGCCGCATTGATTTCCTTGCTCCCCATCTGAATCAGCTTGATTCCCAGGTTGTCCGAGACCGATTGGGAAAAAGTATCGTTACTTCTATCTCTGTCGGCGAAACAGATAATCTTCGAGCGCCTGAGGCGGGCTGTTGTCCGCAGGAGCTGAACCTTCCTTTCCAGTAACCCCAGGTCCTGCGATGACAGGCTGACCACTCTCATGCCTTCGCTGGTCGCTCTCTGCTGATAACCGAGAAATGAACAGTCACCGCAGAACAGGTCGTTGAACACCAGGGTCGGAGTGTTTAATTTCATCTCGGCAAGTTTTTGCAGCCCGATTGCCGGCGAGGTGAGGACTATTGTCACCAGCCCGTCGCAGCTCTCGATTCCCTCTTTCAGCTCTGGAATATCTTCCTCTTTTTCGATGATTTTTCCACCGACCCACTCGATACCCCTCAGCCGGCTCAAACGAGTTTTGAAAACCTCGGCCCGCGCTGCATGATCGTACTCGTGAAAGGGCCAGCCGATACGGCCGACAGGTTTGGCGATAAATAATTGATAGAGACGGGTCTTGTTACGCCTCCCGGCGAGCGCGGAGATGTCCTCTGCGGTGAGATGAGCCTGGCCGGCGGCTGCCGCTTTGCTCTTGCCCAGGGCCAACATCCCTAAAACACCGGCGCAAAAACTTCCGAATACCTGACGGCGAGAGAAACCGCTCATGAGAGTACCTCCTGGTGAAATAAGAAATTTATACATCAGCCATCAAGGATTAAAGAGTACATTATTCTGATTAAATCCCCCCTGACCCTCCTAAGGAAAGGGGGGACGATCCTCGGTCTTGGTAAAAGGGGTACTGAATTAGACATAATAATCTGTGCTCGATCTTAAAATTGTGTCGAAAAGATGCTTTCAGTTAATAAAACGCATTGGGATCGTCCAGACGGTTTGAGAACCGCCCATACAAATTCTTGATATAAAATGAGTTAAGAATATTTTTCAGTTGTCTTTTATCCCTTTCCAATGAAAATTGTTAATAATCAACACGATTAAAAAAGTTCTATTTTTAGTCAAGTCAGTATCAATCTGTCTTTCTGTATTTATCAACCAGTCCCAGGATAAACCTGAACCTCTCCACGGAGAGCTCCTCTGGAAACCCGTGTTCCATGATAATATAACCGCGTTTGCATTTCCTGCCTAAACTAGCGGCCCGTCTGAAAAGAATCTCGATCTCCTCATCTTTCTGCAGCAGGTAGTAGTCGCTCGGGATAAAGCCGCAGAACACCACCCGGTCGCTGAAACGCTCGACCAGCTCCTCGAGATTGCGGTTCTCTTTGGGATCGAAAGGATTGAGAATGTCCACCCCGGCATCCAGGAGCAGGGGTATAATGGCCGCAATATTGCCGTGGCTGTGCATGTGCACGTAAGAGTGGTAGCTGTGGCAGAGCTCGAACAGTTTTCTGTACCAGGGCAGGAAGAACTCTGTGAACATCGCAGGCGAGATCAGCATCCCCTCCGGGGTGCCGAGATCATCGCAGACCTCGATCATACACACCCCGCGCTTGAGCATTTCCTCTGCTGCGGCCAGGCTCCATTCGGCAAGCCGCGCTGTGAGGCGGTGCACGAACCCGGGGTTGTCGATCAGGTTTATCATCAGCTTCTGGAAGTCATAGAAATTGTTGTGAATACCGCTGAAAAAGCCCATGATTTTCCCTGCGGGCATGATTCCCGCACCGGTGAAACTCGCGGAGTCAGGCTCTATGTCCACCCAGCGGGCAGGGTCTGTGGGGTCGGGCAGCTCGAGGCGCTCAAGATCTTCCGGCTCGAGAATGGGGAACGAATGGCCGTACTGCACTGAGTATGGGTCATAGCGGACCAGGCGGGTGCTTCCACCCTCGAAGCGGTAGATTTCATTCCCGGCCTGGCGTTTTTCCAGCCAGCCGATAATCTCGCCCGGCCCTCCATGACCGAAAGGCATCGGCCCGCCCTTGCCGCAGCCCAAGGTGGAAAGCCCCATGAAACGGGCGTAATTGACCGCCGCCATTCGGCTTTCCGGGCGCCTGGGAAAAGAGTCGAACCGCTCATGGGGTAGAGAGTAGATATTGTCGTCGAAACACTCTGGCGGCAGCAGCTTTTTACAAGCCCGCCTGTTCCAGTGCCCCATCGGACAGTAGGGGAAACGCGAGGGGTGCTCGCCTGAGAGTGTGGCCAGCATATTGTCGAGTTCTGTCATCTTGGCTGTCACGCTCCTTAAAAATAAGCGTAATAATGCCGGCTGCCCCTTAGAGGTCCATGGTGTTCAAAGCGCGGCATCCCCTGGCCATGGCAATCCGCATGACCAGATAGTGCACCACGGCGATCAAGGTAAAGAAAGCGCAGATTTGAGTCCACTGGCCGCTTGTCGGGGGGATGTGACGGACATGCGTAAGAAGAAGCAGATGCACGGGCTTTGCCAGAAGCAGCATTGTGACTCCGATCAGGCCCAGGGAAGCGATCATGTAAAGGATGCCCCCTAGTCCGGTGGGAATTTGGGCCGGGTTTTCAACCTCAAAGCGGGGATAAATCGCACCCATCCCGGTACCCAGGCCCACAATGGAAAAGGTCAGGGTAAAAACAACCAGACAGGCGAGCAGAGTGGTAGTGGGATCGGAGTTCAGGATCCGGCTGCTCACGTAGACCAGGAACTGCCCCAGAATCAGGAGCGGCAAGGCGAGAACGCACATTTTGGACCAGAGGAAGTGTTCCATGGAAAGGGGGGCGCTTCTCAGGAGCCAGAAGCTTTTGCCTTCCATACTTACGCCCGGGAAGACAAAGCGTGTGGAAATGCTTGCAATGACAAAGCCGGCAAGCCCCAGGTTGAGAAAGGTGAGAACGATTTCCAGGTAATAGCGCGGGATTGGACTTCTGCCGAGCGGGAGCACGGAGAAGTTGTAAAGATAGACCACGATCATCCCTCCGAGAAGCAGGAGCTGAGACCACTGTCCCTTATCGCGGGCAAAGGCTTTGAGGTCCTTGATTACCAATTGGCGTCCGGCTCTGGGCAGGGGCCTCAGGTAAAGCCGCAGAAGACGGTCCAGGAGTGAAGTGCGCGAGATTTTTCTGGTCTCCGCTTCCTGTGCGCGGCTGAAACCTCTGCGGTAAAGCAGAACCGAGCAATAGTATCCGAGGCTCAAAAGGCCGAGCGCCACCCCGTAAAGCACCAGCAGGAAGAAAAGGTTCTCTGTTTGTTTGAGACCGAGTCTATCCAGGAGCACCTGGCCGACCCAGAAATGCGGAGAGAGCGGGCTGTCAGGATTGCGTAAGATTGAGAAAAAAGAAGCGATGCTTTGCATTTCGTGCCTGAGCAGAACTTTTTCCGGATTCAGGAAACGGAAAGCCACTATGACCCCTCCGAAGATGATCACTGTCATAAAAGACAGGACATCCCTCGTGCGGCGGGCCATAAAGATATTAACCAGCAGCATGGCAAGGATAATGCCGCAGGCAGTGGGAATCATCGCCAGCGGGAGCATCACCACAGGCAGAGTCATGTAAAACAGCCAGTCGGCTTGAAAAACCTTGCCCAGGGCGGCGAAAATAGGCACAGCCATCAGAAAGACCATCCAGCTTGCATGGATCAGGGTTTCCGCGAAACGCGCGAGGTATATGCTGTGCAGGCTGACCGGGCTGGAAACCAGGAGGTAAAGGTCCTCGCTGAAAAAAAAGGTAGTGAAAGAGCAGATAAGGTTACTCACCACGAGGATGAGCAGGAAAGAAATCAGGGTCATGGAGACCAGCTTGACAGTGAGCAGGATTCCGATATCCTCGGTCGAGCGGAAATAGACCAGCATCTTGTGGAAGATTGCGTATACCGTAATCCAGAAAATAACAGTCAGCACAGCCAGCGGCAGGACTCGTCCCATGGGAAGGCTGCGCCAGGTGTTCATGGCGCTTTTTATCTTGGGGAAGAACAGAAGGTTGTAATTTCCCATTTTTTACCAGCTCCATTCCTCGTTGAAAAAGCCTGCTTTGAGGACTTCGGATGCAAATGGGCGGTCCGCTCCCCGGCGGTAGATAAAATAGTCCGGCAACATCTTTAAAGCTCCTCTGAAACTTAAACTGCTCTTGTAATCCCACTCCTCTTTGAAATTCAGCAGAACCAGTTTATCAGGGTTCAAAGGGTTGGGGAAAACACACTTGAAAGCCACTTCGTCTTTCGGGAAGCTCTCCTTGCCGGCCACAATCAGCCTGCCGTCAAAACGCACCGGGCTTTTTTCATTGATCCGCGCAATCAGGGTGTTCGTTAGCTCATCGCCGAACAGAACCAGGTGGCTGGTCTCAAGATCGCCGGGACTCACCAATGAGTCCGGCTTGATCATGAAATGCACATCCGGCAGTTCTCCCCAGTCGCAGAAACGCAGGCATTCCTCGAGAGTGGAGCCGCCTCCTCCGGCAGTACCGTAAACAAGAACCACCCTGTCCGAGAGTGTTTCGTATAATGGACCCTCGAGGCCTTTCCTCTTTACCGGACCTTGCAAGGATAGACCTGAGTCCTCAGAGATTTCCCCCTTTTTGATCTCAAGCCGCAAAGGCCCCTGATCCGGCACGGTTATGAATATCCCCTTATCAGACTGGCCGCCGGAGATTTTTACTTTGCCCCCGGGTCTGACACCAGGCAGATTATCCAGGTAAAGGTTCAGCCGGGCGACATTTTCAGTTTGAATTACAGCTTCTCCGGCCCCTTTATTCCAGAGCGCCTTGACCTTGGCATAATCGCCGTATTTCTCGAAACGCTCTATCTCGAGCCAGTCATATTTTGCATTCTCATAGCGGCAGGTGGTAAAAGAGAATTCCACCTGTGGCTTCTTTCTTCGGGCCTGCAGGAGCTCAAGCATGGTCCGGCCTCCTTTGTACGCAGGGTCCCAGGCGTTGTGGCCCACACTGTCGTAGCGTGTAAACTGGACTTTGACTCCTGCATTCTGCAAAGCTGCGAACATCTGCTCGGAGTTGGCTATCGGGACCACGGGATCGTCGTTGCCGTGATGAATGTGCACCGGAAATGCATGGGCATTCCCGGCCCAGTTGGCAATCTGGTTTTGTTCTATAATTTTTTTGAGGAATGGGTACTTATTGATTTTTTCCGGCATCAAATCCTGGATCAGGCGCGATCTTGTAATATCGGAAGAGGGGCAGACCGGCACAGCGGCGGCCCAGAGATCAGGGTATCGCAAAGCCATTTCCCAGGTGCCGTTGCCACCCATGGAAAGGCCGGTGACAGTAATCCTCTCGGGATCGACAGGGTAATTTTTACGTACCAGTTCGAGCACATCCAGCACATCCCGGGCGCCGGGACCGTGATAACCCATGGTTCCACGGCCCCAGGGGCAGACAACAATGCCCGGCGCCTGAGGCAGCTCGGGCCAGGTCGGCAGGGAGCAGAACGCCAGCTCATCAGGTTCTCCGGGACGGTTGCCTATCCCGAACAGACGTTTCAGGTTGTTCGCATAGTTGGACCAGGCTCCGTGAAGGCTCACTACCAGGGGCCATCCGGAAATTTTTGAGTTTTCCACCCCCTCGGGAAGGTACAGGGCGAAGGGATATACTGCGTCATCAAGGGTGCTGCGGTAAGTCCGGAAAAACATCCCGCTTTTCCGGACATAGACAAAGACCTTGCGCCTGAACTCAGGGCTCGCTCCAATCCGGAGTTTTAAGGTGCAGTCAAAGGCACGGTCCTCGACAGGGGGACTTTCAAATTCGATTGAAAAATCAAGCACATCGCAGATCCCGGGATAAATCAGGCGCTCCCGGCCCTCGCTTTTAAGAGCCTGATCTTTGAACTCGAGCGATGCTTTCCCGGCCAGAGGCTCGAGTGTCCCGGAATCGAAGCGGACTACCACCCGGCCAAGCAGGGGGCCGCTTTCGCCGGTCCTGAAAGTCGGCAGATCAATGGATTTTATCTCGACATCGAAAGGGCTGCTCTGCCGGGCCTCGATCGCGTTGGTCTCAAAGAGCAAGAAGATGATAAAGGTAAATCTCAAGATTTTTTTAAACATGGATCAAAGCCCCCGCTTTCTCCCGGATTGTTCAAGCAAAGATCCAGGGAACTTTTGTTTCATGGATCAGAGAGCCGCAGGACATCTTCCGCACGGCTAATGTTTCAGGGACCGCTAAACGCCGGATAGGACGATCATTAAACCGGTGCACCGGTTTTTTTAAATTACTACAGGGAGCATTAAATAGTTTCCATTTATATTGTTTTTATATGCTTTAGCATTGGTTATTCATAAAAGTCAAGTAAATAGGAATGATTTACCAAGTGTCAATTCTTACATTTAAGTCGCCGACGGCTTACTGTTCGTAATAACGATTGAAATACCTCGAGAGAAAAGCTTTTACAACTGCCGAAAAGAGGTTTCAGGGCCACTACCTGGGATGTTAGATCATCCCAGGTGAAACCAGGGGCCATAAGAAGCCCTGAAGCCCGAGGAACCTGTTTTTGGAGCGTGCAGATGACAAGTAATTTCCATCATCGCCCTGATATATGTACAATGTCTCGGCAGGCCTTTGCGCAGCTTTATCGCGCCAGGCGAGCTTGGCGAAGCGGAGTAAAGGACATAATTGCCAGGATTAACTTTTGTTTCTTTTTGTTTAAAAAGAAATGGTTTTGCTTCTTTTGCCACCAAAAGAAGAAATAGAATTTCCTTTACGGATAGATGTAACCAATTTTATGACCTGAATAGTATCTGGCCCAGGGAATGGTAAAACGGCCTCTCTTTGTTTACCAGCTCCATTCCTCGTTGAAAAAGCCGGCTTTAAGCACCTCGGATTTGAAGGGCCGGTCCGCTCCCCGGCGATAGATAATGTAGTCCGGCAACTGTTTGAAAGCTGCCAGATAAAACCAGGGCACAGAGTAATCCCATTCTTCCTCGAAGTTCACTAGAACCAGTTTATCAGGGTTCAGGGGATTGGGGAAAACACACTTGAAAGCCACTTCTTCTCTTGGAAAGCTCTCCTTGCCGGCCACAATCAGCCTGCCGTCAAAACGCACCGGGCTTTTCGGGTTTATCCGGGCCACAAGACTGTTGGTGCGCTCATCCCCGAATAGAACCAGGTGGCTGGTCTTAATATCCTGGGCAGTCACCAGGGAGTCCGGCTTGATCATGAAATGCACATCCGGCAGTTCTCCCCAGCAGGCGAAGCGCAGGGTCTGCTCCAGGGTGGAGACGCCCTCAGCGATTGTGCCGTAAACAAGAATTACCCTGCTGGAAAGTGCTTCATAGATCGGGCCTTCGAGGCCTTTCCTCTTGACCGGACCCCCAGGCGCTGGACCCGGGGCTGCGCTGATTCTTCCCTTTTTGATCTCAAGCCGCATAGGCCCCTGGTCCGGCACGCTCATGAATATGCCCTTATCAGACTGGCCGCCGGAGATTTTTACTTTTGTGCCGGGTCTGACACCCGGCAAACTCTGAAGGTAGAGGTTGAGCCTGGAGACATTTTCCGTTTTGAGCACCACTTCGTCGGCCCCTTTATTCCAGAGCGCCTTGATTTTCGCATAATCGCCGTATCTCTCGAAGCGCTCTATCTGGAGCCAATCGTACCTGTCGTTTTCGTAGCGGCAGGTAGTAAAAGTGATTTCCCTCTCCGGTTTTCGCCTGTACGCCTCAAACAACCGGTGCAGGGTCCGGCCTTCCTTGTATGTGGGGTCCCAGGCATTGTGGCCCACATTATCGAAGCGGGTAAGCAGCACCATGGCTCCGGCGTTTTGGAGTGCGCTCAACATCTGTTCTGAGTGGCTTACTGGCACAGACGGGTCATCATTGCCATGGTATATCTGTACCGGGATATGGATTGTATTATCCGCCCAGTTGGCAATCTGATTCTGCGCCAAAGTCTTTTTGAGGAAAGGATATTTATTGCTATTCTCAGGCCGCAGCTCCTGGAACAGGTCCCAGTTTTCGATATCTGAAAACGGGCAGACCGGCACTGCTGCTGCGAAAAGGTCCGGGTGGCGCAAAACCATCTCCCAGGTGCCGTTACCGCCCATGGAAAGGCCGGTGACAGTGATCCGCTCGGGATCTACAGGGTAATTTTCACGCACTATCTCGAGCACATCGAGCACATCCCGGGCGCCGGGACCGTGATATCCCATGGTTCCACGGCCCCAGGGGCAGACAACAATGCCCGGCGCCTGAGGCAGCTCGGGCCAGATCGGCAGGGAGCAGAACGCCAGCTCATCCGGTTCTCCGGGACGGTTGCCTATCCCGAACAGGCGCTTCAGGTTGTTCGCATAGTTGGACCAGGCCCCGTGAAGGCTCAACACCAAGGGCCAGCCGGTATTTTTTACCTTTTCCACCCCTTCGGGATGGTAGAGCGCAAAGGGGTAGACAGCATCGTCAAGGGTGCTGCGGTAAGTGCGAAAAAACATGCCCCATTCGCGGATGAACACAAACACCCGCTGGCTCAGAGAGCAGTCTTCCCCGATTTTAACCTTTAAAACACCGTCCAGGACGCTGTTCTCCTCTGGAGGATTTTCCAATTCGATCGGGAAATCGAGTGCGGCGTAGATTCCGGGATAAAGCTGCTGCACAGTTCCCTGGCCGCTGAAATTCAGCTCCTCGATTTCGAATGCGGCTTGTCCGTTTACGGGCTGAACGAGTTTTGAATCGAGCCGCAGGACCACCCGGCCGAGGAGCGGTCCCTTTTCGCCTGTTCTGAAAGTGGGCAGATCGATGGATTTGATTTCAACTTGTATCAGGCTGTTCTCCCGGGCCTCGATATTGTTTGATTCACAGAGCAAGAAAACGATTGAAATAGCAGTGAAGATATTTTTCCACATGGCTCAGATTAAATAAAGGTGAATGAAGGATTATAAAAAGTGTTACTGAAAAATGTCGCTTCCCGGCAGACCGAAAGGGCAAGTGAAATATAAGCACAATAGAGGCTTAAAGAACAGGCCTTTTTATTTCCTTTTCGCTGCCGCCTTCAAATACCCAGATCAGAAGACTCCCGAGCCAGACCCCCATCAGATTGAGCAGGATGTCCTGAATATCGAAAACCCGCTGGGGCAGGATGATCTGGTAACATTCTTCCATCACCCCCAGAACGGCTGAGACAACGATTGCCGCTATCCATGTCTTCCTGCCCCGAAAAACGTTCGCCAAGCCTATTTGAGGCGCCTTTTTAAATGCGACGTGCCAGAGTAAAACCAGAACCGCATATTCAGGGAAATGAACGTATTCATTGACACTTTCCCCGAGCCTGGAAACAAAATAGAACAGAAACATTAAGTACAGCGCAAGAATCCCCAGGAAGAGCCACTTTTTATGCAAAAACATCCATTTTATAAACGTTATGAAAAAGATAAATGTAGACAGATAAATGACCAGTAGTCTCACAATCCGGGAATAAACAGCCCAGGTGAGCGCCGCAGCCGCCATTTTTGTCCACTGCGGAAGGTAAGAGGCGATATAAAATAAGAAGCCCGAATAGGCGAGGGCCAGGCTGAAATAAAAAAGTGTGGCAATCCTGAAAGGCATGATCGAAGAAAGGAAGAAAACGCTGACTTTGGAATTTTTATCTCGAGCCGGCGGAAAATATCCAGGCCCGAACAGTGCGAAAAGCCTGCTGACAGAGAGAGTGTGCCCGATTACTTATTTATCTTATTGTTGGTCAGGATAATATCGACAAAACTTTGCGAAAACCGCTCCAATTTGACATCCGGGAAAGAATCCGCTGGCGAGCATTCAAATATTGGCTCGATCCGAATATTTTTCAGCCGTGGCTCATCCCCTTTCAAGGCGATATGGAGCTTGATGTTTTTATGAGTAATTCGTTCAATTTGCGAGATGGGTCCATTGACCCATACGACCAGTGTTTTGGGATTTATTCGCGCGATATATTTGGTGTTTCTTAATTCAATCGGGATATCTTTGAATGACTGGGTAATCAGTTTCTCTTGGATCTGGATTCTCAAAGTAACGTTTTCCGGGATAACGGTGATAGTGGGATGTGGTGGGACAAGGTGAAGGGTTCGCCGGAGATTTATTTCCGAGAGACCGTCTATATTGACCTGCGGGGTGGAAATTTTTTCAATCTTCTCCACCAGGCTTTTCGGTCCCCGGAGGCTCACGCTTGGCGGGTTGCAGATGATCTGGGAGATGTTATAATTATCAGCCGGTTTCCCTAAAATCTCGGCGTTCACAACCACAAAGGATTTAATCATTACTTGTTCGATATCCAGCTCCAGATCACTCGGGAAAATATCGGTTATCTCAGCCCCCGGAGGCCTTCCCATTACCAAATCATCGCTTAACCGGATCAGATGATGGCCCTGATTAAGGTTTGTAATGTCCACCCGCAGGAACATAGAGCGTTCATCCATGGTTCTGATAACCGTTTCACTGGCCCTGATCCTGACAGTGGCGTTTTTAACCTCGCGGTTATCGGCACCGCTCGAGACGATTATCAGGTCTTCCTGCAGGCCTTTCAATTCAATAGGAATGTTAAAATCGCCGTAACGATAGTCTTTCCCTGTCACCATCACCCACAACGTAGTGGCGATGGCCAGGGAAATGAGCTTCAGCTCGATATTCTTGAACCATTTATTTAACGATTTAAACCATTTTTTAATATCATTAGTCTTCATGGCTGCATTGATTAAGTACTGAGCAGTGGCTTAATTCTTCTTTCCAGCTCAAGCGGTGTGTCCAGACGATGGAGCTTCCCGTTATGCGTAATAGAAACTGTTCCGCGTTCTTCGCTCACCACGATGACAACAGCATCCGATTCCTCACTCAGTCCTAATGCTGCACGGTGACGGGTACCGTATTCTTTGTCGAGATCCGAACGGCTGCTTAAGGGTAAGATAGCGGCAGCGGAGGTAATCCTTCCACTGGAAATAATCACCGCACCATCGTGAAGGGGGGATTGAGCGTTGAAAATGCTCAGCAGAAGGTCACTCCCTATCAGAGCATTCAACTGCACGCCTGTTTCGATCAGGTTCTTCAATTCGAGTTCGCGCTCGATAACTATCAAAGCCCCAATGTTGCTCTTGGAAAGCAGGTTGACAGCCCGCTGCAGTTCACCGAGAAAACCGGTGGGCTGTCCTTTGATCCGTAAAAAATCCAGAAAGGGATTCCGCCCGAAAGATGCCAGGGCCTTGCGGATATCCGCCTGAAAAATGACAATAATTGCGATTACTATATAAGCCAGAAAGTTCCGCAGAATCCAGGCCATAGTCTGCAGCTGAAAACGATCCGAGACAAAATAAAACAGGATCAGCAGGACGATTCCGAAAGCTATCCGGGCGCTGCGGGTCCCCTTGAGCGGGTAAAGAATGTAATAGACAAAGATGGAAACAAGGATAATATCGATCAGAGAGGTAAAGTTAAAATTTATATTGTCGAAAATATTCGACATTTGAAGGCATCCTTTAACAGGCAGAATCGGCCGAAAAAATATCGAGATTTCTAAAATTGAATAATAACACAACAACCGGGTTCAAGACAATAAAAAATCCCGATAAATTCGACGTTCAGATTAACCGAAACCCTGATCGCCAAAGGCTTGAGGTAATGGCAGCACCCGGATTCAACCAGGCGGTCAACCGGTTTTTGACCGACTCTACATCTTTTAATCGAAAAGAATTCCCCGCGGCTTGCTGCGGAGTAAACGGCCCCTTAAGCCAACCGTAGGGGCGACCGGCGGTCGCCCGGGGGGCGGGGGGTGAAAATAATCATTACCAACCTTATGATACCTCGCAGCTTGCTGCGGGGTAGTTCATTTTAATGGTAGTGGCTGAGAGTTCAAAAATGAAGCAGCCGGGCTTCAGTCCGTAGCTTGTACTTTATGCGCGGAGAGCTACCTTTTGACCTTTACCATTTGTTCAAAGAGCAGCCTGGCGAAAGTCTTGGAAAAAATTCTTACCTCATCCTCAGTGTCTCCTGGAATCAGGTATCCCCGCTTGAAGAGATCCTTGATCGCGTATTTGTCGATATCAATAAGTGGCTTATGCGTGACAATTTTCCGGCAGGTTTTTTTATCATCTTCAGTAATGCTGTTCAGAATAAACTGAAAGTGCATCTGCGCTTCATCTAAAAAGAGTTCCTCTACGTTCTCGAAAATAGTCTTATGCGGGTTCACCTGGTTGAAATCGAAGTCAAAAAGAATCGAGCAGGCGATGGCCATGTAAAAGGGAAAATAACCTGCCAGATCCACCACAGTGTCAAAATGTTCCTCGAGCGGATGACCGAAAATGCGGCTGGGTTCGGAAACAAAAAGCAGGGCTTCATTTTCGCTAAAAGCAGTCAGATTAAGATTGGAGAAAATGTTAAAGAAGGGAGAGTCACTGATTTCCTTGTTATGGCAGAGCTCCTGCAGATTTTTCAGCGAACTGGTGACATAGGCCACATTATAGTTGTTGGCTATTGAACGGAGAAAGGCGAAAAACTCGGGGTCGAAATTTTTGTTTTTGGTTATTGATTCAAATTCATCGAAAAGCAGCACCAGTTTCATGTTCTGAGTGTCAAGCTTCTCACAGACCTTTTTGAACCCGTCATAGCCCGGCTCAGGCAGCGGGCCAATTTTATTGATTCCCTCTGCTTTCAGGGCTTCGAACAGCGAGATGAAAAAGTCATCGACCAGAGCCCTGCGTTTTTCCTGAAAATCCATGAAGATAAAAATGTAGCTCTCAGGGTTTTTGAGGAAGGCGCGCCTGTTTTCGACATCGTTGATATGATAAAGCAGACTGCTCTTGCCGATACGCCTTTCACCGACAATCGAGACAGATTGGGGCCTGGCAGCTCCCAGGCGGGAATAGATTGTGGAGATTTCTTTTTTCCGGCCATAAAAGTAGCGCCTATCGCGAATCATTGCCCGGTTGAAATACGGATTCTGGCCGAAACTGATACCAGTGGGAGTCCCGACTGCTTCGGCAGCCCCGCTTTTTGGCGTACCGGACACTTGTTCAAGCAGGCTGTCCAGTGCGGCCACTAGCTGACCGGCGTCCTTGAATCGCTGGTCCGGATCTTTGGCCATGGTTTTCAAAATAATCGATTCGAGCTCAGCAGGCAGCTCAGGCGCCAGTTTGCGGGGGGCGACCGGAGTATCGCTGATTTGACTTAGCGCCACGGCTACAGGTTTTCCCGGACCGAAAGGCAGTTTGCCGGTAAACATTTCGTAGATGATTATTCCGAGAGAATAAATGTCCGTGCGTTGATCGATTGATGAGCTTCGCGCCTGTTCCGGCGCAATATACTCCGGTGTGCCCACAAAGGTCCCGGTCTGGGTTATGGCGCTCGAGGTTTCGCCGATCGCAATGCCGAAATCCATCACCACGCAGCGGTCGCTGCCGGTTTCGAGCATAATGTTCTGCGGTTTCAGGTCGCGATGGACGATCCCTTTTTCGTGCGCCTGCTCGAGGGCCAGGGCGATCTGACGGATTATTTTGACTCCCTCGAATAAATCGAACCGGTGCCCGGTAATCAGGCTTTTCAATTCCCGGCCTTCGATATATTCCATGCTGATAAAATGGGTCTCGCCTGTTTGTCCAATATCATAGATGCGATAAACGTTCGGATGAGTAATGGTTCTGGCCAAAGCGATTTCCCGCTTGAAACGGGCGATAAAATCGTGGTTTACGGCCAGCTCGGGATGCAGCACCTTAAGGGCGACAGTCTGATCGAGCACTGTATCGCAGGCCCTGAAGACCGTGGCCATTGCCCCGTCACCGATTTTGACCAGATCGCAGTACCGGCCGGCAAACATTCCAGGCTCTGCGCCATCTGTTTTTTCTTTTGCGGCGCGTTTTTTCCGCTTGCCCGGCGAGCTGACTTTTTTCGCAGTGCGGGGAGCCTCAGGGGCAGGCTGTTCCCTGAGATTGATGCCGCAATTGAGGCAGTACCAGTTGCTGGTTGGATTTTCGGTTCCACAGTTAGGGCAAATCATAAAACGAACGCCTGACTAAAGTGGTCGGAAGAATGGTTCTCACTGGCCTGCCGCCCAGAGGACAGAATTAATGATTAAGCCCGCCAGCGGCTTGTTGCGGACAAACGGGCTTTCCTCGACCGGATCCCCGGGGCTCAGGTAAACCACCCGGCCTGCGCCCTCGGTTCTTGTCCAGCCGCAGTCATCCTGCGAGCCGTTATCGGTGAGGTCGCAGGTCAGGAGAAGGTTTACCGGCTGGCCGGGATAAAACCTGATTTTAAAGTCCTGGTCGTCTTTGACCGGAAATTTTTCCGGGACACCAGCTAATATCGGGTGCTCCTTTCCGGGAAGCCGCATGATCTGATAATCCCGGTGCCCGACAAACCCGTCTTCCGCCATATTGTAATATCCGCCCACGAGCCGGGTCAGCTCCGGGTTGTTGTTCGCCTGGCTGATCACATGGTGCAGGGCAACCAGGCCCTTACCGCCGGATACAAATTGAGTGATGTTTTTTTCGTGTACCTGGCTGATATCATTGTGATTGAAAAGCACCAGCACATCGTAGGATGCGAGGCTTTCCGGTTTGAGAATATTTTCGGTATTGCTGAAATCGGCTTTCATTTTAGGGGCTTTTTGGTTGTTCAGCATTTCGGCCAGCTCAAAACCCGCTTTGCCGTAACGGTATTCCTCGGCAAAGACAAGCACGTTTAAACTGCGCTGGGCCAGCAGATTCTTTGCTCCGGGATTTGCCGACAGGATTAAACAGCAAACAAAAATGTAGCGGTTCATTCTTGACTCCCTTGACTGGTATTGGGCACTAAGAGGCGAATTGATGCTCGATTTCGCGGGATACTTTGTAAAGGTTGTGTTCCTCCCTGATCCATAAACGGAAGAGATCCATTCTGAATCGATAAGCGTCTTTTGTGTTCTGTTCCAGGATTTCGCGCCGCAACATATTTTCGCAAGCCTTTTTAATTGCCGCTGTAGAGACAGACAATGAGGATTTATTGAGGCCTCCGACTATCTCTTTGAGATTCTGGAATTGGTTTACGTTTTTCGAAAGCTCGGCAATGATCGAGAGAGTGACTTTTTCAGGGGGAGTTAAACCCGCCCAGAAATAAATCATCTGCGGCGGCGGGTTGTCTATTATCTCCCTGACGACCGCTGAAATATCCTCTTCGTAGAAATAGTTGCGCTTCTCTGTGTTCAGCATCTCGACAATGTTCCGACAAATAAGCTGAGTGTAAAAAGGCTGGCCTGCTGTGAGGGTCATGATACTGCGTACGGAAGAGCCGAGATAAAACACTTTGCCCCACACCGGTTCATGAATCAATCTGCGGGTATCATTGGGAGTCAGGTAGCTTATGTTCCTGTAATCACAGCGCTGCAGGAGAGACTGCCAGTAAGATTTATCCCGGTCCTGAAGGCGGTGGTTCCCCGCGAAAATAAAGAAAAGCCCGGCTTTGTGTTCCACCAGTCCGCTCAGGAAAAGAAAGATGTCTTTTTTTATTTTACCTTCAGCAACCTTATCTTCAATCAGCTCGTATTCATCGATCAGAAAAAGCAGCTTGCTCTGGCCAATCGCCACCAGGACTTTATCGATAAATTTGTCGAACAGGGTGTACGGATTTTTCGATCTGTTTTCGAATCCGGAAATTTTGAAATCGATATTATACCGTCTAACCGCCTCTGCGGTGAGTTCAGCTATCCGCTCGAGGAACTCGTTGTCGTTATTAATCGCCATGGCTTGCATGTCGATGAAAACGGGCATGTAGTTCGGACCCAGCCGGCCGCCTAGAATCTGGTAGAGCACACTCGTTTTCCCGGCCCTCCGTTCCCCGAACAGTACGATCAGGGAGCCGTATTTTTCGTTGTCCACCTTGTTTTTAACGAAGCGGAAATCATCCTCCCGACCGAAAAACATTTCCCTGCTGCGGATTGGATTGCCCACGATAAAAGGATTTGGCACAATGATTTCAAAGGGTCTGCGGCGGAAGCGGGTAAGCAGCATATGGGCGATATTGCGTTTGTAATATAAAAAGGCGCCTCCACTCAGCACGAGAATGAGCATCAGGATTGTCATGAAAATCGGATCGCGCCAGAAAGGCGGCCGGTAAAAGACACTCCGGCTTACGGACAAGATTTGCTGCTCTCTGTCGAAAACCAGCAGCTCGATTCGATTAAGGCCCTTGGAAAGGACTAGAGTCTCCTCGAAAGAAGCGCGAACCGGTAGGCTGTCGACCGGGGATAGGAAGACATCCCGTTCCTGGCCATTGAGTATCATGGAAATGCGCTTGATTCCGTCGTCATTGATGGCTGTGCCGGACAGGACTGTGCGCTGTCTCCTCAGTCTGAGGGTTGAATCGGCAGGAAGGTTCAGCACAAGCTGCGGCAGGCCTCTGATTTTTCTTAAGCGTTCATTTTCGGTAAAACGGTTTTCCAGCAAAGCCAGGAGGCTGTCGGCTTTGTAACTGGAACCGAGCTGCTTGACCTGGAGAAGTTTATCTCTGGCTGAGATCAGCGAGTCGTGCAGGATCAGCCTGGAAGCCTCATCCAAAAGACTTTTCTGCTCTTTCCGGCGCTGGATTTCATCGATCAATGCGGCAATGTTTTTCCTGTATTTCAGGGCCTCGCTGTTTGTTGGATCGATCCTTAAAACCTGGTCGAACCGGATTAGGGCCTCATCCCACAATTCGCTCTCGAAAAGCTGGATGCCCTCCCGGAGCAGCTCGTTAATCCTTTGCTGTTTGAGATTCTCTTCCTTGGCCAGTCGATCGAGGCGGTCTTTTACCTGTTTTCGCAGGGTGAGAGCTTTCGGCTGGGTGGGTTCAAGTTTCAGCACTTCTTCAAAACAGGCAAGCGCCTCAGCCAGATCGCCTGCCTCGAGGTGGGAGATTCCCTGGGCCAGGGTCATATCAACAGCTTGTTTTTGGCGGGCTAAATTATCCTGCTTTTCCTGCTCCTTTTTTATTATTTCCAGATGCTCTGCGGCCTCTTTGTGCTCGGGGTCCAGAGTGAGTACTGCTTCAAATTTGGCCAGAGCCTCCTGGAAATTGCCCTCCCGTTCGAGTTCGAGCCCTTTTTCCATCTCAGTGGCAATCTTCTCCTCCAGTTCCCGCTGGGAGGTACCCATTTTTTCTGCAATAGCCTTCTGATAGCCTCTGAGCAACTGGAGCGTTTCAGGACTGTTTTTTATCTCCCCCGCTGCCAGCGAGCGATTAAAATAATCTGATGCAGTCTCGTAATTCCCGAGATTGTAATGCGCCAGCCCGAGCTGGTAATAAGGGAGGTAGTTTCTCCGCCAGACACCGTAAGTACGCGCATTGAGCTCTGGATCGGGTTTGAGGCTGACAGCCCGTTCGAGATCAGCCACCGCCTCCTCCCAGCGGCCAACAGAAATATTTTCCAGGGCCCGTTCATATGCAGCGTACCAGGTGTCCTGGCCTGGGAGCGGGGTGACCGAAACCAGCAGGCAGAAGACCAGGCCGTATGAAAGACGGCGCAATGTTTTAGCAGCAACCATCGGGGAATTTCCTAAAAGCGAAAAACCGCTGAAAGCAGAACCTCGGAGACGCTCCTGGAGAAATTAACCGCGGCATCCAGCTGGATCTTGTTTTTCAGGACGAAGCCAAAGCCGAAAGTGCCGTGGACCTCATTTTTTCCCCGCGGGAAAATGCGTTTGAGCGCTTCATCTTCAACAGTCGTGTGGACCACGTGCGACGGGTCAGTATAGAAGCCGGCCCGCAAAGGCAATTGCCATTCACCGAACATGAGGTAATATTCACATCCGAAATGAATTTCAGTACGGTCTTTTAAAACCAGATCCTCGATGCCGTCACTGTCCACAAACCGGGTGAAAGGAAACTCTGCCGAGTAAGTGGCCTGGTCATCGGCATTGAGGTTCCGGTCAAGATCCTTGATCAGATCGGAGTATTCAACACGCACAGCATCAAGCGAAAGGGTTAAATTGTCTTTTAGACTCAATGCGGCGCCGAAGCTGTAAACATCGGGCACCTTGAAGACCAGATCCTGATCGGCTTGATAAATGTTCGTTCTCCCGCCGCTGTCGTCCACATCTTCAATCGTGTTGCAGATATTGAATTTTGGACCGCTGCGGTATACTGCGCCGACCGAGAGGAAATCGGTCGGCTCGCTTTTTACCCCGATATTGATACTGTAACGTGTATCTTTGCTGCTACTGGTGACGCTGAATATGCGAACCGGCCGGTTGGTCTGAGAGCTGCGCTGAAAAAGATGTTCGAAAAAACTGAACTCAAGTGTCGATACCATGGTTGAGACACCGACCGAGAGGTACCGTGTGTGTTTGAAGGCGAAAGCAGCGCCCCAGTTATTGACCTGGATATCGCTCCCTGTTTTGCTGCCGGGTTCGAAATCAGCGGGATCGAGGTCAGGAGAATCGAAGATCGATCCGAAGCCTGCCGCTTCATGAGAGCTTTCAAAGTTGATCAGTTCCTGGCGGTAGACTGAAAATGAAAACTTTCCATAAGGGTAAACCAGAGACAGATAGCTCTGGCTGACAATATCATTGTGGAAATGCTTGCGCAGGTTGTGGTCATCCTCAGTGCCTGCGTTTTCAGTGTGGCTGAAGCGGTTTAACTTATAATGCACTGAAATTTCTGGTTTTGTCAATATTGTCAGGCCGGCCGGGTTGGCCATTCCTGCAGTGGCGTCATCGGCAATCGCTACGAATGCGCCGCCGAGGCCCACAGCACGGGCGCTCGGGATGTTGAAATTGAACTGGATGTTGCGGATAAAGGTATTCCGGTCGCTTTTACGCCAGA
>Ga0307379_10002196_pt1 | contig 29306 bp, 48 predicted proteins | sample UN2MG_FD_202237 | JGI IMG/M metagenome (GOLD analysis project Ga0307379, IMG submission 202237) | Soil microbial communities from Risofladan, Vaasa, Finland - UN-2 | ecosystem: Environmental > Terrestrial > Soil > Coastal area > Acid sulfate soil | place: Finland: Risofladan, Vaasa | collected...
CACCAAAGCCAGCCGTAACGAACAAGGCCCACAAGTCTCCGCCAGGCGTTCGCGGCGCACAGAAGACACAAGCGGCGGATGGCGAAAGGTTCAACAGGGGCGCAGTCAAGCCCTGGAAGCCGAAAGGCAGAAAATGACCAGACCAGGATGTAAGTCAAAGAAGCATACGCCTTACGTCTCGGAAGCGCAGACAACGGCGGGCAACATTGCTTTAGCGGCCAAGAAAGGCAAAATTCCAAAGTCCAAACTGAAAGGGGCATCAAAACAGATGGCAAGGGGAATGACGATGGAAGAGCTTGAAAGCCATAGCAAAGAGGCCAAAGGCAAGAAGCTACCCAGGAAAAAACGCCAGAGCGAAGTCAAAGCATACGTCAAAGAACGCCAAGAGCAGAGAAATCGAAGAATAGGATAATGAGCAAATTAAGTGAATGGATTAAAAAGCATTGCTACAAGGTAACAATGATTGACCGCCGACCATTTGGAGAGGTAACAATGCGGTTTTGGGAACCCCGAAACATTATTGGCCGGGCATATAGTTGGTTGAAAACGAGAAGGTCACTCAAAATCATTAGAAATAAGAGGGCAGAACAATGATAAATCTACATATAGGAACTGGCCCGAAATTCACAGTAGACCAGATAAGTCTACCTTTTACCGGAGTGGACATTGGTCAATTATTTAACTGTACGGGAACAGTAAAACTGGACGCTATAAACCCTGAAGGCCCGACCTATGTTTTTGAGGTTTTAGAGCTGGGATTTCCTGAAATGGAACGGGGCACACTCAAAATCCGCAAGGCTGGTAGGAAAAAACAGGCCCAAGCGCCGTCGAAAAAGAAATGATGGATAACGAAACCAGAGCAGAGCTAATTGAGGACGCTGAGGCATTTCGGGCCATTGACGAGATGGTCAAAACAACGGGCTGGCAGAATGTTGTTATACCCCGCATCGAGCAGCTCAAAGAAAGCAGTATGAAGACGCTGATTACGGCCACGAACTATCGGGATATAGTCAGGGCGCAGGAAACCGTCAAGGCCGTAGAAGATATATTACTTACGTTGATGATGAAGATGAAAATGGGAGAGGAAGCTATAGAGCTATTGGATAAACAGGAATAGTCGTTTTTTGAAAACGCTCAACACCCTGAGCGATGGCACTGGTTAGCCCCGGAAATGGGGCTTTTTTTATGCGCCAACACGTCATCACGGGACTGAGCCTAAAAGGAGTTGAATTATGGCCGAAGAACAAGAAGGACTTCAGGAGCAAGAGACACCCGCCGAAAGCGAACCTCAAGCCACTGAAACACCCGAAACCCACGAAGAAACGGTAGACTGGCAGAAACGCTACAAGGACTTACAGACAGACCACACCCAGACAAAACAGCGGTTGGCAAGGCTTGAAGAGCAGCCCCCCGAAGAACCCCCTGAAGATGATTACGAAGATGAGGGGTTTGTCGACCGCAAAACTGTCAAAAAGATAGTAACGGAAGCCGTAACAAAGGCTGTTAGTAGCGTTCGGATGCAGGCAGCAGATTCTTATTTTCGCAGGACCTACAAGGACCTCGTTAAGCACGAAAACGCCATCAGTGGCATACTTCGCAACCCCAAAGACCCCACTTCATTAAAAGGGGCTTCGGCGGAAGAAAGGATTGATGCCGCAGTAAAAGAGTTTAACGCGTTGACAGAGGAGGCTAAAACTACCGCGAAAGCGGAAGCGGAAGCCGCAGCAAAGGAGCGCGAAGAAAAGAATCGTCTGGCTGCCGGACTCGGCGGGTCACCAACTCCACCATCAAAGGACGAAACAGTGGTAACGGATGCGCAGGAAATCGCGGCCCGAAAAGCACAATCGGCCAAACGACGTAATATGGCCTAAATTTATTTAACAGAAAGGAGCTACTAACATGGGACAGTTATGGGTAACCAGTTCCCTTGGTGGCTATCTTGGTAATCGGAAGCTGTCGAGAACGGTACGGCACGCAGCTCAGCCCCTTCAGAAGTTCAGACAGTTCTGCAATATCAAGGAAGCTCTTGGGAAGAACAAGAACGATTTAGTTTTCTTCGATAAAATATCGAATGTGGCTACAGCCGGTGGGACTCTCGTAGAGACCAATACAATGCCGGAAACGCAGGTAACGATTCAAACCGGGACAATTCAAGTAACCGAATTTGGAAATTCAGTTCCGTTCACTGGAAAGTTGGAAACTCTGGCTGAGTTTGACGTTGACAACATCATTACCGTCGCCTTGAGAAATGACCAGTCGAAGGTACTTGATTCTGCGGTTGCCGGGCAATTTGTATTGAGCCAGCTCAAGTACACCTGCCTAACGGCGTCTTCGGCGGGTTCATTCCAGACCCTTACCGCAGATGCTACGCAGGGAACAACTACCTCGGCAGTCACCGTCGATATGTACCATCTCAGAGAGTGTGTTGACAAACTAAAGGTTCTCAATATCCCGAAATATGACGGCGAGAACTACGTGATGATTGCTTCAGTCAACGCTTTAAGAGGTATTAAGAATCATTCCGCATGGCAGGATGCAGCCAAATACGGCGACCCGGAAAGGCTGTTTTCAGGCGAGGTCGGAAGGATTGAAAGCGTAAGATGTATCGAGGAAACGAACTTTTTGAGTAACGCACGTGGCGGAAGCACCTACGGTGAGGCCGTAATGTTCGGCGCGGACGCATGTATGGAGGCTATAGCCTTGCCGGAGGAGATACGTGCCAAGATTCCCGGGGACTACGGGCGAAGCAAGGGTGTTGCGTGGTACGGCATCCTTAACTTCGCAAAAATCTGGGATTACACAGGTGACGGTGAGTGCCACATTATCCACATTAACAGCGTCTAAGGCGCAGAAAGGGAAATAACTATGAAAAGTTTAAGACACATTTCGTTGGGATTAGTCATAGGCTTCCTTCTCGTCTTAGGGATGGGAGCTGCTTATGACAAGACGTACCAGACACACAACAGGATTTACGAGGATGACTATGGCATTTACTTTGGAAGCGATAGCGATGTAACGCTTGAATTTGACGGCACTAACTTTGAATTATTTGCCGCCGCCGTCGATACGCCTTTTGTTATTGGTTCAACTTCTTATGGTTTCGACATCACTTACTATTTTGAGGATGCCGGTACTATTGCCATTGACTTCGACGGTGACTGTATTACGATCAGCGACGGTATGGCCATCAATATAGGCGGGACACCGGCAACTGACGGCGTTTTGAGTTGGGACAATACCAACGCAGAGGTAGATTTGACTACGGCAACGGGAAGTATTCACTTTACCGCCTCGGCAGTTCCCGACGCTCAGTATGGCTTTGAGGTTGGCAGTACGATTGCCGGAACAACGAGGTCGGAAGGTGCTTCAGGGTATTTCCATACTACAGTTACGGGTAATCTCGATGGAGCTACTTATGTAACGGGAACGTGGATGGATATTGGCACTTGTACGCCGACAGCCAATGTTATGGCCCCCGGTGATTTTGGTATCTATGAGTCGGGTGGGACCCTGTCTTCGGTTGGGTGCATGGCCGCTCTTAATTTAGGGCTATATCTCGATGCGACAAGCGGGCCGCCCAACCTTGCCATGTTCAGATTCAATGCCAACTCAAACCCTTCAACAGGTACTTTGCCTGACTATTTCTTCTATGCCGTGAATAAGGCTGCTGTGGCCTACAGTTACGGTACAGGAACGGATGGTACTAAACAGGGTGCTATCAAGGTTTACATTGCAGGCGGTGATGTTGGTACGAACACTATGTATATCCGTTTGTATGATGCAGCTAATTAGTTTCGTATAAGCGAAAAGATTGTTTAAGGTGGGGGTTTCGGCCCCCACCTTTTAAGAAAGAAGGTATATTATGGCTATCGACCCATTACCGAATTATGAAGGGACGTGCAAAGTTTGCAAGTTTGTAGTTGCTCACGAATTGCAAGGCGTAAAAACAGGATACGGGCATTGTACTAAGCTCGGTTCTATGGCCTTAAAGAGTATAGATGACAGGGCAAGAATTGAGGGCACGCCCATCGTCTGGCACGAATGTACCTGCCCTTATGGAGAACTAAAAGAATGAAAATTGAAGCAAAACCGAGAACACTCGTAGCGGCAGTATTAGTAATTGTCATTCTGGTCGGTGGTTATTTCTATATGAACAAGACCGCACCGAAACGGGCCTATGTAAGACAGCTAAAGGATATGCGTTTAATTCACGAACGCCAGCAACTTGACATAGAAATTTACGAGCAGCAAAAGAGGCTGGCTGCAATCAAGGCCGAAAAAGAGGCGGCTATCCCAACCTACGAACTTACTCCGGCCCAGAAGGCAGAGAAAACGAAAGTCATAGAGGGTCTGAACCAATGATAGGTTTCGTAATACCGGCATACAAGGCCCCGGACGATCTGGAGCGATGTAAGGAATGTATCAGGAACCAGAAGGTTGACCTTGATATATTCGTACATGACAACAGTATCGACAATCTATACTTCACAGCGGCGGTCAATAAGGGCATAAAGCATTTTTTCAGAAATCTCGATGTTTCTCATATCTGTATAATAAACCAAGACTGTTTTTTGGAAGATGATGCACTCAGAAATATGCTCTTAACAATGAAGTCAAATCCAGATATTGGAATAGTTACCGCTTGTCATATCACGAGCGAGGACACGAATATCTGCATAGACACGGGCGGATTATGGGCGATACCGAGCGGCGGCTCTCTTACTATGCCGCGACAGGAATTAAAAGCTGCTCCTTTGTTGTGGGCGACTGCCGCCTGCTGGCTCCTGAGACCGGAGATGATAGAGGAAATCGGCCTGCTCGATGAGAACCTTGTCCATTTCTGTAGTGATGTGGATTACTGCTATACCGCCCGCGCCCGAGGATGGGAAGTGTGGCGCAGCACGGCTATCGGAATCCACAAGCCAAAAAGCCTGCAATTATCCGAAGAGTTATATCTGCGAAAGAGCAAGGACATGGAGTATCTCCTGAAGAAGTGGTGTGGTTGTGTGTTCCACGAGCTTAACTTTACCTGGCAAAAAGAGCCGTTAGAGCAGGAAATAGCGGTATTCAAAAAAGGCGAAAAGAATGTGGTCGGCTGATTTACCTGAAGGCAATGAGATGGCGAAGTGCCGCAACCGCGTGGCATCTTTCCTCAAGGGCGCGGGTCTTGACCTCGGCTGTGCCAAGGCGAAGGTCTGTGAATGGGCAATCGGAATCGACAACGCCCATAAAGAGGCGGATGTAAATATAGACCTGTCCGGTGTTGATGCCTTGAGAATCTTCTCGGATGGCGCTTTCGACTATGTTTTTTCGAGTCATTGTTTGGAGGATTTTCACGCCACCGATGCGGTTCTGGAGGAATGGTGGAGAGTTATAAGGCCGGGCGGACACATAATACTTTACGGACCCGACCCGGACTACTATCCGAGAATCGGAACGGCGGGAGCTAACCCGACCCATAAGAAAGACCTCTTCTGGCAGGATGTCTGGGAAATCCTCAAAGGGTTCGGCAACGCCCAACTCATACAACATTCGCGCCATAACGAATCTAACGAGTATAGCTGGCAGCTTGTCGTCCAGAAAAAATATGCGAGACTAAAAAAGGTCAAGGCGGCCTTCGGTAAGGTCTATGACGGGATGGTGGCTTTTCCGCGAGTCCGAAAAGGACAGAAGGAAGCCCTTGTCATTAGGTACGGCGCGCTGGGCGATATGATAATGATTACCCCCGTCGTCCGCCAGTTAAAGAAGGATGGTTTCCACGTCGTCCTCAACTGCTCGGAGTACGCCACACAGGTCCTGAAAGAAAATCCGCACATTGACGAGTTCATCGTTCAGCAGAAAGACGTAATACCGAATGACCAACTCGATGAATACTGGGCGGAGATAAGTAAGGGTTTCGATAAGGTGGTGAATCTGACCGGCACTATCGAGCAGGACCTTCTAAAAGTACAGGGCAAAGAGGAGTTCAACTGGTCTCACAAAAAGAGAAAGATGGAATGTAACAAAAACTACATCGACTACACTATGGAGCGGGCGGGTTACGACTTAAAGGGCGAACCTACGGAGCTTTTCTTTACCGAGCAGGAAGAGCAGCTTGCCCGGATATTCTTAGACCATTACAAAGACAAATTTCTCATTGTGTGGGCGATGAGCGGCTCATCAATACACAAGGTTTATCCCTGGTCTGAGTACATTGCAGGAAGTATCTGTCAGAAATACGGTGATGAAACTCTTATAGTCACAGTCGGCGATGATGTTTCCCGAATACTCGAATGGAGCCTGCCAAACACCCTGCCCCGCTGTGGGGTATTTACCATAAGGCAGTCGATGATACTTACGAAATACGCAAATCTTGTCATTGGTCCGGAGACCGGAATCCTGAACGCCGCAGGCTGTTATGATACACGTAAAATTATATTCCTCAGCCATTCGAGCGAGGTAAATCTAACGAAATACTGGCAGAATGTAACGGCCCTGCACCCTGAAGACTGCCGTTGTCATCCGTGCCACAAACTTGTTTACGTAGATACCTGCCCATCAGGAAAGATAACAGGAAGGCCGCGATGTGCGGAAAACATCAAGCCGGAGACCGTATTCAAAGCAATCGAAACATATATTAAGGAATGGAAAAATGTCAAACAAGAAAACAGACCCGTCAGTGATTCTCAAAGGAGCGGACGAGTTCCACTTAGGAACAGACGTCTTCTTCGTAAAAGACAAAAGGGCGTACTTCAAAGACGGAAGGCCCGTAAAGCCGGATAGAGCTTTGGTATGCCAGCATTGTAAACAATCGCCCCCGTTTATAGCTACAGTACAGAAAGACCCGAAAACAGGTTTGACCAAGAGTGTGGAGTTGGTCTTTGCCAGGCACATGGTCGAGAAACACCCGGAACACGCAAAAGGAAAGACGCCGGAAGCCAAGGAAGCGGCAGAGAAAGTCGAAGCGGCCAAGAAAGCAGATGCAGACCTGAAAGTGGCAGCCAAGAAAGCAGTAGTTGAAAAAGCTGAGGCAGATAAGAAAGCCAAGGAAGCCGCGAAAGTTGCTGCTAAGAAAGCTAAAGACGAAGCAACCGAGAAAAAATAAGGGGAAATAACCGATGTCAACGCTCCTCTCTACGATAGTAACGCAGGCGCAAGCTAATTTTCCGTCCGGGTTTCACGCGAACGAGCTGACAACAACGGTTCTTGCCCGCTATGCAAACGACCTGCAAAGGCAACTTTGCCGGGCGCACAACTTCGCATTTATGAAGCAGGAAGTGACCCGCTCGACTGCCGATGAGACCCAGAAATACACCGTCCCCACAGCAGAAGCATCAGGTACTACCTGGAAAGAAGTTATTAGCGGTGCAACTATTCGACGGTTCAAACGGGATATTAGTCTGGAACTCATCAATTCTCAGAGCTATCGTGTGCCGCTTATTAAACTTCATAAGCAGATTCTCGAAGACAAGAATATTTTAGTCAAAGAGACGGGCAAAGGAATCCCCCAATACTACGATGTAGACCAGGACAGGATATGGCTCTACAAAATACCCGACCACAGCTACAACGCGGATACGGGCTGGACGATGAACTTCGAGTTTTTCGGCTATCTGGCTGACTTGGCGGCGGCTGACAATAACGTCTTGACCAACAATCATCCTCTCATTTTGGAATATGGGATAACCGCAAGTGGCTATCAATTCGCTAAAGACTGGGACGAATTTGCGAAATGGAAGCAGATGGCGCAGGACATATTCTTACAGATGATAGAGGAAGATACCGACTTGCAGCTTTCAGGCCAGGAAGAAGGCTTTTTCCCCGACCCGGCGCAATCTATCGGCGGCGGCGACCCGTACAAAGGGTTCCTACAGGGAACCGAATGGTACACAGCCTAAAAGGAGAATAAAATGGCTTTTACAAGAGATTGGAACGAATCAGCGCCGGATGGTAAGGACAATGCAAGTGCCGGTGATGACTCAATTAGAAATCTAAAAGTTGAGATGTCCGACCGGCTAAAGGATATGCTTTACGGTTTTATAGCCGGAGAGAACTCCTTAGCTCAGCATTTTCAATATATGCAATTTTACGAGCAATCAAGCGTAGCTCAGCCTTCTGCGGCTTATGGAAGGCTTTATTGCAAAGCGGTAAGTGGTAAGTGTGAGTTGTTCTGGCACGATGAGGATGGGGACGAGATACAACTAACAACTGGCGGCAAGTTGAATGGTGCGGTTTTGGCTAATGATTCTGTTGATAGCGCCCAATATGCTGCGGCCTCGATAGACAACGAACATTTGGCTGCCGATTGTGTCGATGGGACAAAGATAGCTGATGATTCGATAGATTCGGAACATTACGCTGCTGCTTCAATCGACAATGAACACTTAGGGGCGGATGTGATGCACGATGCCGAGGGCGGGTACAACCAATGCGATGTCGATGGCACAAAGACAAAGGTTTACACGAAATACCTTACGGGTACAACCGATGCTGACAGTGAAACAGCCGTAGCTCATGGCGTTACCGTAAGCAAAATTCTTCATGTCTCCGTGATAATTTATGACAGCGGCATCAGTAAGTATTCCGTTGCTGAATATAGAAGTACCAGCAGCACAACCCAGACGTTCACCATTCGGTATGATGCAACTAATATTGTATTAACAAGTCTGGGTTCAACTGTTCAGGGTCAGGCGTACAGAATAAAGATAGATTATACGGCCTAAGTAGTAGTAATATGCAACAGATACAGATAAAACCATTATTAGCGCCTCGCGGCGGGCTTCGATACGATTTGCCCGCCGACCTTATTTCAGAACTTGAGATGAGCGACTGCCAGAACGTCTTTTTCGAGGACGGTCTGATAAAGAAACGCTACGGCTATGCGACTATGGGAAGCAATTTGCCGTTGGACGGAGCGGTCCTTGGTATGGACCAGTTTTATAAGTTTGACGGCAATAGTTGGCTTATCGTAATGACGGAGAACCAGATTTACCAGTGGATACCCGCTTCGGAAGTGTGGGATTCGATAAGCGATGCGGAGGGCTTATACGGTGCAGGACTTTATGGAGCAGAGGCTTACGGGGCCAATGCCGGAAATCCTTTTACGGGAACGGATAGTGACCTGTTTAGTTATGATTATATTCGTAAAAGTACGGAGACCGACCCCTGGTGGATTATGACCAACGGGGTAGACCCAATAAAAAAGTTTACCGGGACAGGCGCAATTTCCAACCTTATCAGTGATTATCCGACCGGGGTGGTAACTTTGCTCTCGAAGCACGTAATCGAGTTCAAAGACCATCTATTGCTCCTGGACGTAACCGAGAACGGCAACAGGTATCCTCAAAGGGTCAGATGGTCGGATACGGCAGACCCGGAAGATTTTATAAACGGCAACGCAAGTTATCAGGATTTGCCCGGGGCCGACTGGGTTGTCGGGGCCATAAAGTTTAAGGGCGATTACCTCGTCATTTTTAAGGAGCGAAGTATTTGGGTGGGTTATGCGACCGGCGACACGGACATTTTTCAATTTGACCGAAAAGTGTCAGGCACGGGCAGCCCGGCTGGTAGAACAATTGAATCTCTGGGCGATGAGATTATTTTTCTCGGCTGGGACGATGTGTATGTTTTTAACGGAATAGATTACGAGCCGATAGGAACGCCGATACAAAGACGATTATTTGCCACGTTGAACCCGGAAGAGATGGCCCGATGTTTCGGGGTAGTGATTGAAGAACAGAAGGAATACTGGCTTTTTGTGCCTTCAACAGATAAATCGCACATTTCAGGCGTCGGCCCTTCGACTTATCCCGACATAGCCTGGTGTTTCAATTATGACCTTAATAAATGGACGCGACATTCGTATAACGATTTTCTCACGATGTACGGATATTATGAGCTTGAGAGTACGAAAAAGTGGGACGACCTTGTAGGGACCTGGGACGAGCAGACGTGGAGATGGGACGATAGAACGACCTTGCAGACTGCACCGACTAACTTATTCGGCGACAATGCCGGTAACATATACGAATATTCCCGCTCTGTTAATAACGAGGACGGCACGGCGATAGACGCCTGGTTTTCGACCAAAGACTTCAACCTTACTCAATTGATGGAACGGATGTTTCTTTTCAGGATTGACATATATTACACAGGTCAGGGTCTCGACGTCCACTATTCAACAGACAAGGGCGGGAGCTGGACTTCTATAGGTTCGCTTTCCGCCAACAACGACCTTGAATCGGTACAGAGATTATTCTTTAGATTGAATTGCAATATGGTTCGTTTTCGGTTCAGGAACAATAGTTCAGGCCAACATTTTGAATTTTCGCGGGCAAACCTCTATTGGCAGCCCGCCGGAGGTAGATTGTAATGGCTACAAAACCAGCACAAGGCGGAAGTACCGGAACGTGGGGTACTGAATTAAATGCTCATCTTGAGGTCGAGCACGATGCGAACGGCAACCACGTTTACGTTGTCTGTAACGAAAACCAAGTGGTTTGCAATGAGAACCATGTAGTATCTAATCCAGCCACATATTAGGAGATTTATTATGGCGATTAACAATCCAAGTATCCAGAGTCACAACTCACCAACTTTATTGGGCAGTGTAGACTCAATAAATATGCAAACGGAAACGGTTACCACGCTTTATACCGTGCCCGTAGGCAAAGTATTCATTCCACACTTTATTATAATAAGGAATGTTTCAGCTTCCTTGGCGGGCTGTGTCCTGACATTTGGCCAGGTCGGCGCTCTCACGGATTTCCTTCCCAGCCAAACGCTGACAAATATCGACGCCGCTGGGGAAGCCGTTATTCTTCGACCCATTCCGTACGCGACGCCCGCGCTTGCAATAGTTCAATATACCGCCGGGGAGATTTTCCAAATGGACGTGGCAACTGCCTCAACGGGTGCGGCTACGGCTACGGCAGAAGTATATGGGACGCTCGACGATGCCTAAATTTTTGAGAACACAACTGATACCGGCGGTATCGAAGATAAAGGATATTGCCTCTACAAGGGAATGGGCGGAGAAGATAACGGCTTTTCTTGACGCTACTTTTCGCAAAATCGCCGATATTCCGTTTAATCAATCGGGGTCTCTAACTGTCGCGGATTCCGGTACGGCAAATGTAGAGTTTTCTTTTACTCACCATCTTGGCCGAACTCCGGCAGGATTCATCGTAACCAAAAGCGATGCGGCGTGTTCTGTGTACGATTCGGGAACTACCTGGACGACAACAACGATATATTTGAAATGCGATGCGGCCAATGTCGCATTAACGATAACCGTATTTTGAGGCAACTGAAATGGATACTATTAAACAATTAAAACAGAGAATCGCAGATATTGATGATGATTATACTTTGATATTTGAACAACAAAAAGGCTCTTCGCTTTACATACTAAAAGCCATAGAGCCGGAAAAAAAAGGTCATGATATTAGAGGCACAATAGAAATTTTTCATCAATTTTTAAGAGGATAGTACGATGTCAATTTTTACCACCAAAGAAAAAATTAAACAGGCGCCTGAATCATTCCCTGGTGCTGCGACGATGCGCAAGAATTTGGCGACGACGGCGGAGCCGGGGGCTTTAGAACGCCTCAAACTTGCAGGCACGGAATACCAGGGGCCTCTGGTAGCTGCTTTGAGCGAATTTGAAGAGACGGGATTACAGGGTTTGGAGGATTATCTCGGCCAGCCGCTTCCAACAGAAGGAACGATGTATAAAAGCGCGGTCGATGAGATTATGAAGACCCTAACCGGAGAATACGACCCTGCCGAAAGCGAATATTACAAAGCCTATAGAACAGGAGTTATGCGCGAGCTTGAGGAGTCCAAAGACCGATTAGCCGCCCGCGCTTCTGCGGGAGATAAGTTTTTCGGCGGCGGAAGAATTGCAACGGAAGGCGAGCTTGAGGAGTCGGCAATGGGCGACATGGCTATGGTTATGGGCCAATTGGCCGAAAGCGAAAGAGAACGCAGGCTCGGCGCCGTACCACAAGCCCTCGGTTTGACCCAGTATGGAGAAGAGGCCCAATTACAGAGGGTCGCCGCAAGTCAGCAATATGGCGAACTTCCCAGACTAATAGAGCAGGCGGAGATGGACGCCGATTATCAGGAATGGATAAGGGCTTTGGGCGATTTGGGAATTGCACTCGATACGGCGACCGGATTAGCTACTTATCAACCAACTGCCGTTAAAACCGGCGGCGGTTTAACAGATTTGGGTATGGTTTTACTGGCTGGTTCCTCTGCTGCGGGTAGTTACTTCGGCAGTAAGCCTAAGGAATAAAAAGGAGATTACATTATGATACGAACACCAATTTATCAGCCACGAATACCTATAGGCAGGGGTGGCGGCGTTATAGATTTAAGCAGTAAGGAGAATGAAAGCAATCGCCTTATCGCCCAGGCCGTCGGAGAGATGTTTGGAAATATCGCTAAAGGTATGCAAAAACAGAAGGAACAGCCGGTTCAGGGCAAAATCGTTATGGCCGGTGATAAAGCCCTGCTAATCGACCCTTATACCGGCGAAACGATAAAAGAGATACCTATGCCGCCGGATAGTGGGCGTAAAGTTTTAGAGGAGCTCGCGAAAACCACTAAGGCCGCAGAAGGTATCCCCCAAGAAACACTTGAGCAGCCGATAATTGACGCAATAACCGAACCTTTGCGCCAAAAAGCTATTGGAACGGCTGGTTTTGAAGAATATGAGATACCAGCCGAAAAACGCAGCAGGTTAGGTATCGACTGGTTGGCAAGGGATAAACCAGCTCGTACAGGGGTCCGCAAAAAGGGTGTTCAGCCCCAAGTCGCAGGCCCAGCCGAAGGCCCTGTCGAAAGCAAAACACGCCCACCACAACCAAAAGAATACCCCGATGCCGAATGGAGCGAGGAGCATCAAATGTGGACAATCATCAAAAACGGCAGAATTATGGGAGTTAAGTAATGCCTTTAGTGGATTTAGGGCCGGTTAAAAAAAAAGAACTTATCGACCTCGGACCCGCCCCTACCCCGATAACTGAAGCACTCAAAGAAACCGAACCAGACTTTCTGCGGATGCCCCCTGCCGATTTTGAGCCGAATGTGCCGAGCAAACTGGCCATTTCTCCCGGAATAGAACAGAAAGAAAAACCGATTGGTGTGATTGAATCTTTTAAGAGGGAAGGTGCTATCGGTGCGCTGAAACGTGCGCCGTTCAGTCCGTATAGAGGAGCTGAAGAAGCAGGATATTTACAGGCCCAAAAACGCCTCAAAGAAGGCAAGTACCCTTATGAGCCACGTTATGAGATGACCCCGATGGGCGGATATACGATGGTGCGTCCCCGCAGAAGTCTTGAGCAGGATAAGGCTTTTGTCAGTCAATATGAAAAGAGAAAAGAAGAAGAACAGCGTAGAGGATTTACCATTCCCGCCCATATAGCGCAAGGTGTTGCCGAGTTACCTTCCTGGATGGCCGAAATCTATGCGACCGGCGGAATCGCTACTGGATTCAAAAAGGCTTTACCACGCATCGCTACAAGAGCAGCCGTAGCTACAGGCTTGATGCCGCACCGTTTTAACGAAACTTATGGGAAATCCCGAATTGACCGGCCTAAAGAAAAACCCTCTGTCTCTATGGCAAAGGCTTACGGTTCGGTCTATATTGAAAACTTCTCCGAACTAACGGGAGAATTTTTAGTCAAAGGTGCAAAGCGATTGCTCGCTCCCGTATGGAAAAAATTGCCCTTTGGCAAGAAGTTCATAACAAGTTTAGGAAAAGTCGCAGAGGAGTTAAAAGTTGTCAAATCGACAAAAGATTTTCTCAACAGAATTTCAACAAGAGCGGGCTATAGTGGTTTATTGGCCGAAATCGGCGAAGAGAGAATTGCTACTATTATGCACTCCATCGCGGGCACAGAAGATTTTGGTGCCGGTCCCGATGCGAAATGGGACGAAAGATTAAAAGCCGGTATTTTGCAGGACTTACAGCCTCGTAATATCATTATCGAAACTGCGGTATTATCCGTCCCGGGTATGGCAAGATATGTGGCGGGCAAGGCTATGGCCAAACCGTTAGCCCCTAAAATCACTCCTGAACCACAACAACCGTCAGGAGAGAAGCGGAAGGCCATTCGCGAGAAAGGAATCGAGGAGTATCGCGCCAAGGTAACAGAGCAAAAAGCCCAACAGTTAGCCAAAGAGCTTGAGAAAAGCCTGAATCTCAGTCCAGAAGCGGCTTTGAGAGTGGCCCGAAAGAAACTTGAGATTGACGCGGGAAAAGCCACCGAAGCCAAGGCAATAGAAACGGCTAAAACAGCCGCAGAGAGGGTCGAGAAGCCCCCTGTGCCTGCCGTACAGCCGTCAAAGACAGAAATAGCAGTCACAAGATTTGTTGACGAGATAAGTCTGAAAGTTCCGGGTCTAATAGTTAAAGAAGGAGATGCAACAGGCTTAACCTACACACAAGTCCAAAGTGGCCCAGCTAAAGGTATGATTCAACCAACTCTACATATCAACAAAAAACAGTTAAAATCTCGGTTGAATGAAGTCCAAGAAAGGGTAAGGCAAGAAAATCCAAATGCCACAGATGTGGAAATCCAAGAAGCACAGAACGAATGGATTGATAATGCTATAAAAGAAGAACTGATTCATATAGAACAACAGAAAGATGGTACAACTTCAAATATTGAATCGAAATGGGAGGCATTACCTAAAAAAACCAAGCAACGAATACGATTATTATATGATAGAACTTTATTTGGAGACAAAGGAAGAATTGTATCTAATGAAGAGTTATATCTTGAATACGACCGAATTAAAAGACAAATTCAGTCAACAGGGACATTTACGGAAGCCATTTTGTTTGGAGATGAAGATGCTTTTGTATCTGGTTTAAGAAAAGCGATAACCGAGGAAACGGCTAAAACAGCCGCAGAGAGGGGGGTAGAAGAGCCACAGCCGCCCACAGAGACGCGAAAGCCCCCAGAAGCACCCAAGATAGCCCAAAAGCCAGAAATAAGCCCCGTAGAGGGGGAAGTAGATTATGAAAAAATAGCTATAGACCTTGGTGGGCGTTCCCACGCATTGCCGTTTCTACCAAAAGTTATTCGTACTTATGCAGAGCAAGGAATAGAAAGAGGCCAGTTTGAATTAGAGCAATTAGTTGATAGGATGTCTGAGAGCGAGGGGGACTTGACAACAGGCAAAGTATTCAAAACGCCCGAATCGCCAGAAGCTGAAAGATACTTCAATGAAATGGATGCTGCTATACAAGAAGAATTAGGAATAACCCCCGCCGAGCCAGCCGTAGAGGGGGAAGTGGTTGTCACAGAAGTTACTCAGGAGATGAAAAAGCTACCTAAAGAAGAACGAATAGAACTTTTGGAATCATTCAGAGACGAAATTGTCGCATCTTTACCAGAAAAAGGACCTGGCTTTGCTTTATTAGCTGGTGGAAGAATTAACTCGATGCTAATTAAAGCAGGTAAGGAATTAGGATTATCAAACGAGGAGGTCACAAAATTTCTAATATCTGTTACTCCGAGCGGGCAGCCCCCCTCCAAGCCAGCCCCCAAGATAGAGCCAGCCGTAGAGCCAGAGGCTAAGACCAAAGCGAAAGTAGGGAAAAAGAAAATATCAGCCAAAGACGAATTTAAGGTTGGCGATGTCGTAAACACAAAAGGGCAGTCAAATATGGCTGACCCTGTAACAATAAATGCGATACAAGGAAATACTTTGAAATTTACTGATGCCAAAGGCGTTGAGTATGCTGGAATGGCCAGAGCGACTGTAAGACGACTTATTGAAGGTAGTAGTTGGGAAAGAGTCAGCGGCGAAGCCCTGAAAGCCCCAGCAGTAGAGCCAGAGGCTAAACCCCCAGCGAAAGAGAAAGAGTTTGAAATCGAACCCGGCAAATTTTATACACAGGCCAAGATTGATGAGGCTATTACGAAAGGCGAGATGGGAGAGATTGAGATTGAACCTGTATCAGAAACTGAAAGTAGTTCATTTAATAAGCACATTGATTATTTTCAGACCCGGCAATTACCAGAGACTTCGCAGATAAGAAAAATCCAAAAGCAGATGCAGGTCTTAAACGGAAAGAGATTAGCCGGTACAATCACAGCCAAGGAAGCGAATACAAAAATCCGGCAATTGCGAAAGGTCTTATTTGAAACGGCTGAAAAGGAAGGCATTGCCCTGCGAATGACCAAAGGCGGCAAGGTCTCGGTTGCGGTAAGAAAGGCCGGTACTTACGTCCCTGTTGAATTTGCGAAATATAAAAAGTTCCAAGACATCTACCCCCGGGCGCAGGACGTTACTCGCTCAATACAGCAGATTGACGGAGCTTTATCGGTTAAGGAAAAGAAAAAAATGCCAGGCCAGGCAGGGATGGCGGAACAGCACATTCTATGGCCGACCCGTGAAATACACATGCAGAAAGACAGATACATAAAGGAAAAGGCCGTTCAACTTAAAAAGATACTTACGGTGAAAAAAGGAAGCAAAAAGGACACGCAAATCAATCTTGTTCTGGAGAAAATAGCAAAAGCCGATAGGGATAAACCGATAAAAGACGTATTGAGTGCGAAAACTATTAAGGCAATGGGCGTGACACCGGATGTTGTCAATCAGGCTGTAGCACTTCGTAAATGGTATGATGAATCACATGACGAGCAGAACATCGCTCGCAGGATGCGAGACCAGAAAGAAATCCCCTATCACCGAAATTACTCACCACAAATTTTGAGGGATGCTACTATTTGGGAACAAATAACGATGACGGGTAAAACCGCTGAGGATGTCTTTGGTAAAAAAGCCCCCATCCCCGATTACATAAGACCAAACAAACCCTTTAATCCTCGTGAAATGGCAAGGAAGGCCGGTATCCGGTATGAGGATAGAATCAAGTCGGCAACAGAATTGGCTGGCAGGTATCTATCAACGGCGGCTAAGGACATTTTTAATACGTCAATAATCCAGAACAACAAGGCTTTCATTCAGCAACTTGAAGCGATGGGATATGAAAAACCTGCAAGATACCTGGCGGATTGGACTTCGCAGGCTTACGCCGGGATTATGCCATCCATCGACCGTGCCCTGATGTTGGGAGAAACACCCAAAGCAAGAAAGGGCATGATGAAGTGGAATCAGGTAAGAAACCTGGCCGTGTTCCCTTTGAATGTGGGTTGGACATTGGGAACACAAATAAAGTCTTTTGCTATGACTATTGGCAGGTATGGTTCGGTAAATATAACCAGGGGATTTTACCAATGGTTGAAGCCAAGCGTAAGAAGACAGGCCGCAGAGGATTATTATTCTTTCATAGTCAAGTCCGCCAAGCAGGGGAAAGTCACAAGACAGGATGCGAAGAACCTTATCGGGGAAGAGGTCAAGATTCGCAGGACAAAAGGGGAGATTGCAAGAGACCTGACAACTTTATTCTTAGAGGAAATGGAAAAACTTCTGACAGGGACTTCGATTAGAGCTGCACATTTACACGGTAAGAAACGGGGTTTGACAGGTGAAGCCCTAAAGAACTATGCCTCAGACGGCGGTGCTAAAACTCAATCTATGTACAACGATGAGGACAAGCCCCTCTTTTTAACGAACCTGACTGTCAAAACAGTAACACCCTACCAGACATACTGCTATGAAACTATGAACACCCTTAGAGAATGGGCTGGTAGAACGGGAACACCGCCGGACAGTAAGATGTATGCAATCTGGTCGTTGGTTCGCTATTTAGCTGCTATGGCCGTAATGAACCAGATAGAGGCGTCAATTCGTGGAAGAAAGTGGAGTTGGTTAAGATTAGTGCCAATGCCATTTTCTGAATTATGGCTTAGTCCAATATACAAACATTTCACAAAGGAATGGTTGCCTGGCGGTTCGGGATTATTATCACCTGTAGAGACCGCATCAAGATTAGCTAAAGGTATTGATGATGTTCTTGAAACGGGTAGTTGGCGAAAACTGCGGAATGAACTTATAAAATATGGACCCGGTCTTTTTCTTGTACCCGCAGGCGTTCAATGGGCAAGGTTAGTTGATGGCATTATCACCTATTCTCAGGGCGGTGTTTATGACAGGCGAGGTAAATTATTATTTAAGATGAAAGACCCGCAGGATTTAGCCCGTGCAATCTTCACGGGAGTTTGGTCAACAAAAGGCGGTCAAGAATATCTTGAGAAAAGAACTGGCAAAAAGCAGGAAGGCAAACGCAAAACTCGTTTAGAGCGAGAAAAGAAGATGCTCAGGAAATAATAGGTCAATCGGAAATATGTTTTTCTTTTCTCTTGCTTTTGATGTCTTGAATTTTGGCTCTGTGGAGACCAAAAACAGTGCCCATTATGAAGAAAAATCCTGCTGCAAAAATATATTCAATAATCTCATCTGCTTTATCACTAAAAATGAGAACGAGAATGGCTATAAAAACGAGAATGCAAAAACAGCCACTTAGGCCCAAAAATGTTTCTGAGTATGTTAACTTGTCCCATAGTTTTTTAAGTTTTGAATTTTTCATAAGTAATCCCTCATAGAGTAGGCAAAAATGCAGGTTAATACCAATAGAATAATGGCGACTATGTTCCAGAACAGGCTATCGGTTTTAGGTTGTTTCATCCCGAATCTCCCGGCCTCCATGCCTTCCGTATGATTATAAGGTACTGATATAAATTGTCAAGGAAAAAATGAGATTTAGGCTAATAAGAAAAAAGGGCAGGCAGGAGTCGAACCTGCAACGGAATCGCAACCCCGCTTCCAGACCAGCGTTTAGTATAGGCGGGTCATTCAGACCACGCCCCGCCGCAACCCTTCCCTTTACAATCTAATAGATAAGATGAGAGTTGTCAAATGAGATTTAGGCTAATATCAAAACACGCAGACGGTATAGGTCTCTTGTACCGGATATGGCAGGAAGGCCACGATGTATCGTTCTGGGTGCAGGAGAAGAAGGCCAAGCCCACTTACAGGGGCATACTGCCCCAGGTTCAGACTTACGCCCAGGACCTAAAGAAAAGCGATATTGTTTTCTTCGATATGGTCGGTCTCGGTTTTTTGGCCGATAAGCTCAAGAAATCCGGCATTGCCGTCTATGGCGGGGGCGGGATTAACGACAAACTGGAACTCGACAGAGTGTTCGGTATTCAAACCGCAGAGGCCGCCAGAATTAAGGTTCCCGAATACAAGCCTTTCAGCTCTTACGAGAAGGCGGTCGATTTCGTAAAAAACAGTAAGAAAATATGGGTCTTCAAACCGCTTGACAATAAAAGCCCTATGCTCACCTACGTTTCCGAAGGCGCGGACGATATGGTTGGTATTCTTGAGCATTACAAACCTAAGAAGTTCATTTTGCAGGAGAAAATTGAAGGGACGGAAATCTCGACCGAGGCGTGGTATGTCAACGGCGAGCTTGTTCCTAACAGCATAAACTCGACCATCGAGACGAAAAGGTTTATGGACGGCGACAAAGGCCCGAACACCGGCTGCATGACGAGTGTCGTATGGTTCCATAAGGGTAAACCAAAGATATATTTTCAGACCCTTGCAAAACTTGAGAAATTCTTGAAACGGAAAAAATACTCCGGGCCGCTCGATGTCAATTGCATCGTTACCAAAGAGGGGCCGTACTTTTTGGAGTTTACTTCACGGTTCGGATATAACGCCATTTACGCCGCATTATCTGAATTTGGCGAGTTTGGTTCGTTTCTCTCCAAGTTGGCGCGTGGTAAGATTCCGAAAATAAAACCTTCACGACAGTATTGTGGGGCGGTCAGACTTTCAATACCCCCCTATCCCAACGATGTCGATGCAACTGCGGGCAGGCCCATAGGGGTAAAGTCGCTCAAAGACGTATTTTTGCTCGATGCAAAATACGACGGCAAAATGGTAACCGCTGGTGTCGATGGCGTGGTGTGTGAAGTAACCGCCAAAGCGGATGATCTTAACACTTTGGAAAAACAGTTATATGCGAAAGTCGATAGAATTAAAATCCCCGACAAACAGTACCGTTCAGACGCTGTAAAAGTCGCGCAAGAACGGTTAGGAGAAATCAATGCGCAAACAAAAAGGTGACCTAAGACTTTGGGTAATTATGGCTATCAGCTTGGCTGGACTAATCTACAATATCGTAAGTGGTTACGCTATACGTGGGAACGAACTGAAACACATCAACCAAACTCTTAATGACGTTCGAAGTCGCGTTGAACGAATCGAAAATATGTTTTTGAAAGGAGACCTGAAATGAACTGGATTGAAATTGTGAATTTGATTGTGGCTTTGTGGCCGTTGATTCTGCAAATTCTCAATGCCATAAGCGATGAGAGCAAGCGGAATCAAGTTGCAGATGCGGTAACGACCGTTGCCGGTCGTATGTTTACCGGCGACATCCAAGTCGCAAATGCCGCTGATGTTATTGCTAAATTAAAAGAGCCATTGTTGGCGTAATGCAAAAGGACTTCCACTTTCACGTTACCGATGTTCTGGCCTGCAAGGCCGGAATAGAAGAACCGCTGATAGTGGCCTGGGCTAATCAGTACACAGACGAACTAAAGAAGGCCAGGCTACACGGCATCCAGACCCAATCCGGCATATTGGGCAATTGGGCTGACCGTCAAATCCAGCGGACGGTCTTGGTCCCATTCCATTTCTTGCCGGGCGACAATCTCGAAAAGACTTGTGTTGTAACGCCCGATTCTCGGTTAGCCAGGATGCTAATAGATGAGGCGGGGGACTTCTTTGAATTGGGAATTGCGCTCCACTCTTTCCAGGATACCTATTCACATCAGGGATTCACCGGCTGGCTTGAAAAAGAAAACGAATGTTTCCCCTGGTGGTATCTCGGCAATCCCCAGCCGCCGATAGGCCACGCCGAAATGGGCGTTATTCCTGATGTAGTCAGTGCCGAATGGACGGATTTGCGGACCGGCATAGTAATAGACAACCGGCGAAGGGCTTTGGCCTGCGCCAAGAGAACCTATGAGATTTTATGCGGGTTCACCGAAAAGGAAAACAACTGGCCGGATTTGAGGGTAGAATTTCAGACACTTTTCGCCATAAGGTCTTATGATGAGCGCAAGAAAACCTTACTGAAGCTGGGCAGCGGCAAGAGATTTTCAGAACTTACCTACTCGAAAACGTACCGGGACGAATTTGAAACCGCCGCCGCCAAACAGCTCGGTATCGTAACAATGGCATAAAACCTCTTTCAAATGCCCCGATTCAACCTTGCTTTCGGGGCATTTTCCCCCTCTTGACTTTGTCCTAAAAACCATCTGTCCAAACACTCATTTTTTTTATTTTGTTCTTGACCAATCACAATAAGTTGTCGATAATATGAATATGAAGACTATCAGGGCTATTCAGATGAATCAATCGAGTAGAGGATTTCGCGCAATCAGTTTTTTTGTAGGGCAAAGTTTTTGCACTTCTTTCTCCCTGATAGTCGTTCAGAGCTTTGCCCTACTTTTTTTTGAGGTGATAAGATGAGAACAGAAACAAAGAAATTCGTTATTGACTGTATCAACCAACGCCGATGCGATGACTTTTATCGAGCAAAATTGGCTTTTAGAAATTGCACGCCCGAAGAAATGAATCAAGAGTATGGGCAATCCGGCCAAACCCGCCAACAAATTCTCGATGGTTACGAACAACGCGAGAAACAATGCGATGAAGCTATCACAGAACTTGAGTAGGTGATATAGTGGCTGAACAAGACATAACATCCAAGTTAGAAGCTATGAATCGCATTAGTGAATTGGTTAGGCAACGCGATGATTTGCTGGTAAAATTGGAAAGTATGATTTGCAAGGGATGTAATTGCTCTGATTGCAAAATAGCCAGAGCAACCATAGCAAAGGCTCAACCATCTAATACGTCGGTACAACCTAAGAAATCGGGGGTCATAAGATGAAGGTATATTTTCTCCGTTACTGCAATCGTGGAATGGCCCATTATTCGGCTTACAATGGCGATATTGACGCCTTTTACCAGCAGAATGGTACAGAATCTATGTCGGTAGCTGTGTGGTCCCGCGATTGGGATGCCAGCTTTACGCGACAGGGATTTTATCGCCTAATTTAACAAATTATTTTTTCTTATTGAAAAGTGAATACGAGAGCAAACCGCGAAAGCGGCTCACGAAGCTCAGAAACGTCAACTGAGGGAAACTATCAGGCGTGACCAGCCCGGGAGAGTAGCGGGCATATTTTGACAAGTGAATACTGCGGGGTAGAGAAGTGGTATCTCGTCAGGCCCATAACCTGGAAATCGCTGGTTCGAATCCAGCCCCCGCTATTATGGGCTCGACAGTTTGAAAAGTGAATATGAGAGGCGGCGGCGGGGACGGTAGCCCAGTCAGGTAGGGCGTCGGCCTGAAAAGCCGAAGGTCGCAGCAGGCTTGCCTCGCTGCGGTGCGAATAGGCAAGCTGGGTTCAAATCCCGCCCGTTCTCGCCAAAGGTAGGCTCTTGAGAAATCAATCCTGCCCGCCTCTCTCCCTTTTGAAAGGAGAAAAAATGATTTTATCAAAAATAGCAATTAGAGAACATAGAGCATTGAAAAGCCGGTGGTCTGACGAGAGCAGATTAAGCCAACAGGTTTTAATAGCTGTTTTGTGGCGGTTGGAGCAACAGAACGAATTGCTCACAAAGTTAATTCGACAGAAAAAGACGAAAAAGCCACTCACAAAATATCAACGATTTTTCGGCAAACAAATCAAAAAAGGCTTAACGGCAAAGGAGACGGCCAAACTTTGGCAAGAGAAGCAGACACAACTTTGACAAGTGAATCTTAAGCGCAGGGCGGTGGGGCCTCCCAACCGAGAAAAGGTGCGCGGGAGTGAGCGAAGCCGCCCATTTTTAGGGAGTGAATTATGATTGGTATTGATTTGATAACAAACCGTTTTTTCACAACAACTGGCGAAGATATATGGAAAGTTGAGTGGTATTTCACTCAGCCTTCGTGCAGGCTAAAAAATCTCGAAACAGGCGATGTGGAAGAATTTGGAATGGGAGGGCTAACGGCACAAAAATTTCATCGTATCGAAATGCCCATAAAACCTAAAGAACCTTTACCTTTTTAGGAGAAAGCATTATGAGAAAAATCATAATAGAAATCAAGAAGATGTTAAGGCGGGAGTATAAAATGAACGGCATCCAGGCGACTTCCATTATTGCCGATGCTTTCCGAATACTTCCCCAAGAAGGTGCAAACCCAAAAGATTTGGCACAGATTGCGATACGTTTAGCGAACAGTGGAATTTATTGAAAGGAGAAAAATGAGCAGAGAAAGAAAGGCAAAGTATGTGTTGTGTTTGGTAATGGCGTGGCTGGCCGCCCTGTTTATTTTTGTTTTGTCGGGCTGTCAGATGGGACGTGGAGCCGTTGGCGACACAAAATGGTTACTTCAAGCTGCCTTCGATAATATGCGACCGGCAGAAGAAGACCAGCAACCGGCGCCAAGGCGTCAAGGAATGACGACAGATGATTTGTTTCACCGTGGCAAATAGGCAAGGACGACGAGTACGGGGCAATGCTCGAAAGGATGCCCCAAGGAATTATACTTATAGAAAGGATGAACGATGCAAGAAAGAGACGGAACATTTACACAGTTATCTGAAACAGAAGTTGGGAATTTGCGGCCTTGGCAGCTTTCAAAAACAATATGCGAAGGCCAAATTTTCAAGGTTAAGAAATGCCATTTTCAGGTAACGGAAATTACAAAAAAAGGAATTGTTGCCAAGGGCATTTCTCGCAAAGAATATCACGACCTAAAAAGAGGCCGCCCAGATTGGTGTTGAGGAGTAATGATTATGGCTAAAGAAGACGAAATTTGCCCTGTAAAGGATTGCCAAAATCCTGCAACAGTAAAATTTGGGCCACTAAAAGTATGCTGGCAATGCTTTGATAAATGTGCATACGATATGCAACCGCTTATCCTGAAACCAACGGAGAAAGTAGAGGACAAGCAAGAAGCCCTCTCCGAGGAGAAGCAAGATGACTGAAGAGCGCAGGAAAAATCCAGAGGGATGGCCGGATACAGACCCTTATCCGTTTCGGGATTTGAAGTCTCTGCACAAAGAACCTCCCGATTGCCCTTTTGTTGCCGCTGACAAAGAATATGCCAAAGAAGTCAAGGTCGAAGAGCTTGGTGATTATGCTTATATTATGAGAGTTGCCTGGCAAAATCTCAACGAACTGTATAAAAAAAACCAACAACTCGAAGACCATATTAAGTGGCTAAATAATGTTGGCGGCGAGCGATTAAATACGGCTTGTGGCATAGACATCCTTTGTAGAGATATGGTACTCAAAAAAAGGAAAAAACAAGCCGAGGAGAAGCCCAATGGCCAAAGACCTGCCTGAAAAACTTACAGTACAAAGTATCCTGGGTGTACGAACAATAACAGATGATTATTGTAGCCATCAAATGTCCGTAGAAGTATTTGACGAAATCATCCGCCGCTGCAAAGCCCACAATCCTTGGATACTAACAGATGACCCACCTAACGATATAGATTGGGACAAAAAAGTGTTTGCGTTGGAATGTGATTCGGAGATACCGCGAGTTATGACTATGGCAGAGATATTTTTAGATGAAGGTTCCGAGGTTGAATACTGGAAGCCAATAGTTTTACCAGAGCAAGCCCTCTCCGAGGAGAAGCAAGATGGCTAAAGACAGATGCGATAAGTGTGAGTGGTGGGGATGTGCCGGGAAAAGAGAGAAATGGTTGTTATTGGGTTGGTGCAAAAACCGCAAATCCCGAAGATACAACGGGGATGTACGAGAAGATGATTGTTGTGGCGAATTTAAGGTGAAGCCCAATAGCTCTACATAGCTTTAGAAAGGAATCAAACGATGGGTACAAAAATCCATTTAGACGAAAAGGAAATCATAGAGGCCATCGCCCAGTATATTTCAAGGGATGGTTATTCAATAAAAACCTCAACTATTACCAATGATAAAGACATAACTCTTTGCCATCACGAAGCAGACAGAGCTAAAGGTGTGTATGTTTACGATGCTTACATTGAAGTTGTACCTAAATAGCTTTTCATCACCCTCCTCCGAAAGGTTCCCAGCCTTCGGGCTGGGCGCCTTTTTTGAAAGGATAGGATTATGCGTAAGGCACTAACAATACTCACCTGTTTTGCGGTGTTCGCTGCTGCGGCTATATGTTTCCTGCAATACGCAAAAGCCGAGCCTGTTACATCACTAACTTTGCTTTTGGTGGGTGGGCTTTATATCGAAAGGATAATAGTAAAATGAGACCATACAGAGGCGAAAGAATTGATAACGGCGAGAGGGTATATGGCAACCTGATTATTCATAATGCACGGGAAGCCATCCACGAAAAACAGCCATTGAAAGCATTTATCCAAGAGCGGGATAAGCGGTGGACGGACGAATCCAACGATAGATGTTGGACGCATCTTTGCTTTGAAGTCATCCCCGAAACAGTAGGCCAGCAAACAGGCCTCAAGGACAAGAACGGCAAAGACCTGGACTGGTGGGAGAATGATATTGTTAAAGATACAAGACGATATATTCCAAAAAAGGAAAGAACTTATAAAATAATATTTAAGCAAGGAAGTTTTTGGTTGAAATCAATTCACGGCAAATTATGCCTTACTTGTGAATGCCTGACTCCATTTCTTCATATTTTCAATAAAATCGGCACAGTCCACGACAACCCGGAGCTACTGAAATGAGCAGAGAGATAAAATTCAGAGCACTCAATAGGGCAACGAATGAATGGTATTACGGATGTCCAAATCCAGATGAATCAAATCCTTATGAAATGGTTCTCTGGAGTTTTTGGATTAAAGTTGATGAAGGTATTTTAGACCCCGAAACAGTAGGCCAGAGTATAGACCTCAAGGACAAGAACGACAAGGAGAGATACGCTTCTGACATAGAGAAATCTGAAGATGGTGGAGTATATGAAATTATCTGGGTTCAGGAATGGGCGGGGTTCTTTTGGAGAATAATAAAAAAGAGCAAATACGAACCAGGCAAAATTGTTACAAATATTGGCGAGATTGTTCCTTTGGGCAGGCGAAATACAGAAATCATCGGCAACATCCACGACAAGGAGGCGGAATGAACCCAAGCGAGACGACAGGAATGATGAATCGAGGTTCTTTATGGCGGGGCTTTGCCGGAAAAATCAAACAGTCCCGACGCCGCGAGGAGCATCTTCACAACGAGATGTATCCTCTGAAAGTCGGCGAAAAGTATCTCATAAGCGCAAAGGTACAGACTGGCCTTGCCAATCGTTTATTACCCAACGGTATTTATACAATCCAAGAGGTCAAATATTTTGAAGGTATTGGTTTTGGTACACAATTTAGAGTAAGTGGCAAAAAAGGTGTATATGTTAAGAAGTGGTACAACTTCAAAAGGGAGATATGAGTAATGAGCGAAATAGATAAAATAATCGAGCCTATAAAAGAATGGTATGGTGGAGGAACAGAAGGTGAACGTACAAACCTTGAAATATTAGCCGATGCAATCGCTGACCTTCAAGACAACAGGAAAGAATTGTTTGTGCTACAAGCCGAGAACAAATGGCTGAAAGAAGAACTTATAGAATTTGGTCGTCACGGGCAAGGATGCTCAAGGCAATGGGGCACAAAATATCGTTGTAAATGTGGCTGGGAGAAGATTGAGCAAGCCCTAAAGGAGATATGAGTAATGTTAGAAATATTTTGGCGAAAAAAAACTTATCAAGTGAAAAATGAAATTGACGCTTTTGTTGATATAGATGCTTATGCTGAAATTGAGAAAAATCACGCCAAACTCCAAGACGAGAACAAGCGTCTGAAAGAGAAAATCAAAAAAATTTGTGTAGGAATAGACGCTCCTAAATTTGAACCGGACAAAATCGAAATTACGAAGATAGACTTAACGAAACCAGAGCTTGCTTATTTGTGGGGTTGGGAATCTGCCATATTAGAATGTGGCGAAATTTTGAGCAAGCCCTAAAGGATAACAATGGAACAGATGCTATTGAGTGAAATCAAAGAGACTCAAACCAAGCGTCTTTTGCGATTTTTCCGCAAAGGTGGAAATCTAACGTCTTTTGAGGCGTATCTGAAATTTGGAATTACTCAACTTGGTCGCTGCATCAGTGATTTAGAAAATGAAGGACACACATTCAATCGTCCAAGAGTTCAGCTTAAAAACGGAAAAGTAGTATGTCGCTACTCGTTAAGGAAGGACTGATATGGCAAAGACACAGATAGTTGAGTTGTATCGCAAATTAAGCAATAACGAATGTTGTTTGTGGTTTTATGAAGATGGCGTCCCGCTTAAAACTGAATATTGCTGGAAAGGCTTTAAGCGAACCAACCCTGTGCTTTGTCGAAATATGCGCCCTGGACAAAACCGCAAGCTCAAACGAACACAACTCAAAAACGGATTCAAACTGGAGAGATTATGAAAAAGAAAACAGCAAAGAAAAAAGCCAAGAAAACAGCCAAGAAAAAAGCCAAGAAAACAGCCAAGAGCAAAACAAAATCAAAACCATCAAAGCGTAAACCCAAAGGTCCCGTAGGTCTGCACGAAAAGAAGCTACAGATAATGCGCGAGGCGCAGAGAAGGAGAGGAATCAAATACGAGATAGTAAATTTTGAAGGCAGTAAATACCAAGAACACCTCAGAAAGAAGGGATATTATGGCAAAGAAAAAAGCCAAGAAAACAGCCAAGAGCAAACCAAAATCGAAACCACCAAAGCGTAAAATCAATCCGAAATTATTGTTACTCAAAAAGATTAGTCGCATAAGAGCGCGTGTGCCCCAGATAGAGCCGACCGGAGAATGTATTGACCCGGATACGAAGGAAGTCATGTTCAGGTTCACCGAGGCGCAGTACGTCTTTGAAATCTACCTTGACCAATGCGCCCGGGAAAAACTCATCTTTCGGCCCTATGTGGATGAGCACATACAACCCAAAGCAATCGCAGTCGGGAATATGCCCTTATTGTTAGGAACATTCTGCATTGAGGATTTGGAGACAGGGGCCCGGCTGGTAGGTTTCGGCTCAGGGATGGGCAGAAATCTCGATTGGTCAGCCAACACAGCAGGCACACGCGCTCTTAAACAATTTCTCTTAACTACTTTCGGGGCCACCTGGAAGGACCCCGAAGATACAAAGAACGCCAGAGAGCAGCTAAAGGAGGAAGTCAAGAACGAACTAATAGCCGATGGCACGATGAGCGCCATTGATGAACTTAAAAATTTTTACGGACAACAATTTGAAAGGAAAAAAGATGATTCCCAAGGAAAAAATCCCCCAGACAGTAGACGTCCAGATAGTAAGAAAGCTCGAACAGGAAAGAAACGGGACAATCGGCGAGGCAAATAGATTCAAAGTAACGTGTTCAAGAGATAACGACCGCGCCGATACGGTAATGAGAAAGCTCACTGCCATAATCAAGATTATCAAAAACCGATTCGCTCCCATTGAGGCAAAGCAAAATGAAGCATTGCGACAGATAAGAGAGTTAAAGGTCGATATGCTCGCGCCGGTAGAGGAAGCGAAGCGTAGTTTAGACCTCAAAAAGAGAGAATGGCGAGCTGAGAAACAGCAAGCTATTGCCAAGATAGAAGCCGAGAACGCCGCAAAACGGCGGGAACGCGAAGCCCTTGAAACAAAACACGCCAAGGTAGGCCACGAAGTTCCTGGTCCCGAACCTGTAATCGAAAAACCAGCTCCTATCGAAATGGTGGACGTAACCAATTACCGGGTATCGTGGAAACCTGTAATTATTGATGTGTGGAAAATCCCCGACGAATATCTCGTATTCAATGAGGGGGCTATCCGGGCCAAACTACAAAAGGCGATAACCGCAGCCCCAAAGAATGAAGACAAAGAGCCTCAAATCGAAATCCCCGGCGTCAGTATCGAAAGAACAGAAACGGGTGTCTACGCTTAATCGAGGGTGGTGGCGAAACTTCACCGCCCTTTATTTAGAAAGCAAAGGAATGAATATAATAGAAATCGAGGAACACAAAAACGGCTTATTTAAGGCATTTTGGAGATACACCTCTGATTATAAAATGCCCAACGGATACACTAATGAGCGACACACAGACCGCCTTTTATTCGTTACAGGTGGTCACGTTGGGGATTTTCCTTCTGCTTCGCGCGTAGAGGCCGCAGTTGAAGCAGAAAGATTCCGCGAGAAACGTCCTGAAATACAGGACATTAAGTTTAAGAGTATGCAATGCACTTAGTGCCAATAAAACAGAAGGATGCTAAGGCTTTTGTCAAGGCTCATCATCGCCACCACAAGCCCCCTGTCGGCTCTATATTTCAAATTGCTTGTGCTGT